>Ga0078894_10003282_pt1 | contig 12277 bp, 13 predicted proteins | sample LauGreSu1BDMLBSD_2_FD_67506 | JGI IMG/M metagenome (GOLD analysis project Ga0078894, IMG submission 67506) | Freshwater lake microbial communities from Lake Michigan, USA - Su13.BD.MLB.SD (version 4) (version 4) | ecosystem: Environmental > Aquatic > Freshwater > Lake | place: Lake Michigan...
ATCCTAATTAGAAAATAAGACGAAACTCTTTTGCAAATAGTTACATCTAACTCATAGGTATCAATGCAGATATATTTGAAAAGACGGTAAGCTGTATGTTTACTTTGGATGGCTGGAATACAACAGAGACTTAATTGACCCAAAGCTTTTTCTTATCTACTAATAAAACCAGAAAAAATTCAACTAGTGAGATTGAGTGCAAGGTACCCAACTTCAAAATTTTCGATGGAAAAATTTAACCAGTAATCTCCCTTTAATTATACTTTGAAGACTCAAAGCATCTATCTAATAAATTATTCATCAATGTTATAAATGAGGCAAAAGTTTCACAAATATATCCTCTCAGTTTAGAGCTTGGAAAGAATCATACTATATATATAAGCGGAAATGGGTTCCGCTAAGAAGATTCATATCTTTGCTTCTTTAAAAATTCAGAATTCCTTATTAGTGCATATTAGAAAGCTCTTGCTATCAATGAAACACATTTGAGTTGTAACTAAATGCCCATACTTGATACCGATGGTGGATAGTTAGATATTTCTATTCTAAGCATGTAAACAGATGAATTGTTGGGCACAGCGAAATTAACATTTAGAATGAACGAGACTATATTCCTAACTGAGTTAATCCCTCGATCGATTTTCCATAATGTATCTGACGCCTACTTAAGAGTCATAGGTACCTAATTTAAGACTGATTGTATCTGCATGTTCGGCAATGTATCTTCCAGTCACACTATTTTCATTGATGATAAGACTCTTTCCTGTCTCATTCCCTCAAGGTAAATGAAGGACAGATTCTACTATAATCGTACAATAAAAGGTTACAATACGGTATTCTAAGTTTAGTGTCCTCTCTCACAATAAAAGTCTCACAATCATTTATCTTTGTTTGTTAGGTATGGAACCTAATTAAGAAAACTTTCTCGCAGCTATGTTAGAGAAAACTAATTTGACAAAGATAAGAACATAACAGTGAGAGGATGGCTTTTCAATCCGAACCAAATATGCGTTCTTAGAGACTCCTCAGGACAGAGTGTCGAAAGACTAATTGTTCAATACTTTGATGAAGAGACTCTAATATGTCAATTATCTGGCAAGTTTTTTGTTGCTGATAGAGCTAATGAAGTTTCTATATCTATTAAAGAGTATGATAGTTAAAATTCTTCTATCACTTAAGAGAGCAATAGGCTTACCCTCATATACTTGCCTTAGTTTATTATATATGAAGATTATGATCGGTTTACAGAGATTTTCTACACTTAATAAGAGAAACAGGCTGTAAAGATCAAGACCAATATCTATTTTAGCCCAAACTTCACTTATTATTGCCTTTTTGGGGATGATAATTAGTATTTGTCTATGCCAATTTACGAAAATAATCATCTGACTAAGTGTGCACTTCCTTATATTGTAGAATAATTATCTAACATCACCCTTAAACTATAAGAGGTAGCAAATGACAAAAAAGTTTCATTCTCTAACAATATAACTATTCAGTTGATACCACTGCCAATGATAGAAAGTATCGATCCTCAAACCATCCCAGCTTGGGATAACGGCACTTGGGCTATCAAAATAGTAGGCAAGAACTTTATACCAGGGCAAACAATAATCTTTTTTGACCACCTCTGGAAATCATAAGTTACTGTACTTTCTCCATCTTAAGGATCTTTCTTGGCTCCCTCCAATTAACCACCAGGTTTCCTCAGCTTGAGGATCACCAATAACATTCGTAAGCATCCGCTTTATATGGACACCAATCGTACCTTAGAGTACTTAAAGCTACCAGAGTTGCACTTATTGCTTCCATCAGAGGTGCCAACTAAAGATGTTCCATAGTCAATAATTTTATAGGGTGCGAATTTCACCCAAGAGACAAAATGTTTGTTTGATGGTAAGCTCTCTCCGCATACTACTTTCATCACAACGAGACTTATTGAATGCGATGCCCCAGTGGTACTCGCTGGAGAAGAAATTATTGTGCAGGTCATCCAGAGGAACATGTATATTAACAGAGAAAAACATAATAAGTTAAGGTACTATGCAACACCTTATGTATACAAAGTTGAGCCAAGAAAGGCATTCAGAAATTAAGAAGGAACACCAGTCAAAGTCTATGTTTCAAATCTGCACAGTATTACAACATAGAGTCTAGAATTTCAGTTCTGCCGATTTGGTATTTATACTGTTTAAGTTAGTGCCATTCTCTTTGAGCTAAATCTAAATTCCCAAACTAACTTCACAGTCTTCCTTTGCAAGACACCCTACCTCCCAGGTAGAGAGACCGTTGATATTGAAATATTGACCGATAACGGAGTTTTTTCAAGTAGTCTCAATAATCAATTCGAATTCATAGACCCACCTATCATCAAACATGCCTCCCCTGCAATCGCTCCCTATGGTGATTAAGACTTAGAATTTCTTATAGAAGGCGGAGAATTCGATCCTGCATATGAATATTTCTGCCAGTTCAAAGTTCTTCTGACTTACTTGAACGAGACCAAGGCCTATTTTGTGACTAACAATCAGATTAAGTGTGTAGTCCACGGCTCTGGGTTAATTAGACACCAAGAGTATGTTAGCATAAGGTTAATGATGAAAAACTTAGAACGAACATTCTCATACATGCTACCTGGGACAGCTAGAGTCTTATTCTATCATCCACTTCACATAATCAGATTTGAGCCATAGAGCGGAGACATAAGTGGCGGCACCGAAGTATTCATTGAAGGCTTTAATTTTGATATGAGCTACGGAGGTATATGGTGTAAATTTGACGGAGTAAAGGTCCAAGCTGTATCCATTGAGTAGTATAAGCTCATTAAATGCATATCACCTCCTTCAACAAAGACAATATCCAACAACGCAGTCCTTTAGGTCTCAATAGACGGACTAAATTACTACTCTGGGGAGTTCCATAGAGAAATGTTCTTCCAATATAGGCTTCCCCCTAAATTTGAAAGTCCGATTCCAATCCGTCAAAGTGTTTGGGGTGAGCAGTCTTTGAGAATTGCAGGCACCGATTTTCCATCGCCCCAATAGTCAAAGGTCATTTGTCGTTTCTTTTTCACAACTAGTAAAGCATCAATAGATTTGGCAGGCTCCTTTATCTCAGACTCATAATTAGAATGTGCAACTCCAAGGCACTTACTAGTTGATGACGAAATCGTGCTTCATGTGTCCTTCAACAACCAAAACTTTTACGAAGTTACTACTATTGAGAACACATTGACATATAGTGAGAAAGCTCGCATAAGAGATATATACCCGACATTTGGATTTGCCGATCAGAGTTACTTCAGAACGAGCATGGATATATAAGGGGATTATTTTTTGGAAATGAACGATGCGACCTTTGGAAACTTCACTCAACGATTGCCACTTAGAAATGTAACTGATAGAAGAGTCAGAATCGATATTCCTTCATTCATCAATATTTCAGTTCTTGACAATATCACCACATATGGAGATAACCGTGCCTAGGTAGAGCTTTAAAACAGTATAATGGGTAGGAGCCGAGACCAATTAACTTTCACTTACATAAATCATTTCAGTCTCACGAATATGTATCCCAATCAAGTTAATTAAGCAGGTGACATCCTTTATATTGAAGGTTAGAACTTTATAAATACTCCTGCCTTAAATTGCAGATTTGGAAAAGAATTCGCAACATCAGTCAGATACTTTAACAAAACAAAAATAAGTTGTGGCACTCCATACTTTGCAGATCTCTCGCTGAAATATGAGGTTGGCGTAACTTTCAACGGGATTGAATACCTATACTTTAAAGACTAGGGATCTAATTTTGCGCTTTCATTCACAACTTTTCTATCTGTGGTTGAAATAATACCAGATCTAGGATTTTCTACCGCATTAAATTTTGAGGTTGACTTAAGAGTCGATGGTTTATTGAATTTGCCAACAGTTTCGTGCAAGATTCATCAATATATCACGAGAGGCTTATATTATGAGTTCGATGGCTTCAGATGGATAAAATGCATCATACCTTCGTTTGACTTCATTAAAGCAACTGCTGGAGGAGTGAAAATAAATGATGACAACTCATTTATTATTGAAGTATCGAACAATGGTAAAGACTTTTCCAGCACAAGAAAAAAATTCAAATATATTGTTGTGGAGCAGCTATAGAACATTTATCCAACATCTGGCCCAGAGATCGGGGGAACCACGATAAATTTGACGATGGCTGATTTACCAAACATCGGAGGCTAAGCTGGCGATGCACTTGATATAGCTAAGTGCTACTTCCCAGGGTATGGGCCTCAGAAGGCAATATGGGTTAACATCACTCTGATTTAATGCACTTCCCCTCCTTTGATTGATAATATTGCTAACGTAACATCAAATGTGGCTTTCGCTTAAGCTTAAGTTTACATAGAAATACTCGGAAAGATTATAACCAAATTCTATTTCACATACTCTAAGGACATGCACATTGTCTCTATTGACCCTTATAACGCTTATGTAGATCCTAGCTCAAACGGAATTCCAATATAAATAAAAGGTTCAAATCTGCTGCCTCTTGGAGATATGATTTAGTGCTAGTACTATTTTGAAGATTATTACCTTGCAAACGGTACTATGACTGATGGAGAAATCATAGTTATTGGAAAATATATCAATAATTAGACTATTGAATGTATTGTGCCGCCACCGACTAGGAATATTCCAACTAAGTTCAATGAAGTTAGAATGAGAGTCGAAATTTCTCTGAATCGTGGAGTTTAGTTCACAAATGATGGACTAGTTTTCACATACAGGGTCAAGGACATTATGAGCCATATGTATCCAAAGCGGGGATTCACTTTTGGCAATACCTATCTCACAATTGGATATGACTACTTCTACGATAAGTCCAGTATTAGGCAAGTATGTTAGTTTACTTACACATCCAATTCATCAGAAAGTTTCTCTACGAGAATAATATCATTTGATGATTAATTTGTCTATTGCTATACACCGCCAGCTTTTCTTATAAGTAAGACCTTGGCTGCTAATGGTGGTGATGTGTTTGTGAGAATTTCGAGCAATAATAGAGATTTTTCTCCTGAGACCTATCTTTTCAAGTATGATCCAGTAGCTGTGATAGAATCATTGTCTCCTTTATGGGTAAAAAAGGATAAATAGGTTCAAGTGACAATTAAAGGACAGTTCTTTATTTCCACAAACCTAATTTAGGTCAAAATGGTTTCAGCAGATGGAGCACGTGTTGCTTATTCAGTTCTAAACACTACTTCATTTAATTATTATCCTCCTTAACGTCAGCAAATAAGCACAAGTCTAGTGTACTAATCAGCCACAAATATTACGTTCACATTCCCTTCCGATGTTTTCATAGAGAAAGATACAGTATCAATCTTCCTAAAATTCGGGGAAGACTTCTATTATCAGGCATAGCAACGTCTCTTCATTTACAATGAAGTAATTCTAACAGGTTTGCAGCCATCCTATGCTTATGTGAGTTCAGATGCCAATTCTTTTAGAGAGATCTTTGTCTATGGCCTCTATTTTTGGGATACTCAAAAGTCCGGCCACCTAAGGTGCCGTCTAAATAATGATCTAACTAATGAGGTTATGGCTGAATATGTGAATTCTACACTAGTACTATGCTATATACCAAGCCGAAGTACTCCTGGAAATACTAATGTTGAAGTGTTCATTAGTCAAGAGATAAAATCGATCAATAGCTTACCGTTAATTTTTATTACAGAACCAATGATTGAGAGCGTTAATATTTCTTTCTACTACTACAATTATCAGCATAGAGTGCCAGTCTTAGTAACAGGGAGGAATTTGGCAACAAGAAATGGAAAAATATATGTTGCTGTAGCTGACACAAAGATTGAAGCTGATATAAGACCGAACGCTAACAATTTCTCCTTCAATATGCCTCTAGGGCTAGACCTTGGTTTATATAGGATAAGAGTATCTACTGATGGTCTATACTATCGCCCATAAAATTTTGAAACAACACAATTTACAATAGATGTCAAAGCTTGCCCAAATGGATAGTTTTGTACTTTCAATTAGGCTAAAAACTGTAGGCAAGGATACTACTGTCCTCAGAATACTACTTTTGTCGAGTTGAAATGCCCTGCCGGTCTATTTCAGCCGAATAATGGAACAGAATAATGCGAGAGATGCCCCACTGGCTCATTCTGCTAAGAACAGTAATTGACTGAGCCTAAATGGTGTCCTAGAGGATATCTATGCGACCAAAATATAACGATGTCTCTTAATATGATGACCATTTGTCCTGATGGATTCATATGTCCTAAAAATACAACGTATAATACAACAGCAATCAACCTAAAAGTGGTTCAAAGTCTTAACAATTTGCAACTCTGTCCGGATGGTTACTGGTGCGCAGAGGGAACCTTCTCTTTGATTCCAGACTATGGTTTATTCAATTCTCCGTAATAATGCAGAGATGAGGTTGTATGTAAAAATAATAGGAGTGGTGATCTGTCAACTTATTTAGCGGGACCCAATGATTAATATGGAAACTTCTTTTGTCCAAGAGGTCATTTCTGTTAAAATGGAATTTCCTAAATTTGTCCTATTGGTCAATACTGTAATGAAGAGTAGCTGTAGGCGCCTATCCCATGCCCTTATGGATAATACAATTTATAAACAGGATAGACTTAATGTACTCTCTGCCCTGTAGGAACATTCTGTACGGGATCAGGAACTACTAGCCCTACTAAGTGTAGGCCAGGATATACTTGTCAATTTGAAGGAAGTCCTTATCCAGCTTAGCTATGTCCTGCTGGTTCCTACTGTACATCAATGTCTGTCTCAAATAATTCATTTTCGACTCTTCAAATGGCCTTTAAGCCAGTTCTATGCTATGCAGCAACTTATTGTCTAAAGGGTGCTTTTACCCCTGTAGTTGATGCAGGCAGTGCGCAGTCAGCTCAAAAATGTTAAGCTGGCACATATTGTCGTGAGGGTACTAAGGATCCTAATGGTGAAGGAAAATGCTGGCCTGGGTACTATTGTCCATCAAACTCACCAGAGCCCTTACCTGCAGAGCCAGGATTCTTTTCTCAAGGATTTGGAAATGAAAAATAAGAACCGTGTCGTGCTGGCACATTCTAGGACGAGTATGGCACAACTGAATGCAAATAATGTCCAAAAGGCAGCGAATGTGCTGATCAGTAAATGAGATGGCACACTATTTGCAAGGCTGGTACTTATAGTTAGTTTCAATCCCAAACTGAGTGTACTAAGTGTCCAGCAGGCACCTTCTCCAATCTGATAGGTATAGATAATATCAACAAATGCAGAGATTGTCTCGCAAAATACTACTGTCCCGACCCAGGTATGAATACTATGCAGAAAGCAATCGAATGCCAGGAAGGCTAGTATTGTGTGCTTCGTACGACAAGTGAAGTCATGTTCACCTCAAGTTGTCCGGCAGGTTACTACTCTGATTTTCGTTCTAGTGGCAAAGAAGACTTTTACTTGTGTGACCCAGGTTTCTACTGTACCTTAGGCACATCCAGGACTAAGTATAAGCAAAACAATTGCCTTCAGGAGTTCTACTGTCCAAGAGGAACTGCTGCAGAAATTGATATGACTTCCGGTAAATTTATAGAGTCAAAAGTGTTCTAGGTGCAAAAAGATGAAATTATTGCAGCAATTGAAGGTATGCTCAAGACTACTCTCCCTGTAGTCAATAATTACGATCAAAAATTCAGGAATCAAGAATATGAAACGAATATGCAACTCCTGAAACTAAAGGTCGAAGAAAAATTTAATCGCACTAAAGCTGGAGAGCTAGAATAAAATTTGACTTCACTTGCGTATGAAATCGGTCAGTTAAATGTATTCTTGGACAATTTGTGGTGGGAGAATTACACTTACGATATCAACAAGACGTATGTAATCAGACGGCAAGAGTATTTAGATGAGCTAAAGAATGAGAAGGAGTGCCAAGACAATAAGGTATTGCCTCTTGAACTTAGAGTAGCCTATTTCTAGAATGGCAAGAATTTGAAGTGTCCAAATGGTACCACTAGCTCGAGAGGCTCCAAATGCTTAGGTTAGTGCATAAGAACTAAGTCAAATATCGCTATAAGTATATTAGACCCCGTCAATGTAACAATAAGAATAAATTCAGCTGATGAGACTGATTACACGGGAGGAGGAACGGATTCTTCAAATACTACAGGAGAAAGTGGCAAAAGAATGCTCAAGACAGTTGATCCCACCAGCAAATTGAGATACTTAGAAGCTTTGCAGGAAAGTAATAGGACATTGCAATAAGTTGGAATCAATTACGTCAAGGACTCTGACTGGGTCAGAGTTATCAAGAAAGACTTAATGCCTGAAGACTTTAATAGTACCTATGACAATGTGCGAACTTATCTGTTGAAACCACTTGAGATCGCCAAAATTCTTTTGGATTTCACAGAACTTCCCCTAAACTTCTACTATAATGATCACTTTGCAGTGGTTATTCTTGACAAGAATAGCAAGTAGATGGATCTTCCTTACTATTTTGATCCTGATGTAAGTTTATTCACTGAAATATTTCTTTTATAGAACAATGAAAAGACTAATAAGAAGGCTAAGTTGGAGATTAGGATATTGAACTGGCAGAATAGGGATATTGAATTCAAAGTTGCAATATACTTGTATCATGGACTCTTCTAACCATATTTGGGATTATTGAAGAATAAAGTCAATGTAGTGTTCTACAATGCAAACAGATAGTTGATGTATACAAATAAGGTATGGGCTATGTTCGTAGCCAAGTCAATCACATAGGGCATCACTCTACCATACAACATGCCAGACTGGGGTAAAGAGCCCGACTTCTACATCGATATGACGGCACGAGGCAGCAATATCAATCCTGTACGACGACCAATCGAAAAGGATGTTTTTGATAGCACATATTGGGATGCGCAGCTCATGGATGCTAATATAATGCTTTGGCTGCCCTACTTCTCAAACTGCGAGGGATAGGACTCGCGAATCATACTTTATGACATAGTGGAATACCATGAGAAGTGCGTGTTGCCAAGGTACGAAGATATCAAGGTAGTCAACCCTATACCCTCAACCGGCCTAGATCCAATAGCTGATGAATGCAAAATCAACATCAAGTGCATCTACGATGAGCCGATTTACCAGCCTATTGCCTCTTCTACCAGATGGTACGCCCTTAAAGAATCGAAGGAGCTGTTCTATATTACAAGAGAGCCAGTTGGTATTGATCGTATCCGAGAAGTTGACAATTACTCTCAGTCAAAGCAAACTGCCTACAGTACTTTAATAAACGATGGTAGTGACGAGCTGCTACCAGTTACATTTTACCCGGATCAATTTGCTGAAGGTTTTCCATCGGTTGTCGAAGTAAACATCAATTACTACCAGTAGACAAAGGACGTCAAGAGAATTGCTGAGGCAAATGTCTACTTCAGAAACTATACGGAATACAAGAAAGATGATGGATAAGTTCCCGTCTATGTCCTAAACTTGAACTACCAGGCTTTATCTTATTTTGACCTAATAAACACCTTCCAGTTTTCGATCCCGATCTATATTATCCTCTTCGTGCTGGTTGCAATGATCCAGATTCTTATCATCGTCATCTTCTGGCTCTTCACATTTATTTTCTGCCCGTGCCTGATCCACTACAAGCGCTCTCCAGCTCTCCGCTTCGTTCACATGACTCGTGTGCTCTTTAAGCAGCCCGCTGTCGGCACTATGATGGCAAATATACCTGCAGTCATTGTCGCCCTCATGCTCAAATACCTGCAGGATAATACGTGGTTCGACGATCTCACCAACGACTGGTCCAATTGGGGACTCTAGATTGATCCATCACAGTAGGTCATATGGAAGAGAGGAAGGCTCGGATTAGCTTTTCTCATCATATCAAGCGTTTTTATGTTCAATGGATCTGAAGCAATGATCTTTCAACCCAGCAAGAAATAGGAGAAGTAAATCATCAAAGACATGCAAAAGCTCCGCAAAAGAGGACGTCTTGAGATGTCATTTGATGATTCATTTGAGCAACCGGATGACTTGATTGGTATAGAATTAAAGGAACAAGATGAGTAAATAGCTGAGGCTATTTCATGGAAGCGCAGACACTTTTTCGTCAACTGTTTCTTTATATCAGTAATCATTATGATCAAGATGGAGTTCTCATATACTGACACTTTCGGCAAGAATATCATCATGTTCCAAATATTCTTTGCAATTCTTGACATCTTTATTGAACAGATTGTAACACGTATCATTATGGGAGAGGCTCTCATGACTACGCCTGTTTCTGCGTAAGATAGATCATTAGCTTAATAATTTTAGTGTTTTCACTTGCTTGGAGTTCGTAATGACAATGGGTGCCGATGACTTCCAATCCTTTATCTTTTCATATTTTGCGGAAGTAGCTATCGCACTTACAATGAGAACGTATATTGGGCCTATTGTCGAAAAAATTGAGCTCTTCACTTAGACAACTGTTATCAGACTGAGTTAAAGATTCCCAATTATTGGCACAATATTTAAAAACATCTTGACTCGCCAACTTAAGTAAGACTGAAATGGTTTTTAATTACAATATAGCATGCAACTTTAATTAATTAATTTGGCAGAGTATCACGATGAGAGAAAAGATAAGCGAACTGGGTACCAGAATATCTTGGAGAAGGGAGAAGGTATGGAGGCCTTACTTGGTAGTGTTAGCACTTATTCAAATAATACTTAGTCAATGCTGCTTGTGCCATTCATCCTCATTTATATCATACTGTTTGCAAAAGAGACTAAGATTCCGCAAGGGTATGCTATTGCTTAGAGAGAATTGCCGTACTATCTCACATTCTCGTGCATTATTATCTTTCCTCAAATGATCATTGACGTATTTTTGCTGCATCTGCTGGAGTGCATTTGGGGATACAAGATTTACGATTACTTTACATACTCAGAATATAAATTCAAAGTACGATCCAAAAAATGGATCAACTAAGAAAGTTTTGCTCGAAGCATCATCCATTCTTGGCGCTCCCTTGATAACATGAGTTTTTCATAGCAGTTCTACTATGTAACTACCTTGATGACTTGGGGACTTGTCTTTATGTGCTTTGGTTGGACGACTCTCCTGCGTAACTAGTACAATCCTTTTGCCGATCCAATCATCACACCTTTCATGATTATTGTGGCTATTGTGACAGGAATAATGAAATTTGCTATTTCAATAGTCTCTGATACATTCCACGTCTGGGAGATTCAATACAGAGCAATTAATGACATTGACGTGTCAGCGGTCAACAAGCTCGATAAGGATTTCACTCATAGGGTTCTTGTAAAGAATATACAGACGAACCCATTTAGACATAAGTTTCTCCGTGTAAATAGAGAGTGGCTCATTCATAACATAGCTTCGATTCTTGGTGGAAAGAACTATATGAAGCATGCGGGGCCAGAGTTCGAGTTTCTCTAAAAGATTTATCAGAGGGCTGTGAATGCAAGAGAAATTGATAAAAAGCTTCAAGTTCACTTTGATCATATCAAGGATGATTTGGCTGTCATGCCGTATAATTAAGCTTAAGGAGTTGAAGCAGCTGGAAACATTGCTGATTAGATCTCTGATGACTCCATTTCGGATCTTCCTGTAAACAATTGGCAAATTCCTTTCTAGATTACTTACGAACATATTCAAATTATAACAAAGCAATGGATAGATTATGCCAAGCACAATATGCGCTTGAAAGAAATGGTGAGCGATATTGTATAAAAGAAACTGAGAAGCAAATGTCAGCGATGCAAGTCAGTTTTCCGTCTTCAAGTTATTCAAAAAATTCCTTTCAACTAGATCGTGCAGCGCTATCGTTTATATATGGCTGGGTTACCCTTTACTCGTGCTCGTTGGAGACGTTTCTACCATAAGAATCAAATTTTCATTACTATGTGCATGGAATGCGCTTACTTAGATAACTTAAAGGGACAGAGATTAAGGTTGCGAGGCAACAGACAGGATGAGAGCTAGATTGCTGATATGGCGGTCAAACACATCGGCTCACATAATTAGATCGTGTAGAATAACATCAAGAAGAAGTATGTGAGGAATGTCATTCGCTTCTGGATTTAGATTGCTCGCGCAAACATACTCCACGACATCAAAAAGAAGGCCAAGAAGGCTGAAGAGGACAGCGATGCCAGCTTCAACAACAACTATTTCTGAGTTCATTGTCTGTATACTTTATATTTTGTAATAAATATTTGTGATTCAATTCTAT
>Ga0078894_10003283_pt1 | contig 12276 bp, 10 predicted proteins | sample LauGreSu1BDMLBSD_2_FD_67506 | JGI IMG/M metagenome (GOLD analysis project Ga0078894, IMG submission 67506) | Freshwater lake microbial communities from Lake Michigan, USA - Su13.BD.MLB.SD (version 4) (version 4) | ecosystem: Environmental > Aquatic > Freshwater > Lake | place: Lake Michigan...
AGGACGCTGACAATCGCGCTGACCTGCACTTTGTTCACGGTGATCCTTGTTTACCCGATGGCCTATTTCGTGGCCTTCCACACCCACGGCAACAAGGCGCTTTGGTTGATCATCCTGACCTTGCCGTTCTGGACAAGCTATCTTTTGCGGGTTTTCGCGTGGAAGGTCGTGCTTGGCTATGAAGGGGTGTTGAACACCGGCCTGTTGTCCTTGGGGATTGTGTCCGAGCCGGTGGCCGCCCTGTTGTACAGCCAGACGGCTGTGACCATCGTGCTGGCCCATTCTTGGGCCGCCTTCGCGATTTTGCCGATCTACGTCAGCCTTGAAAAGATCAACCGCACTTACCTTGAGGCGGCCGCCGATCTGGGGGATGGCCCTGCGCGCCGGTTCTGGCGCATTACCTTTCCCCTGTCGCTGCCGGGGGTCGTTGCGGCTTTCATTATGATGTTCGTGCCCACGATGGGGGAATACATCACTCCGCTGATGGTCGGCGGGCCAGACAGCATGATGATCGGCAACCTTGTCCAATCGATGTTCGGACCCATGAACAACTGGCCCGCTGGGGCGGCGCTTGCGGTGGTCATGATGGTGACCATTGCCATGGCAGGTCTGGTCTTTGTCCTTCTCAACAAGCTGGTCCAGAGGTAAGTGATGGCACGGTATACCGGCTTTTATGCGCCAAATCGCCCGCTGGCCCTTTACGCCGCGATCTTTGCGGTAGTCCTCTATCTGCCGATCCTGTTCATCCCGATCTTTTCGTTCAACGCCGGGATCTATGTGAGGTTCCCGCTCGAAGGGTTTACGCTCGACTGGTATTGGGACCTTTTCCAACGCGAGTCCCTGCTCAGGGCGTTTTGGAACAGCGTTAAGGTCGCGACCTTTGTCAGCCTTCTGTCGACGGCAATCGCGATTCCCGCCGCGCTGGCCATTGCGCGCTACCGGATGCCGGGCAAGGCACCGGCGGTAGGTTTCATCATGCTGCCCTTGGTCTTGCCGGGGCTGATCATGGGCGTGGCGCTGTTGACACTGCTGAACCGGATGGGGGTGCAACTGTCGCTGGTCACCGTGACCATCGGGCATATGGTGATCTGCCTGCCCTATGCGATTTCGGTCCTGCTGCCCCGGTTCATCGGGTTCAATCGATCGCTGGAAGAGGCGTCAGCCGATCTGGGGGAGCCACCCTTGCGCACCTTCTGGCGGGTCACCTTGCCGTGCAACATGCCGGGGATCCTCGCCTGCCTTCTGATGACCTTCACCATTTCGTTTGACGAGTTCTTCATGGCCTTCTTCCTGAGCGGTTCGGAACGCACACTGCCCATGTACATCTGGGGACAGTTGCGCTTTCCGCAGGATTTCCCCTCGCTTCTTGCGTTGTCCAGCCTCATCCTTCTGTTCAGCTTCGTCCTGATCTTTGCCAGCCTGCGCCTTGCAAAGATCGGCCAACCCTCGCAGACGGAGGCAGGGCGATGATTTCGATCCGCAATGTGAACAAGGCCTTTGGCCGCGTGCAGGCCGTCCGCGACGTGTCGCTCGATATCGGGGCGGGTGAGTTCTTCTCGCTTCTTGGTGCCTCGGGGTCTGGCAAGACCACGCTTTTGCGCATGATTGCAGGGTTCGAAGGCGTGTCTTCAGGCACCATCCTGATCGACGGGCAAGAGATGCAGGACACGCCACCCCACCTGCGCCCGATCAACATGGTGTTTCAGAACTATGCGATTTTCCCGCATCTGAACGTGCGGGACAACATCGCCTATGGCCTGCAGCGCCTTGGTATGTCGCGGGCCGAACAGGCCCGGCGGGTCGATGAGATGCTGGAGATGATCGCACTGCCAGGCTATGGCGCGCGGCGCGCACATCAGCTGTCTGGCGGCCAGATGCAACGTGTCGCGCTGGCGCGCGCGCTGGTCTTGAAGCCGAAGGTCTTGCTGCTGGATGAACCGCTTGGCGCCTTGGACAAGCAGTTGCGTGAACAGATGCAGCTTGAGCTGCGGGGCCTGCAGCGGCAGTTGGGGATCACCTTCGTTCTGGTCACCCATGACCAAGAAGAGGCATTAACCCTGTCCGACCGCGTGGCTGTCATGGCCAATGGCGCTGTTATTCAGGTGGACACACCGGCAGGGCTTTACGACCGGCCAAAGACGCGTCAGGTTGCTGCCTTTGTGGGAACCATGAACTTCTTCGACGCCACAGTGCACGGACAAGGTTCTGCGCAGGTGGCCGAGATTGCGGGGCTGGGGCGTCATCGGTTGACCGGGGATGGTGGGTCGCGTGGCCAAGGCGCGCGGGTGTTGATCGCGATCAGGCCAGAAAATCTGGCGCTGAGCGTGACCGATCCCGGCCCGGGCCAAGCCGCAGTCCTTGGACGGGTGCAGGCACGGCAATATCTGGGCGGGCGTCAGCTTTTGCACGTTGACGTCAAGGACCGGACCTCGCCAATCGCGGTGTCGACCGTCGCCCTGCCCGGCGCTGATCCGTGGGAGGGCAGTGAGGGCCGCGCGGTCTGGCTGACATGGGCGCCCGAAGCGATGACTGTTCTTGACCCCGAATGAAAACTGCCTGCAGCCTTGAGATCTGAGATGACACAGGACGACACCACCGCAATGGAAGCCCCCATGAACCGCCGGGCCTTGGCCAAGGCGGAACGACGCCAGACGCTGATCGACGCGACGATTGACTCGATTGCCGAATTTGGCCTGTCGGGCACCACCATGGCCCGGGTGACCGAACTTGCGGGCACCTCGATTGGGCTGGCAAACTTTTACTTCGAAAACAAAGAGCGGCTTTTCGAGGCTGTCTTGCTGCACCTTGCCGATATCGAGATGACGGCGTGGCAAGACCATCTGGCCAAAGCCCCAAAGACACCGGCTGATCAGCTTGTCGCGCTGATTGATGCGCGCTTTCATCCCCGCGTTTGCAATCCAAGGACGCTGGCGGTCTGGTTCGCCTTCTGGGGCGATGCGGGCGCGCGGTCGATCTATCGCCGCGTGGTTGAGGCAACCGACGATGCGCGGCTGGCTGTGACGGTTGCGCTGATCGAACATCTGACCACGGGGCAAGACAAGGTACCGAACAATGCCGAGCAAACCGCTTTGGGGCTGGAGGCATTCTATGACGGCCTGTGGTTGAACCTGCTGCTCTACCCCGAGGATTTTCGGCGCGTCGATTGCCGCGCGCGCGCAGTCCAACATGTCGCCGCACTTTTCCCGGCCCATTTCAACAGCCTGCAAACGCTGCGCAAGCATGCCGGGCAGGAGCCTTTCGCAAAGGACGTGACCCGTGGCCCGTGATCCGCGCTATGACATCCTGTTCGAACCGGTCCGCCTTGGTCCGGTGACAACGAAAAACCGCTTTTATCAGGTGCCGCATTGCACTGGCATGGGTTGGGTGCGGCCCCGAACGCTGGCCGAAATGCGAGGGGTCAAGGCCGAAGGCGGCTGGGGTGTGGTCAATACCGAATACTGCTCGATCCATCCGGCATCCGATGACCAGCTTCATATCTCGGCGACGCTGTGGGACGACACCGATGTGCGAAACCACCGACTGATGACCGACAAGGTCCACGCCCACGGCGCACTGGCCGGGGCTGAACTGTGGTTTTCGGGCAGCCGCAGCGCCAATATCGGGACGCGCCTTGTCTCGATGGATGTGGTCAGCCGTCCGAATGGTGTGGGCCACCCGTTCCAAAGCCGCGCGATGGACAAAGAGGACATCCGCAACTTTCGCCGCTGGCACCGAAACGCTGCCCTGCGCGCCAAGGCGGCTGAATTCGACATCGTCTATGTCTATGCTACGCATGGCTATTTGCTGTCGCATTTCCTTGATCCCGAAACGAACACGCGCTCTGACGAATATGGCGGAACGTTGGAAAACCGCACGCGCCTTATCCGCGAACTGATCGCCGAGACAAAGGACGCCGTCGGCGACCGTTGCGCTGTGGCCGTGCGTTTTGCCGCCGATGCCGAGGTGGGCGAGGACGGCCAGCCCATCCTTGGCGAACGGCAAGAAATGTTCGCCATGATGGCCGACATGCCCGACCTTTGGGACATCAACATTGCCGACTATTCTCTGGAAATGGGCGCCTCGCGCTTCGTCAAAGAAGGCGCATTGGAGCCTTACATGCACTGGGTCCGGTCGGTGACGACGAAACCCGTGGTAACGGTGGGCCGCTTTACCTCACCCGACACAATGGTGCGCTGGGTGAAATCCGGGCTGACCGATCTGATTGGCGCAGCCCGCCCTTCCATCGCAGACCCATTCATCCCAAAAAAGATCGAAGAAGGTCGCATCGAGGATATCCGCGAGTGCATCGGCTGCAACATTTGCTATTCGGGCGACAGCCTTTCGGTGCCGATCCGCTGCACACAAAACCCCTCAATGGGGGAAGAATGGCGCAAGGGCTGGCACCCCGACCGCATCGCGCCGCGCGGGTCTGATACGCAGGTGCTGGTGGTGGGCGCGGGCCCTGCAGGGATGGAGGCTGCGCGTGCCCTTGGCCAACGTGGCTATCGGGTGGCGCTGGCCGAGGCGGGGCGGGTCTTGGGCGGTCGTGTGGTGCGCGAGGCCGCGTTGCCGGGGATGCGCGAATACATTCGCGTCCGCGACTGGCGCGAAGGCCAGATCGCCAAAATGGCGAATGTAGAGGTCTTTCGCGAAAGTCGGCTGACAGCGCAGGATATCCGCGACTTCGGGGCGGATCATGTGGTGATTGCCACCGGGGCGCGTTGGCGGCGCGATCTGTTCACCGGAAAGCGGTTTGAACCCATCGCAGACGAGACCACATCGGTCTTGACCCCCGACGACATTATGGACGGCCGCCTGCCCGAAGGCCCGGTCGTGGTCTATGACGCAGACGGCTATTACATGGGCGGGGTCATTGCCGAACGCTTGCGCGCTGCTGGACTGGAGGTCACGCTGGTGACACCCGACGACCGGGTCTCGGCTTGGGCGGAGAACACCGGTGAAGGCTGGCGCGTGCCTGCACATCTGATGGCGCAGGGGATCGAGCTTATGACCGCGCAAGAGTTGGCGTGGTTTGATGGCAAGGAGGTCACGCTTGCCTGTGCGCATTCTGGGCGGGACAAGCGCCTTGCGGCCAAAGGCCTTATCCTTGTTGGCCAGCGCGCGCCGGTCGATGACCTTTACACGACACTGCGCTACGATGCGGCGGGCAACCATGCCGATTTGCCCTTCACGCTGGCCCGGATCGGCGATTGCGAGGCGCCCGCGATCATCGCGGCGGCCACCTATGCCGGACATCGCTATGCGCAAGACTTGGACGCCGCCGTCGATATCGACTTGCCGATGCCGCATGACAAGGTGGATGTCGGACTGATCGCGCCTGCGGTCTGGTCAAAGGCGGCCGAATGACCGGGGCGCGGCGCGGGCGGATGCTTGTGGCGTTTGCGGGCTTGGTGATCGCACTTGGGCTTGCGGTTCAAGTGCTGGGCACCGACGCCCCGTCGACCCCAGCGCAAGCGGCAAAGCCGCTTCCGCCGCCCTGTTCCAGTTGCGATGCCCGGCACGCGCGCCTGCGCGCCGGACCGATTGACGCTTTGGAGACGAAGGAATGAGCAAGAGCCCGGAAAACCCCGTCACCCAGGCCGAGCTTGCAGCGGCCTTGCCCTCGGTCCTCGCGGCCCCACGCAATGGGGGTGAGGTGCGCCTGCTCTGCGCCCGACCGAAGCCCAATGCGCGGACCTTTCCCGAGGTGCTGACCCTGACACGTGCTTCGGGCGTGGTGGGTGATTTCGAAATGACGCGCCCGTGGCTGGAACTGCCTGACGGCAGTCCCGACCCACAGATTCAGGTTTCGATTATGCCTTGGCGGGTGCTGAACCTGTGCTGGCGCGACCGCGACCGCATCGCCCATCCGGGCGATAACATCGCTGTCGACATGGACCTTTCGACCGAAAACCTGCCCACGGGCTGCCTCTTGGCCGTGGGAACCGCCGTGCTTCGCGTCAGCCAAGAGCCGAACGATGGCTGCGTGAAATGGAAAGTGCGCTGCGGGCGGGATGCCTTTGATTGGGTGACAACCCCAGAAGCCTTGGCGCTGCGTCTGCGCGGCCTGTTCTGTTCGGTTGAACAGGACGGCGAAGTGCGCCTTGGCGACCGGATACACCGCCTATGAGACGAGGAGCGTGACATGCCAAACGACACAGCGGCCGCGCGGCAAGGCATCTTTCGCATTGATCCAGATCGGCTGGCGCTTGTCCCGCTCGAGCTTGACCCTATGGATTTCCAGTCGCCTTTGCCGGTGCAGAACTATTACCTGATCTATGAGGATCCGGCGATCGGTCTGGCGGTTGGCATCTGGGACACCACCACCATGCAAGAGGCGTTCGGCCCCTACCCCGGCGATGAGTTCATCACGGTGCTGGAGGGGAGCTTCGCCATCATCAACGGCATGGGCGGCGCGGTGACGGGCAGCCCCGGCCAGAGCGCCACGTTTCGCAATGGCATTCCGGTCAGTTGGAAACAGGAAGGCTATCTGCGCAAGATCTACCTGACCCTTATCCCTCCGGATCTCGATCCGCCTCAAATCGCCAGCGCGGCGGGTGGGGTGAAGATCCTCCCTGAGGATCCATCGCGCCCGCGAGGGGGCGAAGAGACGCTGTTTCAAAACGACGCGGGCACCATGACGGTGCGTTTGCGCGGCTATGCAGAAACGACAATTCCCGCAGCGCCCACTCAAATGCATGAGCTGTGCCGCATTCTCACAGGCGAAATGATCCTGACCGATGCCGCCGGGCAGGCCCACCGGTTTGGCCCGGGGGACCATGCTTTTGTGCCTGCCGGAACCATTGTGGCGCGTGACATGCGCGCCGATACCGCTGCCTACCACGTCACCGTTACGGCCTGACCCTACAGGAAGGACCCATTGCATGACCCAAAGCCTGCCCACCCATGCCCGGATCGTTATCATCGGCGGTGGCGTTATCGGCACTTCGATCGCCTATCATTTGGGGAAAATTGGGGTGCGCGATGTCGTGCTTTTGGAGCGGGACAAGCTTACCTCGGGCACCACATGGCATGCGGCAGGGCTGATCGCCTCGGGTGGCATGTCCACTGAGACGCTGATCTGGATCGAGCAGTATACCCGTCAGCTTTATCAAAACATCCTGCCCGCCGAGACCGGGCTGTCCACCGGCTTTCGCCAATGCGGCCATATCCATCTTGCCTGTGATCCGGTCCGCCGCGAGGTGCTCAAGCGCGATGCGAATTTCGTCCGCTCGCAAGGGGTGGAGCGGTTTGAACTCTCGCCATCCGAAATCAAGGAGAAGTTCCCACTGATCGAAACCGCAGGCATCATCTCGGGCTTTTGGACACCGTCCGACGGGCGCGCAAACCCGGTTGATGCGACCATGGCACTGGCCGCAGGCGCACGGGCGGCGGGGGTTCGGATTATCGAAGGCACGCCGGTCAGCGATTTCCGTCTGGACGGCACGCGCATCACCGCAGTGGTGACACCGCAGGGCACGATTATGGCCGAGCAGGTCGTGCTGGCCACCGGCATGTGGTCGCGCCAGCTGGGTGCCAAGATCGGCGTGCCGGTGCCCTTGCAGGCCGCCGAACACTATTACCTCCTGACCGAGCCCCTTGCCGGCATGCATCCTGACATGCCTGTGGTCGAGGACCCTTCCACCTTCACCTATGTGCGCGAAGAAGGCGGTGGGATGCTGTTTGGCCTTTTCGAGCCGGAAGGGGCCACGTGGAACCTAAACGGCATCCCGAAAGACGCGAGCTTTTCCATTCTGCCGCCCGATTGGGAGCGGATGACACCCTTCCTCGAAGCTGCCTTCGAACGCTATCCGGTGATGAAAACCGCCGGGATCAAGACCTTTTTCTGCGGCCCGGAAAGCTTTACCCCCGATGGGTATTACCTGATGGGTGAAAGCGCGCAGGTGGATGGGCTGTTTCTGGCCACCGGTCTGAATTCGTTGGGCGTGCTGTCGGCGGGCGGTGTCGGACAGATCATGGCCGAACTCTTGACCACCGGGGCCAGTTCGCAAGACATCACGGGGCTCGACGTCAACCGCACGCGCCCGCATCAGGCCACGCGCGCCTATCTGGGCGCGCGCATCCCGAAATCCTTGGGCTACACCTTCACCTACGGCCCCCTGCCGCACTGGCATCATAAGACCGCGCGCGGCATGCGCCGCCTTGCGCTGCATGACCGTTACGCCGCGATGGGCGCCTATTTCCATGACCTGTCGGGCTGGGAGATGCCCTACTGGTTCTCGCCCGACGCGCCCCCGCCTAAGGTGGAGTATTCCTATGACCGCCAGCCTTGGCATGCCCTGTCAGCGCGCGAACATCAGGCCACCCGCACCGCCGTGGGCCTGTTCGACAAATCCTTTATGGGCAAGTTCATCGTACAGGGCCGCGACGCCCTGACCGTCCTGAACCGCGTCAGCGCCAACCAGATTGACGTGCCTATGGGCCAAAACGTTTATACCCAGTGGCTAAATGATCAGGGCGGAATCCTGTCAGACCTGACCATCACCCGGACCGGCACCGCCGAATTCATGTTGGTCACTGGAGATATTCTGCAGAGCTTCACCCCCGCATGGCTGCGCCGCCACACCCGGCCGGATGAGGTTTGCACCGTCACCGATGTGACCTCTGCCTACACCATCCTATCCCTGCAAGGTCCCCTGTCGCGCGACATTCTGGCAGGAATGGCCGGGGCGGATCTGTCCACCGCCGCCCTGCCCTTCCGGGCCTCAGCGATGCTAGAGATCGGCCCGGTGCCAGTGCGGGTGGTGCGGATCACTTATATGGGCGAACTCGGCTATGAGCTTTATGTCCCAACCGAATACGCCCATGCCGCGCATGATGCGCTGGTGGCGGGTATCCGGGCGGCGGGAGTAGAGCCTGTGCATTGCGGCCTGATGGCGTTGGACTCGCTCCGGCTGGAAAAAGGCTACCGTGACTTTGCCGTCGACATCGACAACACCGACACCCCCTTGCAGGCGGGTCTGGGCTTTGTGGTGGATTTCACCAAGCCCGACTTCATTGGCCGTGACGCCCTTTTGCGCCAAAAGGCTGCCGGTCCGCTAACGCGCCGCATTGTGCAGTTCCTGCTGCAGGATTCAAAGCCGCTGCTGCACGGCAACGAACCCATCCTGTGCAACGGTCAAATGGTCGGCTACATCCGCGCCGGGGCCTTTGGCCCCACTCTCGGCGCCTCGGTCGGCCTTGGGGTGGTGGACCATGCTGGGGGCGTTACCGCCGACCTTGTGGGCCAAAGCCGCTGGGAGATCGAAATCTGCGACAGGCACGTGTCGGCCACCGCCTCCTTGTCCCCCCTTTATGATCCGAAAAGCGAGCGTGTCCGTGCATAGCCCCGAAGTTTTGGTCATTGGCGCGGGTATGGCGGGCCTTGGCGCTGCACGCGTGCTGCAGGACGCAGGCACATCAGTCACGGTGATCGAGGCGCGAGACCGTATCGGAGGGCGCACCCACACCAGCCACCTCTGGCCCGACCTGCCCGTAGATATCGGCGCAAGCTGGATCCACGGCACCAAGGGCAACCCGCTGACCGCGCTGGCAAAAGAGCTGGGCTTAAAGGTGACGCCGACAAGCTATGACCGGTCCGTCACCTACGATGACCAAGGTCGCGCCATCAATTTCGACAAGGCCGCAAAGCGCGCTCTGCGGTTGGTCGAAAAGGCCCGCAAGCGGGTGGACGATTTCGACCATGACGTCTCGCTGCAAACCGCCATCGAGGCCCTGCCAGACTGGCAGGCCCTGCCCGACCTTGACCGCCGCATTGCGCGGCTGGCAATCAACACGCGGATCGAGCACGAGTATTCGGGTGACTGGGCAGCGATGTCGGCCTGGCATTTCGACGATGGCAAAGACTTGGACGGGCATGAGGCCGTGGTGACCCCGGGCTATGGCCCGATGGTCGATCATCTGGCCCAAGGCCTAAACATAAGGCTGTGCGAGCCTGTCCAGCGCATCGACCTGCACCCAACCGGCGTCAAGGTGACAACAGCGCTTGGCGCCCACCATGCCGGGCACGTTATCGTCACCCTGCCCTTGGGGGTGCTTCAATCCGGGCATGTTGTCTTTGGCGAGCCGCTCACCCCGGCGCGCCAACGCGCCATCGACACCCTTGGCATGGGCCTTTTGAACAAATGCGTCCTGCGTTTTGACCGGGTCTTCTGGCCACCCGAGGTGGATTGGATCGACTTTCTCGGCCCCGCCGAAACGCTTTGGGCTGACTGGACCAGCTACCTGCGCGCCACTGGCCGCCCCCTCTTGGCCGCCTTCAACGCCGCACGGATGGCCGATGAGGTGGAAGGCTGGACCGACCGTGACACCACCGCCTCGGCGGTGGAGGCCCTGCGCGCCATGTTTGGCACGAATGTCCCCGATCCGCTGGGCAGCCAGATCAGCCGCTGGCGCCAAGACCCCTTCGCCCTTGGCGCCTATTCCTTCAAGGCGGTTGGCACCCGGACAAAAGACCGTAAAGCCCTTTTCGGCCCCGACTGGGAGAACCGACTGTTCTTTGCGGGTGAAGCGACTTCCCGCGACTTTCCAGCCACGGTACACGGCGCCCTCATGACCGGTCGCGCCGCAGCTTCGGCTTTTATCACTCCGGCCAAAGGGGCGTAGGGGCAAAGGCGCGGCGGCTGAGATCGGGACACCAAGCCAACAGGACCGCGGTCATGCCAGAGCCCGCTTAAAGTGGGCAGTTTTGGCCAGAAGCAGCACGGCTACTGCCCCGTGACGTGTTCGCAGACCACAGAACCTGGGGATTGACGGCATGGCATCGTGCGGCGCTGGGCGGAGAAAAACTTGATACCACCGCGAGATTTAGAGGACACTTCTGCCAACGCTCTTGCTCAACCCGAAATCGCCCATTATCAAACCCACAGCTTTTCGTTTTGGACACAGTACTGGCAGAATCCAGGTCTATGCCGATTTGTTTTTCTTTATTGGTTTCTTGGGTCTTGAATTTTGGCCGTCAAAGCGCCGAGGAACATTATTGGAAGAAGGGGCTTTACTGACTGCAATGCGCCCAGCTTTGGCTCAGCCTGCATGTGCGACACCTCCACTCACAATAGTCACCCCTATCTTGCACATCAAAAGAGCCTACAGGCTTCAGTCGATTTTCAACCTAACGTTAAACCAGATTATCACAGACAGTTATCATCTTTGCTTAGGAGGAATTAATGGACATCAGAGCGTGGCAACCGGGCGATGAAGCCGCGATCCTGAGCCTGTTTGAAACTGTGTTCGGCAAACCCATGACGGAAGCCTTCTGGCGTTGGCGGTATCTCGACCATCCCGCCGGTGGACCGATGATTGCCTTGGTCTGGGATGGGGACCGCTTGGCGGCGCATTATGCTGCCTCCCATGCACCCCTGATGATTGAGGGGAGACCCACTGCAGCAGCCTTGTCGATGACGACGATGACCCATCCCGATTACCGGGGCCAAGGCCTTTTCGAGCGCAGCGCCTCAGTACTTTATGAACAGATTGGCGCGGCTGGGGTCGACGTGATTTGGGGCTTTCCGAACCGCAACAGCAACGTCCCCTTTCGTCGTAAACTGAACTGGGACTCAATTGCCGATATTCCCGTCCTGACTTGTGACCTACGGACCCTGCCACCACAGAAGCCAAGCGAGCTTGTCGAGGTGTCAGAGATCGATCCTCGTTTTGACTTTGTGTGCGACAATACCGATGGCTGGCGCGGAGATCACCGTGCCGCCTATCTGAGCTGGCGTATCGATCGCAACCCCATCAACACATACATAATTCTGACGCTTCCCTCATCGGATGGACTAGATGGTTATGCCATCCTCAAGCCCTACGGCGATACCGACCTTGATCTTGTTGCACTGGCTGCACTCGACGAGCGCGCATTTCCACAACTGATCGCAGGGGTGTTGGCGGCAGGATCGGCGCGCGGGGCACAGAAGGTGAACTGTTGGAGCTTGCCTCAGGATCCGACACGAATTCCGCTTGAACGCGCGGGGTTTCAAGCGACGACCCCAGTGACCTATTTTGGGGCTCGAAGCTTAGGCGGATCCCAGCTTCGTCTTGATGATGCCCGCCGCTGGCGGATTGCAATGCTAGACTCCGACATATACTGACAGCGCATAGTTTGTTTCTTTCGACACAAGGATTTTCAGCACGTGGCAAAGGCAAAAAAGGTCCATATTCTTTCAGGCATTCGGTCGGAGTATGACATCCTTTCCCCTGTGATCGGTGCCATTTCCGAAACCCCTGGCCTTGAACCGGGCGTGATCGTCACAGGTG
>Ga0078894_10003284_pt1 | contig 12276 bp, 14 predicted proteins | sample LauGreSu1BDMLBSD_2_FD_67506 | JGI IMG/M metagenome (GOLD analysis project Ga0078894, IMG submission 67506) | Freshwater lake microbial communities from Lake Michigan, USA - Su13.BD.MLB.SD (version 4) (version 4) | ecosystem: Environmental > Aquatic > Freshwater > Lake | place: Lake Michigan...
AAATCTCTCCTATCTATCTTTTCATCCGGATAGTGTTTGCACTACTATCGGCGATTCGGCATTTTTAGGCACCAATATTTTTGATTTAGCGTTACCTGATAGTTTGACAACAATCTTGGGTAATGCGTTTCGGAGTTGTTGGCGTCTCGCTTCGGTTTGTATTCCGAAGAATGTTACTTCCCTTGGTCTTTATGCGTTTTACAATTGTCCTAGTTTAACTTCCGTTGCTCTGCCGTCCAGTTTGGCGTTGGGTACTTATGGTACTTCCTCTTATTTTAATATTAACGGATCCAGCACAACTGGTATAACGTTCTCTTCGTATTCAACTAGTGGTGCCATTGCGCATTTCAAATTAAGTGGCTATTCGTTGCCCTCAGGCATTGTACAAAACGTGGTTGATAGCGCGGTTACCTATATTGACCACCGTGCTTATGCATATTATCCTGATATTGCCTTGTATTCTGTGAGTAACTTTAACCAGATTGTCAGTTCCGGTCCATTCAGTTATCAAGTAAATAACATTCAAATGCCCGTCCAACCAGCTGCTCTCATGTTGAATGCTAGTACAGTAAATAATTCTTCGCGATATCCCATTTATAGAAGTATTCCGGATTTGAATGTTTATACCTCCGTTAGCAGCACGTTTACTATTGCGATGGATAATATTGATGAATTCTGGATTTTATATCCAGGCTATTCTATGTCTGTGTATTATAATCTGTATGATGAGGAAAATTTGCCAGTACCTACTCTATCCATTGCGAATATTACTACTGATACATCCTCTGCTGAAATCTTCACTTATTGGGACAATGAATTTGGTACCACGCCGTTAACCATTGATACTAATAACAATGTAGCTAGTTCTGTTTTAATCATGTACAATGGCAAAATTGTAAGTAAAGTTTATATTAAGTAAACCAACTAATTACAACACGGTTTTATAGTTGGTTTTGCATATGAGAAACTTTTGTTTACACATTACGATTGGCTGGTAGGTTATGTATAGCAAATTTATCTCTTTCCTTATATTATATAATGTCCAATTATTCTATTAATATTAATAATAATAATCCGGTTACCTGGGGAGCGATACTATATGCAACCGGTACCAATAAAATTTCTTATCCGATATCTTCTTCGATTAGCAACTTAAATACAAGTACTATTTTACACGCATATGCTTATGATTACTTGATGGTTATGCCTGGATTTAAAGTTGAAGTTTATAGTGGGACTAATTATACAGGAACCCTTCTCGGTTACGGCTACAATACTTATGGGATTAATCCTATCCTTGTCCAATATTCCTCCGCTACTGTTGTATACTCCGTGAAATTATATTATAAAGGAACTGTCGTATAACTAGCGTGTTATTTGGCGAAAAATAGAACATTGGCAATTACACCGACTAAAAAGAAAATGAGACAAACTATAATAAAAACATCTTACTTAATTTTATTTAATGAGGATTAAATTAAGTGAAAAATGGTGTAAACGAGTAAGGAAACTTCTTCATATGATTTTTGATACACTTATAATCCATACTTTTTATACTTATCAATCTTGTTAGATAAGTATAAACTCGGGTTCCATACTTATCTAACGATGGAATGGACGTAACCACACCAGAAGATTTTCATTTCATCAACATTATTATTCATTTTAGTAAATATGTAAAATTATTATGTTTTTCATGCCTTTTTAAATTATCCATGGTGTATATATCATGTCTATTAATTATTCTGATCTTCCCTTTACAAATACTATAACTGATGTCACAGTTACTGGCAATTCAGTTGTATATGTACCTGCCTTTCCGGGAGCATATTTTTATAATGCATATCCTGCTACAGGCTCGGGCAGTTTTTTTCCGATTTATACTTCTATTGTGGACTTTACAACTGACCTTTCATTCTCGCTGAATGATGTTGATAAATCAGTCATTGTATTGCCAGGTTATACTCTTGAAATGTACACAAATAGTAATTATGGGACGTTAGCATATACTCTTGATAATAGTGGTGGTACAGATTATAGAATGTCGCTTGTATCTTCTACAAATTCGGCTACTTCGTGCAAATTATATTATACTCCCGCATCCCTTCCTCGTACACGATACTTACTACCTTACCGGACGAACCCGAACCCGATTGTTTTAACTGGTGGTGGTACTACTTCCTATTCTATTGTTGACAACATTCCTTATGCGGTTTTTACATTTACTACTACTGGAACTATGTCTATTAATTTTACTAGCAGCGTTCCCAATAGTTCATTTAGTGCGCAGTTTCTTCTTGTTGCTGGTGGCGGCTCCGGAGGAACGGCGAATTCATTATTTAACTGTGCGGGCGGCGGCGGCGCTGGCGGGGTTGCCATTGGTTCTATGACTTTAAGCAAGAATACCACTTACACTTGTACTGTTGGTGCGGGGGCAACCACTTCTGCTACCAACGGTGCTAATTCATCCATTACTAACCCATCTAGTCAATCTCTCCTGGTTTATGGTGGCGGTGGTGGGGCTAGAGATTTATCAGGCGGTAATGGTGGGTCCGGTGGTGGCGCTTCAAAGAATGGCAATTCGACGAACTACTTAAATAAAGGCTCTGCATTAACCGGTACCAATACTATTGGTGCGACGGTTACATTTTATGGTAATGCTGGTGGTATTTCTCGTGCGTCCGCGGGTAACGCTGCCGGTGGTGGTGGGGGAGGTGGTGCTGGAGCCGTTGGAGGAAATGCAGGCGCAGGCGGGAATACTGATCAAGCCGGTGCTGGTGGAAATGGAACTACCTGGACATTCAATAGTACTGTTTATGGTGGTGGGGGAGGTGGAGGACAAGCCAGTAATGGTTATCCTGTTCCGCCTGGTGGAACCGGTGGCGGTGGAAAAGGCGCACTCGCTTTTACTAATGCTACTTCCGGTACGAATGGTCTTGGTGGAGGTGGTGGAGGCGGTTATGGTGCTGATTTTGGATTGGGCGGTAATGGCATTATTATTGTTGCCATTAAAATGTCCGATCTCAACTAAACGTATAATCCTATCGAAGAATTACACCCTTTGGAAATCTTCTCTGATATAACCCATTTATTTTGAACTCGTGTTTTGGTTATTTGTGCAAAACACGACTTGTTGTCGGTTTTTTATTTTTGTATCTTGTGATAGGTTTATATTTCACCATATCTATATAAAAACTTTATGTTATATACTACATAAATATTGACAGATGGAACAAACATTGCGTATCTTTGATAATTTTTTGGATGATGCGTTATATAAGGAATGCTATGAATATTCTATCAGTAAACTCAGTTCGCCTGAAATGTCCTTTCGTACAAATCACATTTGGCAACCTAGCATTGTAAAAGATAGCAACTTGGTTCTAATTCATAAATTAAGTCCTGATACTATCTTACACCAAAAAATAAGTCATACTATTCAGAGCAAATGTCAAATACATACATTAAAATCTATCCAATTTTATTATTGGACACAAGGTAGTCATATACCATGGCACGATGATAACGGACATAATGGTGGACTTACTATTTATTTGAACCCATCTTGGAATGAAGATTGGGGTGGAATTTTTTTATACAAAGATGGTAATAACATTGGCGGATTTTATCCAAAACCAAATCGATCTATTATACAGTCAGGCGGCATACCTCATTCAGTTGTACCTACCACGAAAAATAGTGATATCCGTCTTACTATCCAAATGTTTTTTTAGAAATGTATTTGCTTAGTAGTTGATAACGATGAACTCATTCAATATATTATAATACGATTTTACATATTATAATATTTGTTAAATGTCGTTGATAATAACTTAAATATAATTTTTTATATTTTGTTATAACTTAGTTGTTTACCTGATGTCGTCGAACAGCATTATATTTACAGAAGACAATAATAAACGTAACACTGACAATACGTCTGTTGTTATAAACACTACACATATCAAATGCGATGACGAATTGTACAACTGCAATGGTGTCGCTGTACTAGACAATGTAACGAATAGTGTTTGCGATACTGTTTGTGCATCTGAAACGATGAATGTCTTTGATTATAACAACGATAATCGTTTTTTACAACGGTTTATATGTCACAATTTGTTTCCAGAGTGGATATGTCATTGGTTATCTAGGGAATTTACGGCAGTGAATGCCAAATCTAATGTGCTTGATATTTCCGACATTCCAAATATACAACCCTTTCTTTTTGCAAATATTTCATATGTTATAGATAAAATAGTTGATTTTTATTGCTTGGACAAAGTTCCGGTTGATATACAATTTATTAAATTTGTTAAATACAAAGCATTTTTCGATGAAAAACTTGATGTTAATAATCATGAAAAATCATTATTACGAATATGCATTTGTATTAGCAATAATAAAACCGATGGACATATAATGTTTGATGATAAACTTTCGATTAATCTAGGTATAGGGTCTATGCTCGTTCATCTAAATAATATAAATTATATTCGTGTTATACAAGGCGAAGAAATATGTATTATTATGGGAGTTAACTTAAATTCTTTGTAAAAATATAGCTGTGTAACCATATTGACCTCACCACCTACGGCAGTTACTAACTGCGCACCATTTGCGATTACATTAATTTCTGAATTATTACGTGCTGTCTCTTGGTATACCATATTACCATTGATGTAGTTCCACAAAACTCCGTGAGCGAGAAATATAATAAGCCACTGTTTATACTCGGGTTCAATAATAAACTCAAACATTTCATTCCTTTTTGATGTCTTTAGATAACCAACCAGTTATTATATACTTTGATTCGGAAATTGGCATGTTTCCACGATGATGATATGTCCATGTTGATGGAAATAATAATATACTCCCTTGTTTTGGTTTTATTTTATATGTACCCGTAAACTCGGTTTCCCCGCCTACATCCACATTGTTTAAATAAAATAAGAATGTTAGCACACGCATTCTATTATTAGCTATGTATGCATCGTTGTGATAATGATATTTGCCAATATTCTTCTCATATTTTTGGATTAAAAATCCGTCAGTACATAATGGTTTTTTATATATTTTGTCTGTTTCTTTTTTATATATCATATTTATGCAGTTATAATATTCAGATAAATGATATTTCAATTCATCTTGAAGTACGTTTATTATATTTATTATTTCTATAGGTTGGTTTGTTATTTCCATATTGATGAAAATATCACTAGTATCTTTCACATCTTTTTGTATACCACCTATTGTACTACCAGGACGTTGTAATTGTTTATTTTGTTCAAAGTATGATATTATTTCTGTACAAAGCGGTTTTGGTAACGCATTTTCTCGTAGATATATATAAGGATCATTCATAATTGCTGTTGGTTAAATAACCATTAATACTTTATATACTTTACATTACTATATTATAATGAATATTATATTATAATTTCAATGCAAAGGATTCATTGTTTGTTATTAATAATACCAATATTAGCTTGTATATTTATATTTGCCGACATTAATATAAATATTTTCTTATATTATTTATATTAATGTCGGCAAATAATTATACTTATAAAGGCGCAACTTTTAATAGTATTGTTGCTAGCGGTGCCAGTATTTATAACGCAAAGTATACACACGGTAATGCAGCTACCAAGACGGCATTAACTTATTCCACAACCACGTGGCTACCCGAAACAATTAACCCAACTGCTGGTGATATAACGTCGGCTTATGCGGTTGCGGGTACTCCCGCTCCTACAAATATGAGAACTGCTAGTTATGCTTATTATAACACTGCTGGTGATTTTACTGCTACCGCACCAACTTGGGCAAGATCATTTAAATGTCTTGTTCGATCTAGAAGGGGGAATACTGGCAATAAATATGAGTCCAACCAAGGCGGTCAGCGCGGTCCGAATTCAGGCCAAGCTGGTCATGTGGGAATAGAAGTACGGGGTAACACATATACTCCTATTGGCACTCAAAGAGATATTTCTGTTAAGATTGTACAAGCTGATAATGGATATAATGGCGCATATCAGGCCAATTATTCTGTATTTGCCAATAATGGAGGTAAAGGACAAGATGTTGATGAAGGACACGTTCCACAAGGGTCGAGTTGGGTGGCTGGCACAGCTGGACCACACGCAAACTGGGGGACTTCTGGAATGAATGCAGGCGTTAACGCAGACGTTCGAGGCGAGTATAACCAAGAAGTCGTTGTATATTGGTTTAGTTAGAGTTATCATCTATATACTCAAATAAAGCAATATACAAATAAATATTTTTTATCGGGTTATCGGGTTTACATATATAAACATCAATTGCATTAATCTAGCATCTTGTATATCATTTCCAAAATATTCATTTGACGAATGATAATTGGACGAATCATAAATAATCAAACGATTAAAAATGTTGCCTGACATATTTACAGTCGTCCATTTGGTTAAATCTCTATTATCTAACATAATATTTGATTTATTCTTTAATAGTTCTGCATCTGCTGAATTCATAGTTCCATCAATATATTTAAACGTATTTGTTCCTCCGCATATAGGTGCATTTGGTGTTAAATATATAATTCCAGCATATGATTTTTGTGCGTTACTAATAGAAGCATCATGATGTATCCACGTCCATTCATCTGCTAAGTTATATTGAAAATGATTTTTTATCTCAACAATATCTAGATTGTAAGATAAAAATACCCCTTTTATATAATCATACATTTCGGGTTGCACAATCTCATTAGTCCTAACGCCAGGATGATATGGATGTGTCATATATTTTTGGGCTAATGCATATTCACGTACATTGTGCGGATTTTCATAAATATTATCAATCACAATTGTTGTTATATTCAGTGGACGGCTTAATCTACTCTCAAATAATTTATTCATACATATAATGAGTATATTATTTATTGTTTAAGTTAATTTGGTGGTACAAATGTTATTGAACGAAGAGTTGTTGCATTTGTTGCATTTGTTGCATTTGTTGCATTTGTTGCATTTGTTGCATTTGTACCCACAATATCTAGATTTATTGGCGAAATTAAATATATATTATTAGTGTGGTCATTTACTGGCATTGCATCAGCATTTATGCTATCGGCATATAGTATTTGTTGTAATAAATTTTGCTTATATATTTTGGGTTCAATTATAATGGGCCGTATTTCATTCTTTTTTTCATCTATTTTAAAAACTATATTCATTTTATCTTTCTTATTATGGGCTCCTTTACTATTGTTATTTAAATGATATTGTGACATATTGAATGGCGGAGTTTGCCATAACCGAATAATTAATGTACCTTTACCGTACTTATTATAATAATTTCCAGCAAATGAGACGTGAGAATTATTGTTATAAACCACTCCAATGTTACTATTTTCAGTTTGTTTATACTTATACATTTCATTATTAATGCTAGTAATTAATGAATAATCATCATTAATTTCCAAACTAGTTAAGATAGTTTGTATTGTATTATCGTATGATATATTAAGCGAATTGTTAACTACATTGTTAATGTAAAATGATACATATATTTCTCCTACATGATTTCCCGTTTCTGCAATTTCATTCGTCACACGATCTATATGATTTTTCGCAATATAGTATATATACTCTTCTTCTTGATTATAATACTCGGCGTGCATATCAAATAATAGTTCATTATTAAATACGTAATTTTTAAGAAGGGTTTGGTATATAATAGGCTTGAATGATTTGTAAAAAATACTATTCAGTTTGTCGTAATTATTACTTTCTATATTTATTTGCCAATTTGAAAGTCCTGACTTTATTAATGGACTAATATTACTTGTTTGTTTCCATATATTACATTGTTTAATATCAAATTCTATTACACTTGCATCTATTTTATTCTCATCAATATATGATTTTAATTTGAATAAACTATTCCTATTTTTTTTGATAATTATTGAATTAAAGAATTCTTTGTTTATTAGGTTGTCATTTTCCAGAACTATTCGGGTTATCGCAATGTTATTTGGTTTAAGTCGAATTAAATCAGTGTGTTTATTATATCTTTTAATTTGTTTTAACGGAATAGGAATTCTCCCCCCTAAAGTTAATTTCTCATCATTAAATACAGTGGTTGCCGTATCAAATATATAAGCATAGAATATATCGCTATTAAATATGGGTGCCATTGCTGGGGGAGTTTCCCATAATGTTAATACTATGGTTTTTCTATCAATATTCTTATTATTATTATCAAAATATCCTTCTCCGTGAATATTTACTCCGCCAGTGAAACTAAAATGTCTTAATATGCGTGGTAACACTAATACTAGTTTTTCATTTAATTTGTGATTAAATTTATTAGTATTGCACATATATCTTGTTATGTCTGTTAATACTGTTGGTATCGTATTATTATCAGTGAAGTATGTAATTGTTGTAAACGCAGGCGCATTATCCTCTGTTCCATATACTAATTTTTCATAATCACAATGGTCGATATGAGTATGTATATGGTCAATATCGTATGATGTTGTCTTACTCCAAAACACTGGATAATACGTTTTTTTTGTATTAGTTTCATTGTTTATTCTGTTTATATGAAAATTTGCAATGTTACTTAAAAATAGTTCTATTAACGAACATTCATTCTTTTCCATATCTAATATTAAATTGGCACCAGTCGCACTTAAATATCTTATTAGGTGCATTATTTCATTTGTAAGTACATCTTCTTCTACATTATATGTGGTTAATGTTTCAAAATTTAAATCTATATCCCATATATCGTATTTTGATGGACTATACATTTATATTTAATATTGTTATAACTTTTAAATTGTTTATACTAAATTTATATAAAGTTTTATTGTTTTTAACTAATAATATGTATTCATCTTACATAATTGTAGATAATTTTTATGCAAATCCGTACGATGTTTATAATTTTGCAATAAAACAATCGTTTGATACTCTAAAATATGATATAACTCAACCGAATAATTATACGTTAAATTGTATGCATACAATATCATTTTCATCGTTATTGTTACGCGAAATAATTCAAAATCTTATTAAACCTATATCTGGCAATATTACACATTTTGACATTTCGACGGAAAACGCTACCACTTTAAATGGTTCATTTCAGTGCGGCGTTCTTGATACAAAACCTATTATAAATTATTTCAATTCTGGACATAATACTTGGATAGGTATTCTATTTTTAGATCCGAATACGGATATTAAAGTTGGCGTTTCTTTATGTAAACATAAAAGCACTATTAATTCTAACGATGTTTATCCAAATAAACATTTAAATGAAATTGATCGTGCATTAAATACAAAAGAACGGTTTGATTATTCAAAATGGAATGTTGTTGACTACATCGGTTCTGTTTTTAACAGGTTAGTTTGTTTTCGTGCTAGCAGCTATCATCGTTATGATTTTAATGTATTGAAAGAATCGGGTAATATAAATTTGTATCAATTTTTTATTTTTAATACTGAACGATAACTTTTGATTATATATTCTCGGTTGGTCTCTTATGCCTCACCTATAAAATTGAATAACTTTTTCACGATTGGTCAGTAGTATCATCTCTTTATGCAATCTTAATACAATGTTCAGTTCATTATTGTTCGTTTTACTATTCGTTCATTTCGTGTTTTGTTTCTCTGCAAAACACGACGTCCTCGTCGTCCTGGGCTCCGCCGACGACCGCATTCTCGGTGAACGTGTTGCCGCCGCAATGCAATACATTCAATCTTCCCACAATCAATCCATTATTCTATTCATTTCCGGTGGAGTCAAGAACGCTTTTCAAGGGGACAACAACGTTACCGAGGCGTCCAAAGCTGCCGGTGCTTTCTCTAATGAAAACGTGCAGATTGTTCTTGACGAAAACGCTACCAATACCGCCGAAAACTTTGCGTACCTCAAACGCTGGGTCAATCATAACTTCTCACAAGACGATTTGCCATCCTTTGTCATTACCACCTCCGATTTTCACCAAGTTCGGGCGGAACGCCTATTTCACGGTTTCCTTCCCGATGTTACTCCTCAATGGAATCTCAGCAAAAGTTCTTGTTCTCGCTGCTGGGCAGATGAATCCATCCATATTAAAAATGTTCCTACCGATATCTTGAAAGCCAGACATATTGTACAATAAGTTACCGATCGGCTTAGTTCTTTGATTTGTTCGTTCTTACCACACTATAAAAATTTTACTATGAGTTTGTACTTTGTATTTTTATTTGTACAATAAAAAACATTATATACACAGCTCGCTTTTATTTTTGTTTGTTTTGACGGGTACATACATTACACCTGGATTAGATCCTCCGTCCACTCTCCGTGATATACTGATCCGTTTGCCTCTGTCACCTTCCCCTTTCCGTGTTTTTTGTCGTTTTCCCATTTGCCCTGATACACTGCGCCTGTACCATACTTCATTTCTCCACGCCCGTGTTTTACGCCGTTTCTCCATTCCCCATGATACACTGATCCGTCTGCGTAAATCATCTGTCCCACTCCGTCTCTACAATCTTCTGTCCAGTATCCGTTATACACTGATCCGTCTATGTAAATCATCTCGCCCATTCCGTATTTCTGATCATTCTGCCAGTCTCCGTCATATACTTGACCGTTTGCATATCTCATCATTCCTCTTCCGCTTCGCTGCCCATTCAACCATTGCCCGTAATACACGGATCCGTCATTGTATATGCATTCGCCGTTCCAATAGATTAGGCCGTGCGTCATTTGCCCGATCTCTACTTGACCCGTTGGCAGGACAAATTCGGCGTCTGTGGGGGGCTCCTGACGATATGCATTGCTCCGCATCAGTGGACACGGACCTACTGCTTGGTCTTGTGGGTTTGCTTGCTGACCTTCGGTCTGTTGACTAGCGCTCATTGTTGATTTGTTAAGATACATTTTGGTATTGTGCGAAAAAGCTTTCAATTTTTTGTCGTCTTGCGAAAAATTGAATACAATTTTGCCTTTGTTTGTATAGTAATATAATTATCAAATAATAAGAATATGAATGCCACGGGGAATGCTATGACTATGAATGCCAAGACTACTAATCATCGCTGCCTGTTTTGTAATAGTTTGTCGCATCCGTCCAGAGCCTGTAACAGTAATTTGAATGGACGGCGAAACCTTCTCGACGGTATGGCGAATTGTATGATGTGGCCAGAATGTCCCGATTTCAGTTCGTTCGCTATTAACGAACTGAGATATATCGCCAGCAACTACGTAATTTATGAAAAAACCACTTGGCCATATTACCATATGGGGAACCGATACAACCGCACGTATCTTTTACGCCCCATTTCCGTGACGCTTTCCAAAAATAGAACTGTGCGTGCCCTTGTTGACCGATGGGCCGGGTTTGCCCCTGTTCGGAAATTGCGTTTATCGGAGCCCGTGTCCAACGACTGTCCCATCTGTTACGAAAATATGTATACGTATCAGTGGTCTCAATGTACCTCGTCTTGGAACCAAAATTGGTTATATGCTTCTGGTGCGAAATATGAATATCCTATGTGTGTGGTGGATTGCAAACATATGTTCTGTGGTAGATGTTGGGGCGGGCATACTGAACAAAATAAAAAATACGATTCTGCTTGCGGCAAATACTATGTGAATTGCCCCATGTGTCGGGGTGTGGTGCATGTTTAGTGTGTGGGTGGGTGGATTTCGATCAAAAAATGGGCGGTATCCCCCTTTTTTTGTTTGTTTTGGTTGTTTTGTTCTTGTGATTTTTCTATGTTTTATTCGTTCTTCTCCTTATCACTGTTATTGTCATCCGTACTATCACTTTTATTGTCACTTTTATTATCATCGTCATTGTCACTTTTATTATCACTTTTATTATCATCGATATTGTCACTTTTATTGTCATCCGTATTATCGTCATTATCACTATCCTTATCATCGTTATCTGCATAATTCAACATTACTCGGAATGTCTCTGGTAACCATCCATTCTCCAACATTCCAGTCATCAGTCCCGCTGCGGCTGGCATTAGAAGCATTGTCACCCACCACAACCATCCTACCCATCCCGGCATTTCATTACACTCATCTTGTAATTCGTATTGGATATCTGGATCTGTCTCTGCGTATGCGTTCATAATGTATTGTTCCATTCGATCGTAATGTATGCAATTTTTTATTCTTATTGAAATGCTTCAATTTTTTATCTATAATTTACAATTTGGTTAGCATAGATGGGGAATGCTCAACTGGTGCTATTTCGCCGATACTTCAATG
>Ga0078894_10003286_pt1 | contig 12273 bp, 13 predicted proteins | sample LauGreSu1BDMLBSD_2_FD_67506 | JGI IMG/M metagenome (GOLD analysis project Ga0078894, IMG submission 67506) | Freshwater lake microbial communities from Lake Michigan, USA - Su13.BD.MLB.SD (version 4) (version 4) | ecosystem: Environmental > Aquatic > Freshwater > Lake | place: Lake Michigan...
GACTTTAACCATTTTCAAACAATATCATCATTGACGGAAATTTACAGCGACATTTTCGCTTATGAATTTCCTTGTTCTCAGAATGTTATAGGAACATGTTACAAGATCGTACTGCTGACCATGCACAAGTCATTACTTTCTAGAGACACAGCATTTTCTGAAGAAAAAATAAAGTTTTTTGATTGATTTTTTTTTTCAAAATTAAAACAAAACTTTCACAATGAGATCGGAAATAGTAATAATATCCTTACTTACTCTAATTATCTATATCGTTACGTCGTTAGGAGTAATTATAAATAATTTCAACAAAATCCATGACAAAAAGCGTCGACCCGTGTTTATCATGTTTGCGATCAGCGTCGCTCTTTTTATCGCTTGTAATCCTTTTGTCCTTCAACCGGGAAAAGTTTTCGGCATTCTATTTATTATCTTGTACGCAGCACAACTATTTTTTTCGATTGCCATACTTTCAAAACTAAAAACACGCGTAAACGAACAAGAAAAGAGAATTTTTACTTTCTTAATCATAAATATAATTGCTACTTTCCTGTTTCTATATTTGGGATTGCAACTATGCTTCTATCATCTCATCGTCATTCCTTTTGACGGGACGACAGATTTACGCTCTCTTGGCGAGAGCTTGATACCGCCAAGTATTGATCCTAAAAACATAGAAAAGCAGAAGGAATTATTTGCTAAAAACTGTGTCTTCAATCTTTCTTATACAATGTCCAAACAGAAACTCTTGAGTGGCGGAATACATAATTTCAAAATGGATGATAAAATTAAGCAAAGAATAATTGAGGTGTTAAATGATGTTGATAATGTTGACTTGATAAATAAAATGTCTGACTCTGAATTTCAAGAAAACATATGCAAATTATATTTTGATGTTATTTTAGAGCAAAGAGAACAAGATATTTTAGACCAAAGACAACAAGAGACATCAGTTCAGAGTAATTCCTCTTCTACTTACTTAAGCCAATAGTTTCACTTGTCAAAAAAGGCAGATAATTGAATGTTGTCTATGTTTCGGAACGACGAATATTTTTCGACCTCGTCCTCTGACAAATCACATTCACACGAACGGTTGATACTTTAATTGAGACGTAGTAGTCTTCCGTTATTTGAAAAATAAGTTGAAAAAAACCACAAAAAATGATACTTGATCAAATATAAATATGATCATAAAGAAAAAAATAAATATTCCGGCATGAGTGTCGAAAAAAATCGCTGAGAAGAGGAAAATTTTAATTTTTTAATTGTCTAGGATCTGATATCCAATAATTGTCGAAAAAAGTCTGCTATCAGATTGTCCGTGCATAGACTGTGATCTCTTCCATCAAAGCAAGCGGAGAGGCAAAAGATCGTATCATTTGCTTGTAAATTTCTATGGGAGAATTGGAGTGGTAATCGACTGTAAAGTCTTTGCAAGTCTGTATTAGAATTTTTTGAATTGCGGGATGATGTGAAAAGTCAACTTTAGGGAACAAATGATGAACCGTGTGAAAGTTAAGCCATAAGTAAACGATCGCTTGACGGAATGAAAGCCCTACACCCCAATCCGCCGACGTCTGCATCTGCATGATGCCCCAATCCTTGCACTCATTTCTTGTCTTTACGTCCATGCAGTGCGACGCATTGTGGTTCATCAAGGCCATTGTAAAGTAGTACATTCCTAGAATAGCATGGGCAGTGTATAGCAGAAGAAAGCCTCGGAAACCCCAACGAGATAGCATTACCAAAAACTGCAGAGGCAGGAAGAGCTTTCCGATGCTGAACGTCTCGTTGCCCTTGATCAATTCCCGGGTGTGGGCTATATAGTTCACATAGAGTCCGAAAGACAGCAGCACCGGGTTGATATAAGGTGAGATGTGCTTCTGTAGGTATGATCTCTCGACTGTCGGATCTGTTTTAAGAAACGGGTCGGTTCCTTCGAAGTGGTTATCCCAAGGAGAATTTGTGTACATATGGTGTTGTAAAACGTGCTGTCTGAACCAATTGCTGCTTGAAAAACCAACGGTGTCAAGAGAAAGCAATGCCCACCCCCACTTTTTATACTGAGGATGGTGCACCCAATTGTGTCCGAATGCGCCAAGCCACGCAGCTGAAATGCCCCACAGAAGAGCGATCTCGTATGACCCGAGAAACCAAGTAGCATAGCCGAGACATAACCAACAAGTAAAAATCGACCAAAAAAGAATGATGCATTCCCAGGTAGGCAGGCCTTGAGGATTGTCTATGGCCCGGAGGTAGTCTGTGACACGTTTGCGAAGGACGGAGTAGAAAGCTTGGTTGTCTAATAATGCTGGTGATCTATTTGTATCCAAGACTTTATCATGGTGTATATTCGCTCGTTTATCGTCCCGAGAAGGCCGACAATGAACTTTCTGCAGCGCTACCTTTTCGGGCACCTCGTACTTGCAAATTACAGCTCTGGCTCGAGTAAAATCGTGGTGATGTGATTCGAATACAAATGTACAATCTTCAAACCGATCTCTCGCCGTCAACAGAATAGAAGCTCCACCAGGATGCTTGTCTAGAAAGTCACTCAGGTCGTACCATTTCCCTCCGATTCGCCAGTACTTATTGGACGGAGGAAAAAACGGCACGCCATTCGACCACGATACTTCAGCGATTTTTTTTTCGGAAGTGCATTTATTTTCCGGCAGTAGACCAGAATTCAAGTGCAACCATCGTTTCATACGGCCTAGAATGGCACTGCGGCCTAGAATAGCACTGCGATACGCCGACAAAAAGAACCGTTCAGAGGAAAATATGTCCTCTTGGTTGAAATACCTTTGAAAGGTGGACATTTTTTTTGTCTTTAGTTTTTGCATATTTAGAATAAATTAAATATGAGTAAATTCATTTAATTTATTTTTTTTCATAAATAATATGACCTAATCCTCATTTCGAAACAAAAAATGTCATTCGAAACAACATCCATCAACGAAAAAATTCTTACCTTCTTCAAAGCAACGGTAAGAACGGAAAAAAATACGTCGGCAGTGAAAATGTTACCGAACGACATGATTGAAAAAATAATATACGAGTACTACGACGGCTTTCACAAATCCAAGAACCTAGAGATGAGAAACATGTTTTACTTCGACTACAAATTCAACGAGACCGGTGCCGTGCCATTTTTGTTCGAAGAAGCACTACATCATTCTATCCAACAAAGAAATTCAACCCTGATCGAGTGGTATTTTTCCAAAAAAGGTCATACTATCCCCAGAAAAAGCGAACTCGATCGCGCCGTTGATGTTGCATGTATTACTGGGAATTTGAAGCTTCTCGTTCATCTTCATACTAACTTTCAAGTTGTCGGACAGAAGACATTTGATCTTGCTGTTAAAAAAGGTCAAGTTGATATTATGAAGTGGTTACACATGTCGGTTGGAACGGCCATTACGATAAACCATCTTGTCGATGCCATTCGGTATGGAAATGAAGATGTCCTAGACTTCATTCGTGAAAACGACTTTTCCGTACTATACTTGGTCCCACCGTTTCCGCTCATTGACTTTGCGTGTAACTATAATCATCTTCACGTTGTCAAGTGGCTCGACGAAAACCATCCTTTTCCTGGATACTCTGACCTGGGCATGCGTCATGCCATTTTTCATGAGAATGATGATCTTGTTGATTTTCTGAAAAAAGATTACTTTTTAAAGTAATAAAATTATATTTTTTTTATAAATAAAAAAATGTTCAGAGCTATTTCTTCTTCTCGCATGTTCAGCGCCATCATGTTTTACTATATCTTGTCTTTTTTCGTTATTTTGATAGCGTCAATCAATTCTCTAAAATCTAGAAAGACCGGAACTAAAAGTCTACAAGTATTGTACATTTTCTACTTGTTTATTCTCGCATGCATAACTTTATGGCCTATTCACTTCGTTGGCAATAAGCATTTATCAAATCCATACTTTCTGATAATTTTTGTTGTCATGTCTCTTTTTCTATTTATTTTGTCAATCGTCATATTAAAAACCGACAAAGGCACAGATAAGGCCAAAAAAACATGTTTTGCATTCATCATTCTAAACATTATTGTCGGGACCTTTTTTTTCTATCTTGTGGTAGAAAATAGTGAATATCAATATGTGAGTAACTATGGTTCTGTAAGTGCTGTGACGTTTTTGACCGATTTGATAAGTCCTGATACAAAAACTCATGAATACAACGAAAAAAATAAGAAAAAGTTTGTCGGAAGTTGCTTGTTTAATTTACCAGCTAATGTAAGTAACATCGACTTGTATAAAAAGATAGATATAAACGTGTCTCAATACAAATCTAAATCTCCCAATACCAATCAAACCCAAGAGATCGAAACAATCATTCAGAAAATAGACAATGGAATACCTGAATACCAGGAACAGTTTTGCAAGGGATACTATGATTTTTTCCAAACTATTTCAACATCTTAGTGAAAAAATTAAAATTGAAGATCATCCAAAAATGATTTATAATTCTTTTATTTTTTTTTCCTAAAAAACAAAAAGAGACTAAAAAACTATGAAAGCTATATCTTCTCAATTCACAATCGTTGTGTTATCGTTTTACTATATATTATCTTTTATCATCATTGCGACCGCTGCCCGTTCTAGGAAAATCACAACGACTAGGCTTCGAATATTATATGGTTTTTACACCTTACTTCTTATTTTGTTTTCATTATTTCCATTATTACTTTTCGTCGACGTTTTACGACCGTCAGAATCAGAGTTTTTAATAATTTTCATGATGCTTTGTCTTCTTCTATTCATTCTGTCAGTCATCATACTTCGAACCGACAACGGCACAAATAAGGCCAAAAAAACATGTTTTGCATTAATCATTCTAAACTTGATTGTCGGGACCATATATGTTTCCGTCGTGGTGAACAGTAATCAGTATGTATTTTTGGGAGATGATGACTTAATATTGGCACAGATGTATGCAAAACTCGTCAATGAACATAGTTTTAGTAGCAAAGAAAACGAGGAAAAGTTCATCAAGAATTGTGTCTTCAATTTACCCAACATGTCAAACGTCGATTTACAAAACCTAATACTAGACACCAGCGACAGGTACTTCTCCTATAAAAACTCAAATGATGATGCATATTCAAAATTAAAGGAAAGTATAAAAACTACATCCGATTTGAATAGTGGATTAAATAAGGAAGATTACCAAAGGAATGTTTGCAGTGCTTTTTATTCTTACTTAAAAAGTCGTTCCGATGAACGAGCACAAGCACGAGCACAAGCACAAGCACGAGCACAAGCACAAGCACAAGCACAAGCACAATCTTCTAAACTTTTATCACCAGGCCAAGAAAATCATTGACCTACTCGTATTACAACCAAAAACTAACACAACGTTTAGTATCTGGTACTTGTGAATGATTTCTAAAATAAAAAAAAGTCAAATTTCTTGTTTTGATAATATAAACAAAAAACGAGAACAATTAAAGTTTTTTCGCTTCAAGAATAAAGATACAACTCCGTACATCAAAATTGTGTCACAGAAGAATTCCAACGAGAGAATGTGCCCGAAGAAATCTATTTGGACGCTGATGAAGAGTATATAAATTACATTCATCAATTTATTTTCAGCGTAATTTATACAAGGATATAGATCGGACATCATATCATAAAGACATAGACAAACACAAAATTATGGTGAGTATGTTTGTAGTAGTCTTTATGATATGATAAGAGAAAAACGGATAACTATATTAAGCGAGAAGAATGACCGAAATTGATAATACTATAGAGAAGCTATCGATCAAAACTATTAAGAAAAAATAGAAAATTTTTTAATTTCGATAATAAATTAAAAAAATGTTGAAAGCCCACACTGTTTTAATCGTGTTTTATTCCTTCATGATATACTATTTTTTGTCTTCCACAATTCTTATGATATGTTTCTTTACATCTGTTCGAGCTCATAAACCAGGGAAAGAACGTAAACGGCTCAGTGCTATTTATGTGCTTTATTGGATCGTATCTGTCGTATTTGCTTTATTACCAATCATAATATTGGATGATAACAATACTTCAAGATCATACTTTTCGATATATTTCACGGTCTTCTTTCTTCTACTCCTCATCTTCTCTATCGTCATACTCAAAATCGTCAAAGGCACAGATAAGAGCAAAAAAGTAATTTTTTCGGTTGTTATTTTAAACTTGGTCGCTAGTTTGATCTATTGGGGAATTGGTATAAGTTCTAGTCGGTACCGATTCTTACATTGTGATAGTGATCACTTATTTATACGTATGACAGATTTGTTACAACCTGATTCTGAAACATCAGACTCTGAAACATCAGACTCTGGATTGAAAATACTTCCTGGTTGGTTTAGACATAAATATAATCGGGATGAAAATCATAACAATTTCGTCAGAAACTGTGTCTTCAATCTCAATATACCTAAAAAAGACCCAGATGAGAAAAAAGCTAAAACAGACTTGGCAGAATATGCAAAGAAACAAATACAAAAGATTACGTGGCCCAAGATACCCAGTGAAAATTTACAATCGGAATCTTCTGAGACTGAGTACGAAACAACAAAAAGTGGTAAAATAATGTCAGAGAGTGAAAAAAGAGCGATCGATGGTTTCAACAGTGTAATGGATAGGACAGGGGGCGTAACTAAAGATCAATTCGAAAAAAATGTTTGTGAAGCATTTTATGCTTTTATGTCGTCAAGAAAAGATGCTGATAATGAGAATGGACCAGGGGTATATACTTACTCCTTGTAAGCATAAACGATGATCAAGAATGTCCTTTAGTAAATATTTATTGATTGAGATGCATAGTGTAAAATGGTAACCGTTTATCCGTTGTGAGACATTCTTGTAAAATTTCCCAATCGAGATATTCACACCCTTTTCTATCGTCGTCATCATATGCATCATACATCTCTTCTACGATCGTTTTCAAGGGATCAGAGTAGTCAGAAATTATTTTTTCGATCTCTTTTTCAGAAAACCCGTTTTGTGTCAAATAGTCTCCGATGAAAGTTTCTGCTCGAGACATGAATATATTAACAAATTTCGTTTTGATCTCGTCAACCTTACAGATCGTATACTCCGAGTTTCGATTTTCAAGCCATTGAATAAGCGCGATAGAGCGTACATCTTTTGCATTTTTGACCTTGTATTTTTGCACGATTTCTGATTTCAAAGATGGTGTGAAATAATCCCGAAATGTCATTATTTTGTTTCTATAAAAAACTAATTTGTGTGTTTAAAATAAATTTATTTTTTCTACACATGAAAAAATAAACTTATCGAGAACCAGAGCATTAATCTTGAAGGTCGTTAGATTTTTTAAAAAAACGGCGGAAGTATACATAAATGACATACAAATAATATTGCAAATACGAGCCTATGATGGGAAATAAGATAGTAGAAATATAAGCGAGTGTTTTGTAAAAATTAAGATCGACGACTTTTTTTTCCGGGATCGTATCGACGGTGAAGGGTTTGACTTTTTGAGCCGAGCGGAACATATCTTTGATATTCTGAAGTTTTGTGAGTTGTTCATCTGTGAATTGGATCTCTGTGTCTACTAGTTTAATTTTCGAGAAATCAAAAGAGGAAATGTTATCATCTGGCGATATTTTGTTATGTAAACTTTGCATATTTTGATTCTTAAAAACAAAAGAAGTTTTAAACCTGTTTAGTTTGTAATTAATTCCTTGAATGTTTCGATCATGGACTTCTTTTTCTGAATGATTTGGTACAGGATGACGTCACCGGAGATACTTTGATCGAAGTCTGACTCCGGCAAATCTGGTTCGACGAGCATGAGTTGATAAATGTCGACATGTTGTTCGACTGGGGGCAAGTGTGTGTGGGACTTGAAGCGGACAGCGCGGCCGATAATTTGTTCCATACCTGAAGGGTTCCAAACGGGATCGAGAATAATGACGATGCGTGTTCCCTTGAGATCGAGGCCTTCGGATCCGGCTTTTGTGATGACGAGGGTGGATATTTTTGAGGTGTTGTAGTTGATGATGTTTTTGTTCGTGTCTTTTTTGGTTGTTTTGCCACTGATGACCGCAAAAGGAGGCAAGAGAGGATTTTTGTCGAAATATTCTGATAAAAGTTCTTTCAAAACTTGCACCCCAAAATCGTCCCAGTTTGTATAGATGAGAGTTTGTGTTTTCAAATTTACCTTTTGTAAGATAAACTTGAGTTTTTCGCTGTAATATTCTTTCTGCACCTTGTTTGTGAGCCGACGATTTCCATTGTAGAACGAGTTCAGATCAACATCCGATGCATTGAAAAGGCTGGAAAAACTTTGATGATCTTCTTGTTTCTTTTCCAAGATTTTGAAAAACTTTTTGTAATATTCAGGGCTCATGCGTAACATCTTATCATGGATGGTATAAGATGGATAATTTCCGTCTGTAACGTCTTTCTTGACTACAACTGTAAAAGGTTTGACGTACTGCATCACTTGTTCCAACTCTTTCTTGCAACAACTCATATATTTCTCCACACACGATCCTCTTGGTCGTTTCATGACATGCAGATGACGATGATTGTCGATTTCAGCGCCTTTATCGACGTCTATTTTTCTGGGATATTTCGCGACACCTATATCATACGCTCCACGGATGATATTGATAATAGCAGCAATATCCACCGGGCTGTTGACAAGCGGTGTGGCAGAAAGTAAAACTTTCTTTTTGGCTATAGAAGCATACTTCATGACGGTTTCGAATTGTTTTCCTCTACAGTTCCGCAAATTGTGCACCTCGTCAACGATCAAAAGTGGTTTTTCGTAGCTATCAGGACTGATTTCGCCTATCTTGTCAGCCATGTAAAACTTGGCATACGAAAAAAAATGGTAGTTATGCCATTTTTCGCTTCCGTATTTTAACAGCTCATTTTCAAAATTTTCTTTCACTTTCGTAGGACAGATCACAATCACATCATGGTCCGGATACTCATCCAGATAACACTGCGACATGCTCAGTGCAGTCAACGTCTTGCCTGTGCCTGTATCAAAATACAGCAAGATCCCACCGTTTTCCACAGAGTTGAGTTTGCGGATCGCTTCTTTTTGATACGGCTTCAGTTTCGACTTGCTCCGATTGATACAGTTGCCTTCATCTAATATTTTTTTTGCCATCGCGACGTTGATCGTGGGCTCATGCTTACTCTTTTCTAAGATCTTTTCGCATCTTTGAAATATATCTTTATGAATTTTAGGGTGCAACTTGTGTAGAAGTTGTACGTCACCAGTTTTCATGATTGTTTCGATCCTAGAATTGGTATTGGTTGAGGTCATAATTTTTTATTTCTTGTAGTTTTTTTTTGCAAAAAAAATTGTTTCAAACAATATCAACACAATCCGCCATTTCATACTTTTTTATGCCTTTTTGTTTGTTCGGTTGCAAAGAAGAATGCTTGAAGGTGCAATCGATTTCGAATTTTTTTATTGTCGGTCCGATGTATCCAAAGTCGTCAAACTTTTCTTTTTTATCGACTTTTTTCAGAAAAAAAAAATTCGAAATCGATTGCAGCAGAGAATTTCTTTCATCTGAAAAGTGTTCAGCGGTTGTTAACATGATTTTATTTGTATCTTAGAAATTATTTTTTTTCCCTAATAAAGAGTTCTTATTTTAAAAAAAAAGCGAACGTTTCCGTGTTTATACATATGTTGACAACTTTACAAGAAAATAAATTCATGTTTTTTATTTTTATACTTCTAACGTATTATCTCATGAAGCAGGGTGTCAACCCTGAAATCTTCGCGAACAAAGATGTCATCACATACTTACCTAACCCACGGCGCTTCAAGCTAAAAACCATGACGTACAATGTGTTCGGACGATGGTGTAATTTGACGGGAAAGGAAGGCCAAACAGAGCGACTGAGCGCCATGCCAAGGTCGATTTACAAACATGCGCTTTTAGGACCCGATATAGACATCATCACACTAAATGAACTGTGGTGTCCAGATGCGCAGTTTGGCAAGATAGTATGTGGGAATGATAGGTCTGGAGATATAATAATCAAGAAAATGGCCAAGTATGGGTGGAAATACCATACTCAAGTTTTGTGCTCTCTCGGCGCCCCTCTATTCAAAAAACAAACCGGTGGAGGATGCATCATTTTCTCTAAGTGGCCAATAGTGTCGGTTCGACGCCACCTTTACAAGAGTTGTTCCGGAGGAGACTGTTGTGCAAGTAAAGGAATAGTCTATGCAAGAATTCTCAAAAAACTCGAAAACGGCATGAACCAACCGATAAACGTATTCGTCACGCACTTACAGGCATGGCCTTCGTACAAAGAAGACCTGGTACGAGAGCAACAGTTAGAGGAGTTAAGATATGATTTCATGTACGACATAGATATTCCTAAAAACAGATCAGAAATCGTGCTCTTTCAAGGAGACTTTAATACGGAAAATACGGACATGCTAGAGAACAAGTTAGACGCAACACTGCCAGTTTTGATCGGACCCCAAAAATATTCCTACGATGCTGCTACCAACATCCTTGTTGGTAAAGACGGAATGGCTGGATACCTAGGGTGCGGTGATGTCTACAGAAAAACACTCAAATGTCCATGTTGTCCTGGATATCTTCTTGACTACATTTTCTATTCCAAAAATCCATTCTACATGAAGCCAACAACATCAACCATGCAAGTCGTTCCTTTGAAAAGTACGAAAACTTTAAACTTTGAAATGGACATGAATACAAATATTTTTTTGAGATTTTTTGACAGGAAAACAGTCAAAATAAAAACAAAAGAACTATCTGATCATTATCCCGTTGTTGCTAATTTTATCTTCAATTGATCTTGATAAAAAATATTTTTTTTACGCTTGCCACTGTAGCATTTAAAAAAATATTTTTTTATTCCTCCCAACCAACAAAGAAGTTCTTTGTTTTTTCTTCGTTATTCCCGAACAGAAGATCAAAGATGCTGCACTACGTCCTGTTTTTTAATTTGTAACTGAAGCGAAATACTTGCATGAATGAATAAACATACCGAGTGGCATTAAGATGATCTAATTTGTATGGGAGGTGTAGAGATATAATAAATTTGATTTTTATTTAAAAATTATTTTTTTTTCTTGAGTTTTTTTGCACTAGGTTTAAAATTTAAATAACTCCCAACAGAAAATGTTATTTGTAAAACTGCAAACACAGCAATGCACATATAAAAAAGTATTTTCGCTCCCTTTTTAATCATAGTCTGCTTCTTGTCTTTTTTTTCGTATTTCGCAATCAACGATAATATAAAAGTCAGGGTAAACAAGAAGAACAAAAGAGCAATAAACATTATACCGACTAACTCAGGGAATGTTATAGTCAACCAGTTTTTGTATACAAAGAAGGCTATCAAAAAAAGTAATACTGCAAAAACGCAGATAAATATAATATTTGAGTTGATACTTCTTTCGGCAGGGTTTTCTTCTAGTAGTAGTAGTGATGGCATCGACATCGATGGTTTTATAAATTAAAAAATATAATATAATTCTTTTTTTTGCAATCCCATATTTTTATCAACTCTTCTTGTCTATCTTTTCCCTTTCAGCAACACATGCACCAGTCTCATCGATCGATATTTTCAACTACCTGAACGTTTAGAGGTACAAATAGTCTTCCATCAATTTTATTTTGTGTGATCAAAGCAGGCACCATTCTATTGTAGTCAGTTTCATCGGGGTTATCAGTCCTTTCTCCAATCTTCCGATTGGATTGAAATTCTCGATAAGAACGATATCCTTCTCTAATTACCCAAAGTATAAATATAGTATTGACTAAATACAGAAATACTTGCATCAATATAGAGGTGTTTTTGTCATTTTTTTTCCACTCATCGAGATCCTTTATTTTTTCAGATTTTAAAATCAACACATTAAATGCTATAAACAAAATGATCGAAACTAGTGATAATACGATTAGAAACCAATCCATCGCCCCACCATCAGAACTAGAAAATAAAATCACACAGAGAGGTATAAGGCACGCTGAAAGTATGAGAGAAATGATGAAAATAATCAATACTTGAAAAGACATCGGTTTTGTTTATTATTCTTATAAAAAATATTTTTTTCAAGTATATTTTTCTGTATGAATATTATATTATATATGAATATTATTATGACAAAGCAAAAGTCTACCTTGATTGTAATTGATATAATAAGATAAACACACAATGAAATCGTGAAACTTTTTACCCACTCGTTGTAGCTAAAATATTTTGTTTATACTTTTACTTTGTTGCAAAAAAAAAAAAAAAAAAA
>Ga0078894_10003287_pt1 | contig 12271 bp, 7 predicted proteins | sample LauGreSu1BDMLBSD_2_FD_67506 | JGI IMG/M metagenome (GOLD analysis project Ga0078894, IMG submission 67506) | Freshwater lake microbial communities from Lake Michigan, USA - Su13.BD.MLB.SD (version 4) (version 4) | ecosystem: Environmental > Aquatic > Freshwater > Lake | place: Lake Michigan, USA...
TAGTTCCTTTTTTTGCGCGCGGTTTCTTTTCCTTAACGACTGGCTCCTGTGCAGCAGTAGGCGGAGGCACAGGTAATGAATCTGTCGTTGTAGAAGTTGCAACCGATACAGATGCGGTGACATCATGCGACATAGATGCACTATTCATAGCGGCTTTAACCGCCTCAGCAATCTTCATCTGCATAGCAATTTCATGAGCAAGGCTTTTCCTAGCTTGTGCCTCACGAATGCTATCTCTATATTCATTGAACATAGGATCATGTTCGCTAATCAAAACACTAATAATTCTTGGTTTCTTGCTATGAATCGTTGATTTATCATCATAGTCATCTGTCCAATTATCGCACAACATATTATACTGCTTATCAATCTTCTCTTGGTCAAACCAAAGCTTTCCAAATGGCGCGGTTCCAACGACAAATACTGTAGAATCATCATAAAATTCCTGAATAATCATCTTCGCCTCAATAAAATTTTGCTCAGTAGTAATATCAACCGACATCTTAGTTAGTTATAATAATAAATAAATCTTTATATTATTTATCATATGTAAAATATTATTCCTTAATATCTACGAATTGCCCGCCAAGCACTTTGGGCGCCAGAATTGTTATTACCCGCATTGGAATAATCGTTATAATTCTTGTTAACTGCCTTTTGTTTCAAATAAGTAATATAATCGGAAGAATCATATACATATTTAACATTGCAGGAGGAAGGCGGGATGCCGCTACCATCACAATTACTTTGGATTGCACCAAAACGGCCACGAAGACCATTCAAACCAGGACGGCTTTGGAATGATTGAACATCACCTCCACAAGAATAAGACACACGGCATAAAATATCACCAGAGTTGGTAACAGCGCGGAAAGGAGTAATAATACGCTTTTGATTGCCAAGCTGGCTGACATATTTGGTGTTCCAACCATTTCTTAAGGTGAAACGAATCTGTGCGTATTGGTCATTATTATCGGTGTCATTTACACCTCGTGCAACGAATCCTGGAATTCCACCTCCAAGGAGGGGTCTGCCAGCTGCATTGTTGATAATAGGTCGGCTTGGGCCACCGCAACTACCATTAATAGGATTTTGAAAACCAATAGAAGTCATTTATATACATGACTGAGAAATTAAAAAATCGTCGTCTAAATTAAAAATTATTTTTTACGTCAATTTTTTTGTGTACGACGAGTCGTATTTAGAAATGTCTTGATAGGTATGAATAAAAATAAAGTATGCGTTTATAATAAATGCAAGTCATTTTGATAAGTTCACTTATACTAATTATCTTAGATAGCATCTATTTACATTTATTTGGTAACTATTTCAAGAAGCAAGTCAAAGCTGTTCAAGGTAGTGATCTTACGTTGAATTTTACAGGTGCCGTCGCCTGTTATGTATTTATTATTTTCGGCTTAAACTACTTTATTCTCAAGAATAAAAAAAGCGTAAATGACGCGTTTTTATTGGGTATGGTTATTTATGCGGTTTTTGAATTAACTAATTTAGCATTATTTAAGAATTGGTTTATGTTATCAGTCGTTATAGATACATTATGGGGCGGTATATTATTTGCCTTAACAACGGCTATCGTGTATAAATTACAACAAATTAAATTATTTTAGTGTAGGGGTGTTGATAGTGCCTAATTTTCAGTAATCAGGCGTGTAGAAACATTCATCGTAGTCAATTCTTGCATCATCAATTTACATGCATAGGGTAACTTCACATACGCAAAGTCAGTTCGGTTTCCGCATGTATTGCACAAGTGAATATGTAGCTCATTATTATAAGACGCAATCAATCCACATTTCTTACAAACATGCACTTCATATTTGTCAGAAACATCATACAATCGTTCCTTTGTAAATCTGGAGGCGCCATGACTAATCATGCAATCCCTTTCCATCTCTCCAAAACGAAGACCACCATCACGCGAGCGCCCTTCCGCTGGCTGACGCGTCAAATTCACCATGGGGCCAATAGAACGACTATGCGTCTTATCATTCACCATGTGCTTCAATCTCTGGTAAAAGACTGGACCTAGGAAAACACTGCATTCCAATTGTTCACCAGTTAAGCCATTGTACATGAGCTCGTTTCCGTGCGCTTCATAGCCCACTTTCAACAATTCCTTGGAAATGTCTTTTACATGGAAATCCCCAAAAGAGGTTCCATCGCCAAATAATCCAAGCGATACCAGAGTTTTGCCCAATACAGTTTCCTTTAGTTGTCCAATAGTCATACGAGAAGGAATTGCATGTGGATTAATAATAATGTCTGGCTTCACACCTAGGCTGGTAAACGGCATATCGTTTTCAGGAATAATATTACCGATCGTACCCTTTTGTCCGTGTCTAGAGGAGAACTTGTCCCCAATGACGGGTTTTCTTACGTTGCGGATACGAACCTTGGCAAAATTGTATCCATCACCATTTCGGTCAATGTAATTTTTATCAATATATGTTTCCTCGTCTGTGCGGAAGATGCGACTTTGGTCTTCATATTTGATTAATTTGGTATGGTCGTTTCGGTTCTCTTTGATGGGCGTCACTTTAGCAATGATAATATCTCTGTTTTCAACAAGGGTATTCTCAGGAATGACACCTTTATTATTAATCTTGTTGTAATTTCCAAACTTCATTCCCTTTGTCTTGGTCTGGTCCGGTTTACAGCGGATTTCTTCATCGCCATTTATCTTTTGCTTGTCTTCATCTTTTTCTGTGTGGTAAATGGTTGCGACGAACAATCCTCTATCAATAGACCCCTTATTAATCAAGATCGAATCCTCTTGATTATATCCTGAATGAGTCATAATAGCTACGATAACATTCGTGCCAGACGGGATTTTATTGAGTTGAATCATATTCATCACGCGTGTGTCTACAAGAGGTCTAGTAGGATAATTCAACACATATGCTGTCTTATCCATACGATTCTCATAATTGGTAACATATACACCCATTGCCTGTTTGCCTTGTGCACATTGATAGCAATTTCTAGGGGATTGATTGTGTTCTGGGAAAGGGATACAAGACGCAATAATACCAAAGATGGTGCTCGGGTGAATTTCTACATGAGTATACCTGTAAATTTGAGTATTATTTGCACTGGTGCTACTCAACAATTCATGTGGCTTGGTTGCAATCAACGACCAGCTTTGTTCATCCGGGTCAATATATTCCAAAACGGATTCCGGTAATTTGCAGTTGGTAAGCAAGTCGTCCCAAACCATTTCACCATCTTTTAGCTTAGAAATGGTATCTCTTGTTAGGGTGACCTTGTTATCTTTCACTCTTAACAATGGACGCGTTAGACGCCCACTATCATTGCATACACGAAGCTCTTTCAACTTGTAGTCAAACACAACCGATGTGTAAATGTTCAAGATTCCAGTATACTTTTTTTCTTTGAGCATATGATACAACTCATTTGGGGTTTCGGTGATACCTACCCACGCACCATTTACAAATACTTTAACAGCGTCAAACATGTCCGTAGGCCGCATCGTTTGAATATCGGTAATATGCGGCATGACATATTCGTATAACGGCGCCGAATTTGAATGAATTGTAATATGAGCCATATAACTCAAACTTTTAACAAGACCAACAGACTGGCCTTCTGGCGTCTCCGCAGGACAGAAGTACCCCCAACTGGTATTATGGAGCTTACGAGGCGGAATCAATTTGCCGCTTTTGTCCGCCGGCGTGGAAATACGACGCGCATGACTCAAACTACTCACATATGTCAACCGGTTCAGTACTTGTGCAACACCGACTTTATTACTACTGGAATGTTTCACACCAAAATCACCCGTAGAAAGCGCGCGTTTAAGACCATTCTCAATAGTAGTCGATTTTATAATCTTGTACACATTCGTCAAGTTGATGATGCGTTCATAATCATCGGTGGAACGCCAGGAACCTCCATTGATTTCACGAATTACCTGCTTCTCCATGTCTTTGACCAACTTGTTGAAATAGTTACGAAACAAATTGTTTAAGAGTGAGCCAGTCAAGTCAATACGCTTATTGATATACGAATCGCGGTCATCGGCCTGAATATGTCCAAAGTTGGCCTGCAATAATTTGTTTGTCATGTATCCAAGAAAGAACCTTTTCTGCGTACTATTTTGGCAGTGCGGAAATAGGTCATTTTCCAAAATATCCATGGCGAATTCGCGCTTCTTAATTGCACCCGTTTCCTTGTCCATATTAATCGGTGTATACATGACGTACGACGTAATATATTTAATCGCCTCATCCTGTGTAAGATATTTATTTGCATCCATAATAGATGCTTGCAATGAATCGCATAATTGCGGTTGTTTATCATTCTCCACATTTAACAGAATATATTCACAAATTTCCTTGTCCGACTCCACGCCAATAGCACGAAATACTATGAACAATGGCACTGGAATTTTAACACGCGGAATTTGCAGAACGATGGAATAACCAAAGCCATTGTTCTTGGAACTAATCATCATATTAATTTGTTTTGGTGAAATACATTTGAAATCAGGGACAGACTTAATTTCAGCCATCCACGTATATTTTGTGCTATTTTTACTAATGTTGAAACAATACACTTTATTTTCTGCGGCGCGTTCTTGGCCTAATACAGTCTTCTCCGAACCATTGATAATAAAATAACCGCCAGCATCATATTTACATTCGCCTGTATGGTCATGATTCACGTGTTTGTACTGACTCAGCACACAAATATTTGATTTTAACATGATGGGCAACTTGCCAATGTGAATATTCGGCAATGTTTTATAAAATATCTGGCTATTTTCAAGGTCCTTACCGCTTCGCACGACGTATTTTATATTCATGTCAACATTCATCGCAGACGAATAAGTGAAGTTACGCAAACGTGCTTCTTGAGGAAACATCAACTTCGTTGCACCATTGTTCTCGTGTATTTGAGGCCTGTATAAATGAAAGTTTTCAAATGTCACAAATATTTCTAATGCGTACTTACCGCTCTTGGCATCATAATCGTGTTCAGAGGCAATGTAGACTGGATTAAACATTTCAATCGTTTTAATAATTTGATACGAGACGAAATTATTGTACGATTCCAACTGATGTCTAACCAGACGCTCAAGATGGTGCCCCTTGAAATACGATTCTATAATACTCCATGGCTCTTCAATATATTGACTTGTTTCGATGGACATGATGTCACCTTTTGTTAACTCCATAATTGAGTTGTTATTATAATCAATTTATTTTTATATTCGTTTCATATTAGTTATATATATGTTTATTTATTGAATTTATTTTAGTTGCTAATTGCATTTACCATTAGCAAATAAAACATAACTTTAATTCGTATACGTATAAACATACAACGCCACGTCTAAAACAAATACAACAACTAACGTAGTTATTAACCACAACATAACTTATATATTGAAGGGCGTAAAAAAGAATATAAAAAATATCTCATATAAATATTTATTAACCAAATATGTCAATATATCATCGTCTCTCTAAACGTAAACGAGTTACTACGATAGTTGATTATAATAATCGTTTACAAAAATTAGATGAAATACAAAAACCATTATACTACAATAGTTCTTATACTAACTTTGATATGATTATGCGTGCATTTGAGCAAGATTTTAAAAAGGCATTTACGCCAGTGAATCCTGTGATTGAAAAGATCCCACCACTAATTAAACCAAAAACATTCGTTCATATTAACGCGGAAATTGCAAACATTGATGATTTATTGAAACTAACCGATGTTTACTTAATAGATGACCCAAATGTGGAATACAATATCAATATGAAAGCCATACATGACATTAAAGCGCCTTTAACCAAATTAAATAACATGATTGGAATGAAAGATTTAAAATGCAACGTGGTGGACCAGATTTTATATTTTGTACAGGATTTGCACAAGGGTGAAGGTGATTTTATGCATACGGTGATATATGGACCGCCTGGTACAGGTAAAACCGAAATTGCTATGATAGTGGGTGACATATACAGCAAAATGGGTGCGCTTCGTAAAAATACGTTTAAAAAAGTGACCCGTCATGATTTAATCGCTGGATATTTGGGACAAACGGCGATTAAAACAAGTGAAGTTATAACCAGTTGTTTAGGAGGTGTATTATTTATAGATGAAGCATATGCGTTGGGGAATACTGACAAGAAGGATAGTTTTTCTAAAGAATGTATTGATACCTTGTGCGAAGCATTAAGTAATCATAAAAACGATTTAATGGTTATTATCGCAGGATATGAAGAAGAATTGAACGCATGCTTTTTCAAATATAACCAAGGTTTAGACTCGCGATTTGTTTGGAGATTTAAAACGAATAATTATAATACGGCGGAACTCTTTCAAATATTTGTAAAGAAGATAACCGATATTGGATGGAAGCTGGATGCGTCAATTACCAGCAAATGGCTAGAAAATAAAATGGTCTATTTTAAATTTTATGGGAGAGATATAGAATCATTATTATTAAAGACAAAAATTGCGCATAGTAGACGCGTGTTTTGTAAATCGGCTGAAGAAAAACGGCAGATTAATCTAGTTGATTTGGACAGGGGGTTTGAAATGTATTTACAAAATGACGAAATAAAAAAACGCAAAGAACAAGAAGGATTTAATTATGCAATTTCAAGTTTATATGTTTAGTTTGTAAAAATGTTTTTCTAGTATATGGTATGACAAATAATAAAACTATAAAGATTAACCCTGAATTATTCTCATTGGCCAAACAGAAAAAAAATAAAGACGACAAGCCTGCGGCAAAGACCAAAAAACAAGCGATATTTAAGCCGAATAATTTAAAAGCGAAATTGTTGGAGCGTATTAAAGCGCACAAAAACAAGGAGCTGGAACCGGCAGCATCTACATCTGTAAATGAATTTGATGACACGATGGTTACCGACAATGACGAATTTAATGATTCAATTGCTTACTTGTCTAGTCTTGCAAAACAATCAAACGAGCAGAGCAATAAAGAAGCATATGTTCAAAATACCCAAAATACAATGATGTTGCAGGCAAAATCCAAAACAATGAAGAATTATAATCCGCAAATTCATGTTGAATTGGAATTACCGGAAGGATTGAAAGAGACGCCTATGATATTTAATGTGCCTGCGAATGATCCACCTATATTATTAAAACAACAGACAAGTTACCCGGTTGATAATAATGTTCCCTATGGTTGTTTAAAGGGAGGTGTTAAACCAACCTATAAAGCATGGAATAAAACTATTAGGCATCAACAACCACAACCACAACCACAACTACAACCACAACCAATAAAATCTGCTATCAGTAATCCTATGAATAGTACCTTGAGAGAAACTAAAATGAAAGAACTGAAAGACAAGTTGCGTCAAAAACAAACTATTGTAGCAGACCCAATGATAACACAGACTCTCATATCTGTACCGACACAACAGCAGCAACCATATAAAGGCCAAAGTCAACTTGTGCAACAATCTAACGTACTCACACAAGTATCCCCGAGTGTTGTTGGTCCTATTATAACTGAACTATCACCAGCTTCAGCAATTTCTACCCATGATCCTGCACTCATTCCTAAACCGAAAAGAATTAAAAAAACGATTCGGCGGACCTATACGTTGGGCAAATCAAAAATACAAAAAAAAGTCGGTGTATTGATCAAGGATAAGAATACTAGAAAACGAGTGCTACAAGCACAGCGCGACATTAAACGTCAAGGAATAAACGAAATTAAGCAGTATTTGCGCACACACGGGTTGATTAAAGCAGGAAGTAGCGCGCCGAATGATATCATACGAAAAATATATGAAACTGCCATGTTATCTGGTGAAATAACGAATCAAGATAAGGATATTTTACTTCAAAATTATTTGAAGGAAAAAGAGGAATAATATGAGATTTACATATTCATCTGTACTTTATAACAAAAATCACATAGACATAGGATACAAAATAATAATATAATATGCAACATTATAATATTATTTTATTTATAAATCCATACACGTGGCAAAAATTTTGCTGGTAACCAAGTATGGGTCGCAATTCGCGGCAGGTCGTCTGTCTTCAAAATAACCACGCTGATTTTTTATGGTATCGTTTCCTCTTCTTATAGACGCACTTCGGTTTGCAATGCCCTCCGTAAATACGTCATATGATGCAGTCTCACATTCCCCTGTCATACGGAGACGATTATCTTCCCCATATACTTCCATATGTTCCACATGCGTATGAGATAACTTTATAATTGCCTCGTTTATGTGGTCAAGTCCTGACAGGTTATTACCACCATCACGCATGTGTTTTGTGCTAAAATTAGCATGACATCCAGATCCGTTCCATTTCTTGAAGAAAGGTTCAGTAGTCCATCGTTTAATCAATGGCTTGGGGTGAAAATCAATGACTATATTGTACTTTTCCGACAATTTGTGCAATAAATAGCGAGCCATCCATAAATGGTCGCCTTGTTCAATACCCACACACGGACCAATCTGGAATTCCCATTGCCCTGGCGCGACCTCCGCATTGATTCCACAAATATTAATTCCAGCCATTAAACATACCCGAAGATGTTCTTCTGCAAGTTTACGTCCAAATGCATTTTCTGTTCCAGCACTACAATAATATTTTCCTTGTTCAGCATTATCGTTTAACGGAAATCCCAATGGGAGTTTTGTTTTACTATCAAACATGAAATATTCTTGTTCTAATCCAAACCAAGGAATTTCTTCTAATGCCTGATTAAAAATTTGCACAGCATTATATCTATGGTTATGTTCCGTTGGTTTTCCGTTTGGTAAATAGGTATCGCATAATACTAATTTGTGATGAATACTATTAGATGGATTCGCCAAATCAATATTTGCGCATTCAGAAAAATCATAATTAAATAAAGCACATGGCTTAAGTGTAATTTCTGAGTCATGACCACTGGCTTGATAGGTAGAACTGCCGTCATAATTCCACACAGGGACATCTTGAATATTGGTTGTCTTCATTTTAATCACACGGGTTTTACTTCTTACATTATTTTTCCCATCAATCCATACATATTCTAAAAGTGTATTCACCATAATATATAATTATTTATTATTTTTATGTAGTTTTGTAAGTAGATAAAAATATCGTGATACAATTTATGAAATATGAAAATGGCAAATAACAAGGAAAATACCAAAATCTCACAAAAAAATAAGACTATAACTAAATTAACAATGTACAATGATAATCTAAAATGGACATTGATATCATTGTACATCAAAGAAAAAATAATATATCTTGGTAAAAAATAAGAAATAAATATTCAAATGTCCAAAGGTGTACAACTTTTTATTTTTGCATGGCTAGAAATTCTTTAATTTTATCGCAAACATAATCAACATCTTCTACCTGCATTCCATGGTGTGCACCTAATAGGAATCCGTCTGCCATGATTTTATCGGCATTAGGAAATTCCTCAAGAAATTGGCGGTATGCTGGATGACGTGTGACATTTCCCGCAAAGCATACTCTCGTTTGAATAAGATTACCTTCCAAAAATGTTAACAATTTCATTCTGTCTTTATACATTAAAGGAAAGGCTAGCCAATCTGTATTATAGAGATTTCGTGGTAAGGTAAGTTCTTCAACATCCTTTAGATTTTCTAAATACCTATTAAACATGGTATGTCGTTTCTCTCTAATTTCTTCAAGTCTCTTTATTTGAATTAGACCAAATGCAGCGTTCATTTCCGACGATTTCATATTGTAACCGACCACACCATACAAAAATTTGTAGTCATATGGAATGCCGTCAACGGAATGTTCAAACCGAGTGGTCACATCTTCGGAATTATCACCGATTCTACCCCAATCTCTAAACATAGTTGCACGCTTCAAGTGCTTTTCATCGTTGAACATGACCATTCCACCAGAGCCACCTGCAGTGATTAAATGACTCGCATAAAAACTGGTTATAGCCAAATCTGTTTCAGGTGTATAAGTAATCGTATCTGCAGAATCTTCAAACAATATAATATTACTACCCACACGTCTTCTAATTTCGGTCCAATCTGGTTTTGAACCGATTAAATTAGGTAGCAATATTAGTTTCGTTTTATCAGTGACTTTTTCACAAACTTGGTCTGGTGATGGGACATAGGTACCAAATTCAACGTCACAGAATACTGGTTTTAATCCACATTGAAGGACTGGAGCAATGGTAGTAGAAAAAGTGCAAGCTGGGGTAACGACCTCGTCACCTGGTTGTAGATTCAATGCGTTTAATCCCAATAAAATAGCAGAAGAACCGCTATTTACAAATAATCCATGTTTTTTTGCGAATAATGCGGATACCTTCTCTTCGAATTCAACGCTACGGGGACCAAAACCAGCTAACCAGCCTTCTTCTAAACATTTAACAACGGCATCGATTTCATCTTGTCCATATGCTTCCTTTTTATTTGGTGCATACCAAACCTTCTTTTGTTGGTTATTCATATAATCTACTAGATATTTTTATCATTGATTTTTAAACACAATTTATTTACTAAACGTATTGTTTTATGCAAAGTTATTACCTACTCTATTTGTCAAATCATGGAAATGTTCCATATCTTTAATAAATCTATCAAGACATGTTACATTAAAATAATGTTGCATATCATCCCATTGTTTTTTTGCTAAATGACATGTATCTAATGCATATTTAGTTTCGGGTAATCCATATCCAATACCATATAGATCATCCAGGTTATTCTCTTTCATATATATATCTAATGCTGTATTACTTAACCATACACGTTTATTTTGACCTGCTACAGGATGTATTATAGTAGCACATCCACAAACAGGCGCCATGAATGCTAACCAAGTTAATGGATCATAACAATAAAATAATTTGTTTTCGTTAAATATGGATATTGTTCTATCATGATTATTATCAAAATGTATCTCTGTAGAATTATCTGGATGGATCATGTGTAGATATTCGTGGTAATTATATTTTCTAAAGGTATGACATATGTTATTTCTTGGTTGATAATTATATCTTTGAATTCTGGGATTAAAATATAGGAGTGGAAGCATTTTGTATATACGTCCCATCTTCTCAGGTTCTTTGTGATGTTTAGGCTCATTGTTAAAATAATATATCACTTCATTTTTATCCCAAGTATGCATGTGAGAATGTGGAACATTTTTTCCAAGCTCACTTAACATCCATCTAACCACATTTTTACCTCCTAATGGATTTCCTATAACACCTTCGCAGTAAATCACAATAGTATCATCGTTAGTGACATCAATATCTGTATGTTTATCTGTCTCTGCATGTGTAAATACAAAATTAGGTTGTGTAAGCTCTGGAGGATTTTTCCATACATCAATAATCCGGACATTGAATCCACGATGTCTTAATAAATTTGCTAAATGACATTGAACAACTGATCCACCGCCACCTACATCAAATGACATATGCATTCCTATTACAAAGTTTTTTATAGCCGTTGTAGTTTTCTGTGTGGGTGGTGGTAATAAACGTTTTATTTCATGCTCATCGTCTTTATATCCCAAGTCATGCATATGTCGTAAAAAGTATTCTTTCCCATTAGGGTCATTTAGAATAACAAAATCATATGATAAATTTGGATATCTTATGGTTAATGCATCTTTTAATGGTTTCATATCTGCTTCTGTTTTATCCCACGTTGTTATAATAAATGTAATATGATTGTTAGGGTCTGACAAATAATTACGAAAATTATTGATTCTATTTTGATAACGTGTCTTGAAATTCTTGTACTGATCACAAATAAAATGAGCAATACCTTCTGGCCATTTTTCCTTTTTATACAAATCAGCATGACCAGGGCTTTCGTGATTGAATCCAAATCTATACTTTAAGTTCATTATACAAGGATCTGCAGGATTTGTTGCATTTATAGATAGATATTTTTCATCTGTAAAATATGCAAAATCGTCTTTAATACACTCTACGATTCCATCAAAATTGGATATCATAGTATCAAATGGACAAGTTTTATATCCGGCTTCTTTTCTTGTGCGTATTCCATTATTAACCCCATGTATAGCACTATTGCAATTCCATCCTAGTGATATTCCTATCTTTGTCATTGGTTTGTTAAATAAATCATTTAAAATATTTCCACAATATTCTCTAAATGGATTATACACATTATCCTCTTGATAATCAACCACAATTGTAGTATTTAATACAATATTTATTATATCCGTGCCTGGTGGTATATCA
>Ga0078894_10003290_pt1 | contig 12269 bp, 18 predicted proteins | sample LauGreSu1BDMLBSD_2_FD_67506 | JGI IMG/M metagenome (GOLD analysis project Ga0078894, IMG submission 67506) | Freshwater lake microbial communities from Lake Michigan, USA - Su13.BD.MLB.SD (version 4) (version 4) | ecosystem: Environmental > Aquatic > Freshwater > Lake | place: Lake Michigan...
AAATATCTGCCCCTGCTATTTCTACTTCTTCTATTTCAACATTCATCTTTTTTTCGGTCAATGAATTCTCTATATCCCCTATCGACATTTTTAATAGCTTATCTGAATCTAGAGATTTTTTCCATCCTATATTTTTCGGATAAACATTAACTAAATGTACTTCATCTATTTGATCACCTAAAAAATCCCCAGCTGAAGCTAGAATATATTCACCATTAATCTTAAAAATAACATCAGGATTAGGATCCGAGGATTCACCACAATAAAAAATAAAATCTAGATTTTTAACTGCCTCTTGGAGTGTAAAATAAGATTTTTCGCCTACCTCATTTACAAAGATAAATGATCCTTCAGCATTCTCTATCATTTTTACAACTTCATCATTTTTTCTATTAACGCAATAAGCTCCAGGTTCAAAGAGTTTTTTTAAATCCTTAGATGGTACTAAAAGAGGATAAACCTCCATAAATTTTTTCAATTTTTCCATAATTTATTTTTTTATTGTTGTCATGATTATACGCAAAAATAAAAATATATTTCAAAGATAGAAAATTCTTTCAGATAAATATCTGGATGAAACAAGGATATGTCTATTTAATTGTTGAGGTTGATCAAGAGGGAAAGGAAAAATATAAAATAGGGGTCACTAAAAATGACCCAGAAAAAAGGCTTTTAAAATTAAAAACAGGAAACTCTAATAATCTGTTTATAATTAAAACCTATAAGAGTGAAAACTATAGGAGAATAGAGAAGTGGTTACATCGTAGATATAAGAACCAACGAACGCTTTCACAGAACGAATTTTTCTATTTAAGCGATTCACAAACACTGGGATTTTTAAAGGATTGCGAATCTATAGATATTACTATAAAAACACTAAAGAAAGATAATCCTTTTTTTAAATGAATTTAATCCTTTATACCAAATTTGTTTAGGGCAGATCCACCTTTACCTGTATAAGCGTTTAACCATTCATTATTAAGATAATAATAATAAAGCCTTTTAAACATTACTAGATTTTTTTCCCTTATTAAACTACCAAACTCTATTGGATAAGCTTCCATAAGAGATATCATTCTAGGAAAAATCTCTACTATATCTTTTTTTTCTTCTTCACTTCCGGATTTAAAAGTGTTCTCTGGATCTTCATATGAACTTATTTTATTCTCTAAAACATTTTTTTCATGTTCCCAGTCACTCTCTAGATCCTCATATCTTTTTATTTCTTTTTCTAGTCCGGTAACTCGATCTGATAAATCGTTATAATCATCTTCTAACCTAAGAAATCCCATTTCTTTTTCATCAAGGTCGTCCTCCCAATCAAGAATTTCATCTTTAAGTCTTTTATTTTCGTCTTCTAAATCTGATATTTTATTCAACAATGATTGTATATAAGAATCATCTTCCTCGTTAAGATTAAAATTTGAAAAATTCTTTAAATTCATTTTTTCTTTCTGTTTTTCTTAGCTTGTTGATAGAGCTTTTTATCACTCATCTTTGTTGTCTTACCTCCTGTGACAAAAGAGTTAACTCTAGCCATTGCCCATTGTTGAGGTGGCACACCTGGCCGATGTCCAAGCTTCCAACTTACATATCCACGTTTATAAACCTGCCTTAATATTCCCAAAGGAAATCCCGTTTTTTCAGATTTATTCTTTAAAGCCTTATAAGTAGGAGAATTTTTATTGTCTGATCTTCTACTATATTTTTCATATAATAATGTTTCTAGTTCTAAAAAAACTTCAAATGCAATATTTTCTGAAATTGAATTAAAATCATTAAAATTAAACAGATTGGTCATATTCCTGGTACTTTTTTAGATATATACTATATATCATTATGAAACATAAACATCACATTATACCTAAACACGAAGGAGGAACTGACGATCCAGAAAATATAGTATATCTCTCTGTTAGTGAACATGCTGAAGCACACAAAGAATTATATGAAAAAAATGGAAAAATTGAGGACTATTTAGCATGGAAAGGTCTTTCTGGAATTATAGGGAAGGAAGAAATAGTTGAGATTTTAATGATAGAAAACGGTAAAAAATTAGGAAATCTTATGTTATCCGAAAAAAAAGGGATATTTAGGGATGGTATAAAGGAAGAAGAAAAATACAAAGATGGTATTTCTAGAGGGGGAAAGACCGCAGGAAAGATGATGTCTGAGTCAGGACATTGTAAAAGAGTAGCACATTTAGGTGGTGGTAAGAATCTAGGTAAAAAATATTGGTATAACCCAACAACAAAAGAAGAAACTGCTTCATTCGATAAACCAGGTGATAATTGGGTGGAAGGAGTAAATATGGATAGAGTAAATTTGGAATTCTTAAGGAAAAATGCAGATAATGTTAAAGGATCTTTCTGGATAAAAAATGAAAGCACGGGAGAGACTCGAATGGTCAAAAATGTAGATGATATTCCAATGGGGTTTAAAAAAGGAAGATATTTACAAACAGAAAATGTAATAGATCTCTGCAACACTTCTAAATCTTTCCCTATAGTAGGAATTCCGCAGATTGAAAACAGATATAGCTTTATTATTTTTAACCCTTCGAATCTACGATGGGAATTAATACCTAGAATAAATGGAAGGAAAATTATTAAGATATCTCACACAGATTATTATTCATTAATTTGGATCAGAGATATTGTTATTGGTGAATATTTGATTGATGCACAAAAGTCAGGATTTAATTTTGATCAGATCCTAACTACGAAAGAAGCAATATCTGAATTAAAGGGATGGAGAGAATTTGTTAAAATATCCAAGATCCTAGATAATAAAAAACTTAAAAAATGGAGGAGAGAGTATTACTCGATAAAACTAAACAATTTTTTAAAATCATATAATTTAGTAGAATCAATCAGAAATAAAATTATCCCAGCTTCTTATATTTCTAAACACATCTAGACTTTCTCCAAACATTTCTTTATATTTTTTGGTGTATTTGCTAGGTTTAGTTTCTACTGCTTTACCCTTTCCTGCTTTTCTAGACTTATAATCAGCATCCCAAGGACCATAAGCAGATGAATCATCATCTTTCTTTTCTCCGTGCTTTCTTATCTCCCTACGCATTACGTTTGGATTTTTGGTTAGGTATTTTTTTGGTAGTTTCATAATGTATTTATCCAAAAAAATATTATTTAACTCAACTAACTTTCGAACCTTTTTTTAGCCTCTATTTTTTCAAGATATTTAGTAATAGTTAATTCCTCTCCTTCGTGATTTATTATGAAATTAAGAAATCCCATATCTACATTTTCAGGAGTGGTTCTGTCCTCTATATTTTTATCTAGTGCTAAAGTTATCTCTAATTCTCTAATAATATTTTTTCTATTTTCTTCATTATTGAAATCCCAAGCATAATTAAAAAATATATTCTGGATTCTTTCTCTTAGTATCCTTGCTTCTACAGAGGAAGGGAGTAAAGAATTTAAAAGTGTTGAAGGAGTTAAATGTCTAGACATAGAATCAACTAACTTCATTTTTAACATTAAAACAAAACTAAAATCCTCAGAATCTATCCAGGATTCAAATTCAAAATCTTTAATTTTATCTTTATGTGTTTCTAAATAGTCTTCTATACTTTCAAGACATCCCTCGTAATCCTTGTCAAGTTCTTCTATACTAAAAACAAAAAACTTATTAAGGGTTGGAGTTTTTGTTTGTAATTCTTCTATTTTTTTAAATATTAAATCTCTCATTTTATTTTATGTTGTTGGAACTTCAATATTCCATTTTTTATTTAATCTATTTTTATACTCGTCATATTTTCCCCAAGAAGAACCTAATTTTGAATAGGTTGAAGATCCGTGATAAATCCATTTTTTACATTTATTTTGATCTAATAATTCATAATCATTTTTTTCTAGATAATTACAAAGAATTGTTTTACCTCTTCCACCTAACTGCATACATAAATCCTCAACATGTAAATGAAAATCATCAAATGTAGATTCATCAAATGCTGGTACGTCTTTTTCTAAATCTATAACTATAAAGCATGAATCACATGTAGTTATATCTTCGGATTTTTTTGTATTACATTTTATTGTTTCATTTTTATTAGATCCAACAAATCCAAAAAAATGGAAATCTGGATTTAGATCTATAGTTTCTTTTATACAATCCAATAGATCCTCGGAAAATGAAACATCCTCATGACACAATACTATCCATTTTGTTTTACATTTTTTTATTAAATTGTTATAACTATTAGCAGATTTATTTTTGTTGTATATGCTATACGAATCAAATCTATTTTTTATTCTGTGTAATGATGGACCTAGATATTTATTAAAATCTTCAGTATTATTTGATATCCAAGATATGGTAAAATCTTTATCGTATTTAAAATTCTTATTATATAAAATTCCTAATCCGTTAGAGTTTGGATAATTATAAAATTCTAATTTATATTTAATCGAAAGATCCTTACAAGCATTCATTACATCAGGAAAGCTTATTGTATCATGAAATATTACTATAGGTGAATGGTTTACCGCCCATTCCCCGCAGAAATATGTGTTCTCGTAATCGTGAATAATGTCAATGTGTATTAGATCGTATGTTTCATCATTATTTATAATAAAATCCTTATAATCTGATTTGATAAGTTTTATGTTTTCGAACCCTTTTAATAAATCTTTAGTTTTATCTATATGGTTTTCTTTTAAAGTAGAATGTATATCACCTTCAAATGTATCTACACCTATAACTTCATTAAAAAAATTACTCATTGCTGATGTAGAATAGCCATACTCTACACCAAATTCTAAAGCTCTATCACTTTTTATGTTAAATTTTTTAATTATGCTAGGAAGGATCTTTGGTATATCACCCCAAGCAGAAGATGTCCCATTCGTCTTCACATCTACACCATCGATGTTAGGACAGTATTCTTTAATTAATATGTTATTTACTGGATCTACATTTATAGATTTTCTATAGTTATCCTCGTTACTTAAAAGAAGTTTCCAGTTTTTTGGTAAGAATTGATTTTTTTCAGGATCTATAGATTCAAAGTTTCTCCATTCCCCAAAAAGATCCTCACCTTTTTTAATTTTTTGGTAGATGTAATTCTGATCCTTGAATTTAGGAGTATTATATTCTTGATGTGAAAAGCTATCAATCTTATTAGATATTCTAGAAGGTCCTCCAAAATAGCTAAAGTGCCATCCTCCTTTTTCCCACCACTGACAATTAAAATTTAAACGACAATCTTCAGGATTGGAGAATTTTAATGATTCCCAATCCATTATTTTAGGATGATACCATTTTACTGATTTTTGTTTATTATAAAGGGATCCAAAATAAACCTCCATCTCCAATTTATAAATCCCTTTTAAATCAAAATCTTCCTTGATATATTTTAGTACATCAATATTAGGAATTTCATCTACATCAGTTATAACAACAATATCATTTAAAGATAATTGCATAGAATAAAGAAAAGTCATGAAAGAATTTCTTTGATATTTTTCTCTACTCCAAGCGTCTGTTAGATTGTCTGGAATTATAATTTTAATATGAGCAACCTTATCCCACCATTTAGTAAATCTCCATTTATTTTCTTCTAGAATAAAAGGCTTATTATCTCCTTTAAAAGTTTTATTTGCTTCTACAATTACAAATTTATCTACTACGTCATAGAGTTCTAAAAATCTAAGTTCTAATAATTCTAGCTCGTTATAAAAGGTAAAACAGTCTACTAAATTTTTCATCGATTTTTTAATATCTTATTTTACTTTGATTTTGTCTTAAGTTTCTCCCTAAATAGATTCTACAATTTAATATATAAGTCATGCTACCTTTCAATGAAGAATGGATTTCACAAAATGAATCCTTAAGAATTTTTACCCCTAATGTATTCGACGAAGAGCTTAAATGGCACACAGACTGGGAGGATAGGGTTATAGATGTTATTAACGAAAATGACTGGAAATTTCAGTTTGATAACGAGCTTCCTATTCAAATGAAAGGAAGAATAATAATAGAAAAAGGTGTATGGCATAGAGTCATAAAAGGCACTTCTAATCTTGAAATTAAAATAACAAGAATTTAATAACTATGTCAAACGAAGAACATTTGGAAGAAATTCTATATGAAGCACATCAATTAGGTATTATTGAAGATATAATACATGATTTAAAATGTACTGAAATTTGTACCTTTAGAGAAGAGATCATTAAAAGATTTAATGAAATAAAAGATAAAAATCAAAAGAGTGATAATTCTTAGAAAACATTTTTTTTATCCATATCTATTTTTTACATTTGCATTCATAAAAACATATAAAAATGCAAGATTTAACATTAGAACAAAAGTATTCAATTCTTTTAGATCAAAACAAAAAAACATCTTCTTTTTTAAAAATATTTTCTTATTCTAAGGGAGGTGAATTTTTTAAGATGTTTCTGATTATTATATCTGCTTCATTAATGGAAGCTATTATTCCTACCTTTTATATTACTTTAATTGCTTCCTTTATATTCTGTATAAATTACTACTATCTTTATAATTTTAGAATAGAATTAATGTGTCATTGTATAGTAGAAGAATCTTATATGAATTTAGAATATGAGGAAAAAGGAAAAGATGTTAATTTTCCAAATGATCCTTTATATGTAACAGATGATGAAAGAGAATTTGTTTTTGATGATTACCTTTATTCACAAAAGAATAAAAATCTACTACAAAAGATAAAGGACCATTACATCTTTTCGATAATAATAGTCCTTTCCTATTTTTTATTATATTTTCTTATTAAGCGTAGTATGCACTTCCACTTAATCCCTTAGAAGCTAAGAATTTTTTGTAAATTTCTCTTAATCTATCTTGAGAAATATCATTTTCTGTTGCTATTTTATTTAAAGCAAATTCTAATGCGGATTTAGTTGAACTAAATTTAGGCAATCCTGAAGTTTTTAGTGATAAAAAAAGCGAGTAAATATTTTGTCCTATTTTACTAATATTAGCTTTTCTTTCTTTTGCTAATTCACTAGCTCTAGTAGAATATTCAGCAGCTTTGTCTCTGTTAACAGTGTATTCAGCAGGATTATTAACGCTTATCATGCTAGCGATATTTTTAGGATCCTGGGTTTTAAAAAATTCATAAGCATCTAAAACTTTTGGGTATATTACTTCAGATACTGTTTCTCCTATTCCATCAATTAAATTTTGTAATTTTTTTGTAGTTCTAGAAATTGTAGCAAAAGATTCTAATCCTATTGCATCTGCTAATCCAGGAGCTGTTATTTTAAATTCTCCATCCTTTAAGATTTCTCCAAATCCCGCAATGTTTGGAACCATTACTAAATATTTACCTGGCTCTCCTTGACTAGCTCCAAGTGCTCTTAGGTAAAGAGCCCCTAGCTGTTCTCTTGTCATAACTTGCATATCTCTAGCAATTGCACGTTTTTCACCGCTACTTAATTCTCTACCTTCTTCGTCCCAAAAATCATCATTCTCATTAATATCAATTAATGATAGATCCTCATTTTCTAATAAAGTTAACGAGTCAAAAAAAGAATTTGAAATGTTCGATCTCCATTGTTCGTATATAGATTCAGCTGCTTTGTCCTGGTCTAGGGAGCTATTAAAATCTTCAAATAGTTTAATGTACTTTGTCATTTTTTTGTTTTTTATAATGTATATATCTCTTTTTTAAAGGAAATCTTTTAATGATATAATCAAGATCCTTCTATTTTTCTTCTTATCATTTCTAGAATTTCTGATTCATCATCTATCGGATCGTAATTAGTAAGATCTACTAAAGCCTCAAATCTTAGACCGTATGGGTGTTCAATTTCAGAAGACTTAAAAAATTCTTCTTTAGTTATTAACGGTCTATCTTTTTTTGCGTCTTTGTATGAATGATTAATCATGATTTTTTCACCATAAAAGTCGCCCCTGTAATATTTTAGAGTTATTGCTTTATTTTTATCCTTGATAAAAGCCCATATCCTATCACCTGAATCATAAAAGCCTTCTCCTTTTGTACCCATCCCACCAGCAATTAGTGGATAATATCTTTCATTAAAGTATTTAAAACATATTCTCCCTAGATTTAACATTTTATAAAAATATTCTCTTGGTGAATCAAAATCTTTTAGTTTTTTACTGTTTGTTAAAAAATATAGAATATTACTTATATAATTATTCATTATCTCTTGATCTATTCCTAAAATATCTATAATCTCGTTAGTATTATGTAGTGTTTGTTTAGAATCAACAAATCCTTTAACTTCAAATCCTGATTTGTTATTTGGGCTATAAGGGATTATTCTAGAATTTATATTATCTAAAGATGTTCTTCCTGAATAATGTTTATCACTAAGGTCTACCTCATAGATGCTTGTTACATATTGTTCAAAAAGTAATAGATTCTTCACGATTTAGATTATATCCTTAGATTCTATTAGTGTATATGTGAATGAATTTCCGTGAATGTCTTTGGATTTTCTGATTATTGACATAAAAAAATTAAAATCTTTTACTCTTTTAAAAACCTGACATCCTTCTGACCAATTTTCTACATATTCTGATTCTGTGGTAGGATTTGATCTATGACCATTAATCCCAAATACCCCTTCTTCTATAAGAATCTCATCAAAAGTTAAATCTTTATTTTTGTCCCTCCAGACTTTCACTGGCTTTACCTGTCTCATCGCCTCATATTTTCCTTGATGTAATCCTATAGACCACATACCTCTATATTGTCCAGGTACCACTCTAGCAACTCCATTTGGATTATGATATTCGAAAACTGCCTTTTTTCCGGGATCTGTTGTAATAGGCCAAATGTGATATTGCCAAATTCCGTTTTCTTTATAAGAAAGAGACATCCAGTCATCGAAAACGTTTGTAACCTTTTTACCAGGAGAAGAATTTCTTATCCCTACAATATTAACATCAAATCCTCTGTTTTGAGGATCGTCAAACCAAACATAACCTTTTGATTCAACTGCATTTTCTATTTGTTCTCTTGTAAAGCTCATAAACGTTAGTTATTTTTTTTATTTTTCAAAAGAAAATAATTTATTCTTTGGTATTATATATCGTTTTTAATTTTTTGTTGTCATGCAGAGATGGTTTTAAATATTTAGTGGAGGAGGATATATACAGTATGTATTATGTATACGAACATTATAAAAAAGATTCCGATGCGATCTTTTATGTAGGTATAGGTAAGATTGAGAATGGAAGATATAACCGTGCTAATTCTATATCTAAAAGAAATCCACATTGGCATGTAGTTGCTAAAAAAATATGGCTTTTATTCAAAAATAGTTTTTGAGTCTGAATCGAGGGAAGAGGTTTGCAACAAAGAAATCGAGCTGATCTTAAAATATGGAAGAAATGATCTTGGAACAGGCCAACTGGTTAATAAAACAACAGGTGGAGAGAAAACGTTTAAAATGTCAAAGTATCCCGTGAAATCTGGTGTAGAAAAAAGGAGAAAAAATGGAACCTATGATAAATGTGCAGAGATTGCTAGACAAAGAATGCTAACTAACAACCCATGGAAAGGAAAAACACACGATGGGTTTAACAAAAAAGAGGTTTATCAATATGAGGCATCAACTGGGAATTTTATAGGTAAACACAAGTCAATTGAATCCGCCGCTAAACAGATGGGATTTCATTCAAATAAACCTATAAGCAAATGCCTAAGTGGTGAAAATCAAACCGGTGGAGGATATATTTGGTATTATGAATACCAAGGAGAGAAAGTTGATCGAATAAGAAGAGGTGTAGCCAAGCATCAACTCAAGTGTGTTGTAGAATTGGATGAAGCAGGAAATATTATTAACGAATGGGAATGCATGATTGATGCAGCTACGTCAATGGGACTCACTAGTAGTTTATTTGGTCAAGCACTTAAAGCCAACCGATTATTGAGAGGAAGAATGTTCAAAATAAAAGCCTAGCTATTAATTGCTAGACTTTTATTTTATTTGTGTTTATTTCTATAAAATTACTTTAGCAATGCCCAGAATTCACGGAAGTGCTTAATACGATCAGGAAGTCCAATATGGCCCCCGTTTACTCTCTTCGTAACTTCAGCAACTACTTGATCAGAATCGCCCTTATCGCAGATAGCCCATAATTTATTAACATTAAAAAACCAAGCTGCAGAAGCCAAAGGATACTTGGTAGCAACCAAACTTGGGTTAGTCAAAATGTCATCATCTACGAACTTATCAAAAGCAGCATAGTTGCTTTTCCCCGTAAGTTGGATAAACCCTGAACCTTTATATCGATATCCGTCTCCTGATGCTTCGTCTCCGTTGCCCATTCTAGATGAGTAAACCTTATTAGCGATCTTCTCTGGATTTCTAGCATAAGACTCGCTAATATTTCCTGGAAAATATTTAGGGAATATCTTTTTCAATCCATCAGCTGAATAGTTAAGGTTCTCTGTAACTGCTTTGAACCCGCCGCTTTCATGTGATGCTTGGGCCAAAAAATGTGCCAGTCTTAAAGGTGTTGTAATTCCAAATTTTGCAGCAGTGTCTGGGATCTGAGCAATAACAGAATCTGGAATATGTCCCTTTAATCTATCAAGTTTAAACCCAGAAGCGGGAACCGAAGCTGATGCTGGGGCTGATGTTGGTGCACCAAACATTTTGATCCAAGTCGAATCACCTACTATTCCGTCTTCTTTTAATCCGTTAGATTTTTGCCATTCTTTTACTTTGGCTTCTGTACCAGGACCAAAACTGCCATCAGCAGTTATGCCTAATTTTTCTTGAAGTTTTTTTACTTCTTCTCCTTTTGAACCAACTTTTAGTAACATAGAGATATTTTTTCTTATATATCTCTAAAAAAATTATACTAATCTTTAAAAACAAAAATTACTTCTACTGAATCTCCTTTTTTATATGATTTAGTAGAAGAAAAGATTGGCCCACAAGCTGTTTTTACCTTCCATTTTTCTTTTTTGTTTATCTCGTCATGAACTGATATCATTTTATCTTGTTCACAGGATGTTACTGCACACTTAATTTTTATTTTTTTTACTTTTATATCAGTACAAGATGATATTAGTATAACAGAAAATATAAAAAGATTTTTCATTTTTTATGATTTATAATTAATTATTTTACGGCACTTTCTATGGTAGAGAAAATTTACTAAAAAAGAAGACACTTTAGCATAAAATCTATCATCATTTTCTCCCCAAGATGTTTTACAATAAATTTCATTTTTTAATTCTTTAAAAACGTGATCGTTATGATTTTCTTTCCAAAGTTTATAATTTCTGTTAAATTTTTTTATACAGAAAATAACCATTGTATGAACCGGTATTAAATTCGCGTATGAGTGATCTCCTGTCTTTTTCCATATTTCGATTTTATACCTCCACCAGCTAGGATTATACCTTTTATCTTCTGGATAATTCCAGCCTTTTTCTTTAGGTATTATATTAATTTTACATTTAATTAAATTGATTTTAATTGTTCTTTTTTTTGTTTTTTTCTTTCCTAATCCGTAATAATGATTCCAGGAATTTAATGCCCAATACATACCAGAAACTGATGCTCTTTCTATAATTCTATGTGCTACTGTCCATTTAATACCTTCAGGGGGATTTATATAAATCTCTCCATCTTCTATCCAAGAACAATTAAGATTGTTTGCAATACAATATTCATTCATACATTGATATCCATTTTTTATTGATGGTATTCCATTTGGGTCTGATACATGTTCTGATAGATCTTCATATCTTTCTTTATGAGTGATTTCTAAATCTTTCTCGCAACAAGGGCATTTTATTTTTGGTTTCATAATATATAGATTAACACGGCTTAGGACCGTGATGTTACAAAAGTATCATCGAGGGTCCAGGTAATTCGCAACCACCTGGCCCTCAATTTTAAATTCTTACTTATTTAATCTTCTTTTTTGCCGTTTGTTTCAGATGCGTATTTAACACCCATTATTGTACCTATTATACTAAAGGCATTAGTTAATAGAATACCAAACATATTACTCCAGGTAGATCCTATAATTTGTGTGTCTTTATCAGTAAACATTGCAACAATGTAAAGTGCTGTAGTTATCACACCAACACCAAGTATAACAAAAAGAGCAACCCTAACTATTGTTCCTATGAGTTCGAATTGAGTTTTTTTCTGCATTAAATCTAAATCATTTTCAGCATGTTCCTTGGCTTTTTCTGCCTGTAGTCTAGCTTCCTCTGATTTTTTCATCTCCTCTTTTAGCTCCTCATTAATTCTCTCGTTTTCTTC
>Ga0078894_10003291_pt1 | contig 12268 bp, 9 predicted proteins | sample LauGreSu1BDMLBSD_2_FD_67506 | JGI IMG/M metagenome (GOLD analysis project Ga0078894, IMG submission 67506) | Freshwater lake microbial communities from Lake Michigan, USA - Su13.BD.MLB.SD (version 4) (version 4) | ecosystem: Environmental > Aquatic > Freshwater > Lake | place: Lake Michigan, USA...
CCGCCTCAGTTCACAGCCCCGTGGGGTTGGCAGCGGGCGACCAGTGAGTCGTCGCCCAGCCAGTTCTGGGGCTTGGTGAACAGCTCGGTGAGCAGCGCTTCGCGGCTGCCGGCCTCGGGCTGATAGCCGTATTCCCATCGCACCAGCGGCGGCAGCGACATCAGGATCGATTCGGTGCGGCCATTGGTCTGCAAGCCGAAGATCGTGCCGCGGTCGAACACCAGGTTGAACTCCACGTAGCGGCCGCGGCGATAGAGCTGGAACTGGCGTTCCCGCTCGCCATAGGGCGTGTTGTGGCGCTTCTCGGCGATCGGCACGTAGCTGGGCAGGAAGGCGTTGCCGCAGGCGCTGGCCAGGGCGAATAGCTGCTCCCAGCTCTGGGGTTGAGTGCCCACCCGCTGGCCGGCGGTGGCGGCGGGGCCATTGGGAGCCTGACCTTTGTAGAGAACGCCGCGGGGATCCTGGTAGTCGTAAAAGATGCCGCCCACGCCGCGGGTTTCATCGCGGTGCTTCAGATAAAAGTATTCGTCGCACCAGGGCTTGAACACCTCGTAGAAGGCGGGGTTGACGCTGTCGCAGGCCCCCTTGAGGGTGCGGTGGAAGTGCTTGGCGTCTTCGAGGAAGGGGTAGTAGGGGGTGAGGTCGGCGCCGCCGCCGAACCACCACACCGGGCCCGCCTCGAAATAGCGGTAATTGAGGTGAACGGTGGGGATATAGGGGTTGCGGGGGTGCAGCACCATCGAGGTGCCGGTGGCGAACCAGCGGTGGCCCTTGGCTTCCGGGCGCTGGCTGAGGATCGAGGGTGGTAGTTCACTGCCTTCCACCTCCGAGAAGTTCACGCCGCCCTGCTCGAAGACGCGGCCTCCCTTCATCACGCGGGAACGGCCGCCGCCGCCCTCGGGCCGCACCCAGCTCTCTTCCTCAAAGCGCCCGGTGCCATCCAGTTGCTCCAGGCCGGCGCAGATTGAGTCCTGCAGGCCCATCAGCAGCGCCTTGGCCCGCTGGCGTGAATCGGCCGGTGGCGCCTCGAGGCTTGGCGTGGCGGCGGGGGCGCTGCCCAGCTTGGCTTTGGTTCGCGACAGCAGGCCCTTCAACATCAGTGCAACCGCCCGGTGGGCTCAGGCAAACCGCCTCACCTTTTCAGCTCAACGGGTCGAGGCACAAGCTTTCGAGAGAGTTCGTGATCGCGATTGCTGTAGGCCCGTGGCGGTTGCGGGCTCGCCCCGGGCACCTCCAGCCACCGCTTCTAGGATCCGGATCCTTTCCTCCCGCCCGATGGCCAGCGCAGATCAGGCCTTAGCCCAGGCCCTCGCCGCCCTCGAGCCCCTCACCGATGCCGGCAGCGGCCGCAGCCTGCTGGAGCTGGAGTGGATTCAGCAGGTGCGCGTGCAGAACAACCGGGTGGTGTTCCGCCTTGCCCTGCCGGGTTATGCCAATGCCCAGCGTGAGCGCATCGCGACTGATGCGCGCGGCGCCCTCTTGCAGCTGGGTGGCATCGATGATGTGCAGATCGAATTGGCGCCGCCGCCTGCCCCTGCGGCCGCGCATCAGCAGGCCCCGATCGGTGCGGCGGGCCATGGTGGCGGCGGACCTGAGAAGCAGTCGATCCCCGGCGTGAAGCAGGTGATTGCTGTGAGCAGCGGCAAGGGCGGCGTGGGCAAGAGCACTGTGGCCGTGAACCTGGCTTGTGCCTTGGCGGCCTCCGGCCTGAAGGTGGGCCTGCTCGATGCTGATATCTACGGCCCCAATGCCCCCACGATGCTCGGGGTTGCGGATCAAACGCCGCAGGTGAGCGGCAGCGGCAACGCCCAGATCCTCACGCCGCTGGAGAGCTGCGGCATCGCGATGGTGTCGATGGGGCTGCTGATTGATGCGGATCAGCCAGTGATCTGGCGCGGCCCGATGCTCAACGGCATCATTCGCCAGTTCCTCTATCAGGTGGAGTGGGGTGAACGCGACGTCCTCGTGGTGGATCTGCCTCCTGGCACCGGCGATGCCCAGCTCAGCCTGGCTCAGGCGGTGCCGATGGCGGGCGTGATCATCGTCACCACGCCACAGATGGTGTCGCTGCAGGATGCGCGCCGTGGTCTGGCGATGTTCCAGCAGCTCGGGGTGCCTGTGCTGGGGGTGGTGGAGAACATGACGGCTTTCATCCCGCCCGATGCGCCCGAGAAGCGTTATGAGCTGTTCGGCTCGGGTGGCGGCGCTCAGTTGGCGCAGGAGAGCGGGGTGCCGCTCCTGGCGCAGTTGCCGATGGAACTGGCGGTGGTTCAGGGCGGTGATGCCGGCCGGCCGGCGGTGCTTAGTGCTCCTGAATCAGCCACTGCCCAGGCGTTCCGCGATTTGGCGGCGCGCCTGCCGTTGGCGGCCGCCGCATGACCCTGCTGGGGCTTTGGGGCCGGCGCCGCAGCGCCCTGTTCGCCGCTGGCGGCTCCCGCCGGCGCCGCTGGGTGGATCGCGTCGACAAGCTGCTCTGGTGGATCCCCCTGGCGATGATTTTCGTGGCGGGGATCCTGATCGCAAGCACTCAGCGCCAGGCTGATTACGCCGATTGGTATCAGCACTGGATCACGGCGGCGGTGGGTCTGGCCATCGCCCTCGGCCTGGCGCGCGTGCCCGTCGAGCGCATCACCCGCTGGCCCTGGCTGATCTACGGCGTCACCGTGGCCAGCCTGATCGCGGTGCGGGTGGTGGGGGTGAGTGCCCTCGGCGCCCAGAGCTGGATCAACATCGCCGGTTTCAACGTGCAGCCCTCGGAGTTCGCCAAGATCGGCGCGATCCTGCTGCTGGCACGCGTGCTTTCGCGCCATCCGGTGGAGCGCCCGGTAGATCTGGTGCGGCCGGTGGCGATCATCAGCTTCCCCTGGCTGCTGGTGCTGGTGCAGCCCGACCTGGGCACCTCGCTGGTGTTTGGAGCAGTGCTGCTGGTGATGATGTTCTGGTCGGGGATGCCCGGCAGCTGGGTGGTGCTCTTCCTCTCGCCGGTGATCACCGCGATCGTGGCGGGGGTGTTTCCGTGGCTGCTGCTCGCCTGGATCCCGGCCATGGGCTTGCTGGCCTGGAAGAGCCTGCCCTGGAAGCGCGCTGGCCTCTCGCTGGTGCTGGTGGTGCAGGGGCTCTTCGCCGTGGCCACCCCGTGGTTGTGGAACAACTTCCTGCAGCCCCACCAGCGCGATCGCCTCACGCTGTTCCTCGATCCCAATAAGGATCCGCTGGGCGGGGGCTATCACCTGTTGCAGAGCACTGTGGGGATCGGCTCCGGAGGTTGGTTCGGCACCGGCTTGCTGCAGGGCCACCTCACCCTGCTGCGCTTCATCCCGGAGCAGCACACCGACTTCATCTTCAGCGCCCTGGGCGAGGAGCTGGGCTTTGTGGGCTCGGTGCTCGCGGTGCTGGGGTTTGTGGTCTGGATCTGGCGCTTGCTGCAGATCGCCGGCAAGGCCCGCAGCGATGTGGAGTCGCTAGCGGTGGTGGGCGTGGGAGCGATGGTGATGTTTCAGGTGGTGGTGAACATCAACATGACCATCGGCCTCGGGCCGATCACCGGCATTCCCTTGCCCTGGTTGAGCTATGGCCGCTCGGCGATGTTGGTGAACTTCATCGCCCTCGGGCTCTGCGCGTCGGTGGCCCGCCGCGGCGGGCAGGGAGCATCCCGCTGGTGAGCGCCCCAGCGCCTCTGAGCCTGGACCTGCTGCGTCAGCGGCTCGCTGAGGGGGTGCCAGCCGGCAGCAGCGACGACGACAGCGCGCGGCGTCAGTGGTGGGCTGCACTAGCCACCTTGCAGGAGGATTTCCTCCTGCCGCTGGGGGCTCAGCAGGGCGTGTGGTTGGCCTCACCGCTGCCGGCGCTGCATGAGCCGGCCTTGCTCCAGCAGCTTCAGGGTTGGGTGTGGGCGCCCGCTGAGCTCGGGGATCTCTTGCAGGCCGGTTCGCCGTTGTTACCGCCGGGGGTGAGCACAGCACCGGCACCGGCCGCCGGTGGGTTTCAGCGTCTGCCGCTGCTCGAGGCCGATGGCACCGACCCCCTGCTCCTGGTGCTCACCCCGCGCCTGCAGGTGGCTATGGCTTTGCTGGGTGATCCCGCCCAGCGGAGTCTGGTGGTGCGGTTTGATCCGCCCACCCTCTCCGCGGCCCTGAGCCTGTTGGATGAGCGTCTGCAGCACACCGACCCCGAGCAGGGCCAGCGGCTGCGCCAGGCGATTCAGACGCTGGGGCCGCTGCAGAGTGATGAGCAGCTGGCCCAGCGTTTCTGGCCGCGGCTGGCGGAGCGGCTAGCGGCCATGGCGCCCAGCCTCACCTTGCAGCCCCTGGTGCACCGCAGCGCCGCCACCGATGCCACCGATGCCACGGTTGCATCCTCGCCCAGCAGTGAACTGGCGCTGCTGGAGGCCCTCACCCATGAGGTGCGCACACCATTGGCCACGATCCGCACCCTGATCCGTTCGCTGCTGCGCCGCAGCGATCTGCCGGATCTGGTGCGCCAGCGTCTGCAGCAGATTGATGGGGAGTGCAGCGAGCAGATCGATCGCTTCGGGCTGATCTTTCTGGCGGCGGAGCTGCAGCGTGAGCCCCCCAGCGAAGACCAGGCCCTGGCCCGCACCGATCTGGCCCGGCTGCTCGAGCAGCTGGAGCCGGCATGGCGCCAGCAGTTGCTGCGCCGCAGCCTGGCGCTGGAGCTCCGCTGCAGCCCTGAGTTGCCGCTTGTGCTGAGCGATCCGGCTCGGCTTGAAACGGTGCTGGGCGGTTTGGTGGATCGCTTCAGCCGCGGCCTGCCCGCCGGTGCGGTGGTGCGCCTGAGTCTGCAGCCGGCCGGTGCCCGCCTCAAACTGCGCTTCAGCGCCAGTGCGGCGGTGCTGGTGGAGCCGGGTGAAGCCGCAGCGGCTGAACGGGTGGGGCCGGTGCTCAGCTGGAACCCCGGCACCGGCAGCCTGCAGCTCAGCCGGCAGGCCACCCAGCGGTTGTTTCACAGCCTGGGAGGGCGGCTGGCGGAGCGGGCTGGCAACGATCTCACCGTGTTTTTCCCGGTGGCCCTCAGCTGAAGACAGCGGTTTGTTGACGGGTGTGAAGACCCTGCGGCACCAAGCTGTTGGCCCCAAAACACGGTGCTAGCTTCCGATCGAAAAGGTCTGCGGTCCGCCGACTCCCCTCTCCGGAACAGCCATGGCATTGAGCGGTCAACTCCCGAAGTACATCGGCAGCACGGGCGGTCTGCTCAACGCCGCTGAAACCGAAGAGAAGTACGCCATCACTTGGACCAGTAGCAAGGTTCAGGCGTTCGAGCTCCCCACCGGTGGAGCCGCCCACATGAATGAGGGCGAGAACATCATGTATTTCGCCCGCAAGGAGCAGTGCCTGGCTCTGGGTACCCAGCTGCGCACCAAATTCAAGCCCCGCATCGAGGACTACAAGGTCTATCGGATCTTCCCCGGTGGCGACACCGAATTCCTGCACCCCAAAGATGGTGTGTTCCCCGAGAAAGTGAACGAAGGCCGTCAGATGGTGGGCCACAATGCTCGCCGTATCGGTCAGAACGGCAACCCTGCCAGCATCAAGTTCACCGGCAAGAACACCTTCGATTCCTGAGGGCTGAGCGCCCTGCCTAGCTGCCGGCAGCGGGGCGATCAACCTCTATAAAGGCGGGGCCAGGCGCCCCGTTTTTTTTGCCTGCACGCCCCGTGATGCCTTCTCCCGACCGCGCCACTGTTCTGGCCCAGGCTCAGGCGGGCAGCAGCTACATCCCCATCTGGCGCACCTGGCCTGCGGATCTGGAAACACCGCTCACCACCTGGCTGAAGGTGGGATCTGGCAGCGAGCACGGCGTGCTGTTGGAGAGCGTGGAGGGCGGCGAGCGCATCGGCCGCTGGAGCTTTGTGGTGAGCAATCCGCTGTGGACGCTCACGGTGCGCGGCGATCAGGCGGAGCAGTGCTGGCGCGATGGTCGCCGCAGCCAGCACAGCGGTAATCCTTTTGATCTGCTGCGGGAGGCGCTGCAGCCCTACACCCCCTCGTCCATCCCTGGTCTCCCGCCGGTGGGGCAGCTGTTTGGCTTCTGGGGGTACGAACTGATCCGCTGGATTGAGCCGACTGTGCCGGTGCATCCCACCGCTGCGGATGGCCCGCCGGATGGTTGCTGGATGCTCGCCGACAGCCTGCTGGTGTTCGATCAGGTGAAGCGGCAGATCACCGCCGTGGCTTACGCCGATTGCACCGCTGGTGCGGATCCTGCTGCCGCCTACGACGCTGCCATTCAGCGCCTGGATCGCCTGGAGCGGCGCATGCACGCTCCGCTTCCGCCTGATCTCACGCCGCTGGATTGGAGTGAATCGCCCACGGCCGAACTGCCCACCTGCAGCAACCGCAGCCGCGAGGATTTTGAGGCGGCTGTGCTGACCGCCAAAGACCACATCGCGGCGGGCGATGTGTTCCAGCTGGTGATCAGCCAGCGGCTGGAAACGCAGGTGCAGCGCGAGCCCTTTGAGCTCTATCGCAGCTTGCGGATGGTGAATCCATCGCCCTATATGGCGTTCTTCAACTTTGGCGGCTGGCATCTGATCGGCTCCAGCCCTGAGGTGATGGTGAAGGCCGAGCCCATGGCTGATGGCAGCGGCCGGGTGAAGGCATCGCTTCGCCCCATCGCCGGCACCCGGCCCCGTGGCGCCGATGCGGCGGAAGATCAGGCCCTTGAGGCTGATCTGCTCGCCGATCCCAAGGAGCGCGCCGAGCACGTGATGTTGGTGGATCTGGGTCGTAACGATCTCGGGCGCGTCTGCCAGCCCGGCAGCGTGAGCGTGAGTGAGCTGATGGTGATCGAGCGCTACTCCCATGTGATGCACATCGTGAGTGAGGTGGAAGGCCTGCTCGATCCGCAGCGCGATGTGTGGGATCTGCTGATGGCCTCCTTCCCGGCCGGCACCGTGAGCGGCGCCCCCAAGATCCGCGCCATGCAGCTGATCCATGCCCTCGAACCCGATGCGCGAGGGCCCTATTCCGGTGTGTATGGCGCCATGGATCTTGGGGGCGCCCTCAACACCGCCATCACGATCCGCACGATGGTGGTGTTGCCCGCTGAAGCAGGCGGCTGGCGCGTGCAGGTGCAGGCTGGTGCTGGTCTGGTGGCGGATTCCGTGCCGGCTTCAGAGTTCCAGGAAACCCTCAACAAGGCCCGCGGCATGCTCAAAGCTCTGGCTTGCCTGGCATGAGTCAACCGCTGCTGCTCAAGGGCTTCGAAGTGGAGCTCTACACCGGCCGCGCCGATGGCACGGTGGTGGGCTGCTCTGCCGAGGCCGCAGCGGCCCTCGAGGGCTTCGTGACCGAACCGGACTGCCGCAATCTCGAATACACCACACCACCGGCGGCGAGCTACGCCGAGCAGCTGCAGCTGTTGCTGGAACCGCGCCTGCGTCTGCGCCGTTGGTTGGCGGATCGGGAGCTCACCCTGCTGCCCGGCAGCACCCTGAGCACTGGCGATAGCCACCGGTTTGAGCGCTCCAATCCCGATAACCCGTACCACGCCTACATCGAGGCTACTTACGGCACCCGGGTGGTGACGGCCAGCGTGCACATCAACCTCGGCCTCACTGATATGGAGGCCCTGTTCGCGGCCTGCCGCCTGGTGCGCTGTGAGGCAGCGCTACTGCTCGCCCTCAGCGCCAGTTCACCGTTCCTGGATGGGGCGCTCACCGGGGCCCATTCCCATCGCTGGTTGCAGTTCCCGCTCACCCCGGAGCAGGTGCCGCTGTTTGAGAGTCACCAGCACTACGTGCGCTGGGTGGAGGAGCAGCTCCAGCTGGGCACCATGCAAAACGTGCGCCATCTCTGGACCTCGGTGCGGCCCAATGGCGACAACCGTCCGCATGATCTGAACCGGCTTGAGATCCGCATCTGCGATCTGATTGCCGATCCGCTGCTGCTGCTGGCCGTGACGGCCTTCGCTGAGCTCCGCATTCACCAGTTGCTCAGCGATCCCAAGGCCCACGACCCGCTGTACGCCAGCACCCTCAGCCTGGAGCAGCTGGCGGAGCTGGCCGATGCCAACGATCGGGCCGCAGCTCGCAGCAGCCTCGATGCGGAGCTGCGGCATTGGCGCCATGGTGAGCCGCTGCTTGCCCGCCAGTGGCTGGCGCGTGAGCTCGAGGCGCTGGCCCCCCTGGCGCAGCAGATGAGTCTGGAGCTCTGCTTGGCGCCCCTGTACGGCGTGCTGCAGGCCGGTAACCAGGCGCAGCAATGGATCTCGGCCCATGCCGCCGGCGCCGCTGTGGCGCCCTTGATCGCGGCCGGGGCTGCGGCGATGGCCGAGCGCGAAAGCGAGCTCACGGCCTTGCTTGCGACAGACGGCGCAGCCGCTTTGGGATGATCATGGCCAACATCTCCGCCTCGCACAGTTCCATGGGGCTCACCCTCGCCGCCAACGAAGCCTCTGCTGTCGCGGTTGAGCCCCGGGTGACGCGTCTGCTTGATGAGCGGCTGGAGCTGGTGGAGGACCTCTGGCAGACGGTGCTGCGCAGTGAATGTCCGCCGCAGCAGGCGGAGCGGCTGCTGCGCATGAAAGAGATCAGCTGCGCGGTGGATGGCCTACCCGGTGATGCCGCGTCCGCGGAGGCCACCGAGCGCTCCACGGCCGAAATCATTCAAGTGATCCGCGAAATGGATCTGGCGGAGGCCATCGCCGCCGCCCGCGCCTTTTCGCTCTACTTCCAGCTGGTCAACATCCTCGAGCAGCACATCGAGGAAGACAGTTATCTCGCCAGCCTCAGGGCCCATCACCCGGAGGATCTCAATGATCCCTTCGTTCCGCCCCTCGCCAGTCAGACCGAACCGGCCACCTTCCGCGAGCTGTTCACTCGCCTGCGGGCCCTGGGCGTACCGCCCGCTCAGATCGAGCAGCTGCTGGTGGAGCTCGACATCCGGTTGGTGTTCACCGCCCACCCCACCGAGATCGTGCGCCACACCGTGCGCCACAAACAGCGCCGGGTGGCGGCCCTGATTCAGCAGCTGCAGCAGAGCCAGCCCTCCAACCTCAACGATCACCAGAACCTTCGCCTGCAGCTCGAGGAAGAGATCCGGCTGTGGTGGCGCACCGATGAACTGCATCAGTTCAAGCCTTCGGTACTGGATGAGGTGGATTACGCCCTCCACTACTTCCAACAGGTGCTCTTCGGGGCCATGCCGCAGCTTCGGCAGCGCATCCGCAATGCCCTCACGGCCACCTACCCCGATGTGGTGCCCCCCAGCGATGCGTTTTGCACCTTTGGTTCGTGGGTGGGCTCCGACCGCGACGGCAACCCTTCGGTCACCCCGGATATCACCTGGCGCACGGCCTGCTATCAGCGCCAGCTGATGCTGGAGCGCTATGTGGCGGCGGTGGGCGATCTCCGCGATCAGCTCAGTATCTCGATGCAGTGGAGCCAGGTGAGTGCTCCGCTGCTCGAATCCCTGGAGATGGATCGGCTGCGCTTCCCCGAGATTTACGAGGAGCGCGCCGCCCGCTACCGGCTCGAGCCGTACCGGCTCAAGCTCAGCTACGTGCTCGAGCGCCTGCGGCTCACCCATCAACGCAACCAGCAGCTGGCCAGTGCTGGCTGGGAAGCCCCAGGCGAAACCCGTCCGCCCCTACCGGAATTCGGCCAGGGCGTGCTGGCCGCGGCCCCGGCCCCGGAGCTGCATTACGCAACCGTCACCGAATTCCGCACCGACCTCGAGCTGATCAACGACAGCCTCCAGGGCACCGGCCTCAGCTGTGAACCCCTGGAGAACCTGATCGCCCAGGTGCACACCTTTGCCTTCTGCCTGGCCAGCCTCGACATCCGCCAGGAGAGCACCCGCCACAGCGATGCCCTCGACGAGCTCAGCCGGTATCTGCAGCTGCCGGTTCCCTACGGCGAGATGGACGAAGCGCAGCGGGTGGCGTGGCTGTTCACCGAGCTGCAGACCCGCCGGCCATTGATTCCCCCGGCGGTGCAGTGGACCCCGTCCACCGCCGAAACCTTCGATGTTCTGCGGGTGGTGCATCGCCTCCAGCAGGAATTCGGCAGCCGCATTTGCCGCACCTATGTGATCTCGATGAGTCACACGGTGTCGGATTTGCTGGAGGTGCTGCTGCTGGCGAAAGAAGCCGGCCTGGTGGATCCGATGGCCCAGCGCTCCGATCTGCTGGTGGTGCCGCTGTTTGAAACGGTGGAAGACCTCAAGGCCGCCCCGGCGGTGATGGAGCGGCTGTTCAGCGAGCCCTTTTACCGGCAGCTGATCGCCAGCACCAGCCCCACCGGCAAGCCATTGCAGGAGCTGATGCTCGGCTACTCCGACAGCAACAAGGATTCAGGCTTCCTCTCCAGCAACTGGGAGATTCATCAGGCGCAGATCGCCCTGCAGCAGCTTGCCACCCGCCACAACGTGGCGCTGCGCATCTTCCATGGCCGCGGCGGCTCCGTGGGGCGCGGCGGCGGTCCGGCCTACCAGGCAATCCTGGCCCAGCCCAGCGGCACCCTGAACGGGCGCATCAAGATCACCGAGCAGGGGGAAGTGCTCGCCTCCAAATACTCCCTGCCGGAGCTGGCGCTCTACAACTTGGAAACCGTGTCCACCGCGGTGATCCAGAACAGCCTGATCACCAGCCACGTGGATGACACCCCCGACTGGAATGAGCTGATGGCTCGGCTGGCGGCCTCCTCCCGCAGCCATTACCGAGCCCTGGTGCACGACAACCCGGATCTGGTGGCCTTCTTCCAGCAGTGCACACCGATCGAGGAGATCAGCAAGCTGCAGATCTCCAGCCGGCCGGCCCGCCGCAAGAGCGGTGCCAAGGATCTCTCCAGCCTGCGCGCCATCCCCTGGGTGTTCGGCTGGACCCAGAGCCGTTTCCTCCTGCCCAGCTGGTTTGGTGTGGGCGCTGCCCTGCAGGAGGAGCTCGACGCTGATCCCGGTCAATTGGAGCTCTTCCAGCAGCTCTACCAGCGCTGGCCCTTCTTCCGGATGTTGATCTCCAAGGTGGAGATGACCCTCTCGAAGGTGGATCTGGATCTGGCCCATCACTACGTGCGCTCGCTCGGGCGTCCGGAGCTGCGCGAGGCCTTTGAGCAGATCTTTGAAGTAATCGCCAGGGAATTCGTGCTCACTCGCGATCTGGTGCTGGCGATCACCGGTCATCAGCGGCTGCTGGATGGTGATCCGGCTCTTCAGCTCTCGGTGGAGTTGCGCAACCGCACGATCATTCCGCTGGGCTACCTGCAGGTGGCGCTGCTGCGCCGCCTGCGTGATCAGAACCGCCAGCCCCCCATGAGCGAAGCGGCCGCCAGCGACGACGGCCGCACCTACAGCCGCAGCGAGCTTCTGCGCGGTGCCCTGCTCACGATCAATGGCATCGCCGCCGGCATGCGTAACACCGGCTGAGGGCGCGCGGTGTTCGATTCCCTGTTGATCCCCTTCCGATCGCAACCTCAGTTGCCGGCCCTCCCGGATGGTTACAGCCTTGCAAGCGATCGGTTGCCCCTGGCTGAGGAGCTCAATGCCCTCCTGGTGGCTTGCGGTGATCCAAGCCGGCCGCTGGCTCGCTTGGAAGCAGCCTTGCAGCGCAGTACCTGGCAGTTGAGCGTGCGCGATCCCGCTGATCAGCTGGTGGGCTTTGTGCGGGTGACCAGCGACATGGCCCTCAATGCCAACCTGTGGGACCTCAGCGCCCATCCGGCCGATCCTCAGCAGGAGCAGCTGATGATCGTGCTGGTGCACACCGCCCTGAGCCGGCTGCGGCGCGAGCTACCGGGCTGCAGTATTTCGGTGGCGGCGGCACCCATGGCTCAGGCTGCCCTCAAACGCCATGGTTTCGTTGTGGACCCCGGTGGGATCCGGGCCATGGGCCTCAGCCTCTGAACAGTCCCTGAGGGTTGCTAGGCATCAAAAAGCCCCGCCGAAGCAGGGCTGAGGGGGTGAGAGGGCTGCTCCGTACCTCACGAGCATGGAGGGACTCGAACCCCCGACACTCAGAACCGGAATCTGATGCTCTATCCAACTGAGCTACATGCCCTCGCGGGACCAGCACCTCACGGGCTTTACCTTAGCCGTCAGAGCGCCCCAGACCCATTCGGCTGCATCGCCTGGAGCTGCGCCAGTTCCGCAACTACAGCGGCCTGAAGCTCGCCTTCGAGGCGCCGCGTTTGCTGGTGATCGGCCGCAACGGTGAGGGCAAATCCAACCTGCTGGAAGCGGTGGAGCTGCTCGGCAGCCTGCGCTCGCACCGCTGCAGCAGCGATCGTGATCTGATCCGCCAGGGGGAGCGC
>Ga0078894_10003292_pt1 | contig 12261 bp, 9 predicted proteins | sample LauGreSu1BDMLBSD_2_FD_67506 | JGI IMG/M metagenome (GOLD analysis project Ga0078894, IMG submission 67506) | Freshwater lake microbial communities from Lake Michigan, USA - Su13.BD.MLB.SD (version 4) (version 4) | ecosystem: Environmental > Aquatic > Freshwater > Lake | place: Lake Michigan, USA...
AATTTATTTGACCTAGATGAACTAATCCCGCCGCGAGGAGTTGTGGGGAGTATAGGAATTCCCCCGTGGATGCCCATATTGGAAGAAAAATCTTTGATTGCGAGATGGGCAGTGACAGCTCACACGCGAGGGGATCTTGTTTCTCCTCTTCTTCGAGGCACAGGTCGACGACGGCACTCGTCCCCTCCTAGTCCGTCTGTCGAGGATATTGTACGTTCTCCATCTGCACGAGGCCATGGAATATGGATCCCTGCTGCCGAAGCCGCCGAGGAACCTCGTGTTCAGCAACATGACAAGGGGTTCTTTGAATGGGGAATGCAGGTGGAGGATTTTTCGGGCACGCGAAAAAAACGCCCACCTAGTGTTCAATGATCATCATGTAAGTATTAGTTACACTGCGGAAAATTTTTTTTTAGTCCAGTTCAAACGTTGAATTTCTAGTCATGACTGAATCCGTCCGAGTCCTCGAGCTATTCTCAGGGATAGGAGGTATGCGGTGTGGATTGACAGAGGGGCTCGGCCCCTCTGTTCAATGCTCATTCATTTCTGTCGATATGAATGAGTTCTGCAACGAAGTGTACAGATCTTCATTTGGTGACAAACCACTGAATCGGGACATATGCTCTATCTCTCTCGGCTGGTTCGAAAAATTGGCCGCCAGTATATGGACCATGTCCCCGCCGTGCCAGCCGTACACTCGTCAGGGTAACCAGGAAGACGCGGATGATGATAGGGCGAAACCTCTGACATACATTACGCACGAAATATTAGCCAAGTTGGAAAATCTTCCAAAGCACATTATTCTGGAGAATGTGAAAAATTTCGAGCTAAGTGTTTCGTATCGCGAGCTAGTCAGTGTCCTCAGTAGTCGCGGTTACTCGATGCGAGGCTTTTTACTCAATCCTCTCTATATGGGTTTTCCCAACTCTCGGCTGCGCTTCTTCCTTGCGGCTACCTGGACAGGGCGAGGGAATAGCTCGGTTCCGATCTTGAGCAATGACCCGATTCAATGTTCAGAGTATAGTCAGATTGCAACTCCTGTCGCGCTCACGCGAAGAATCGGGGACTTTCTTTGCACTAATCACACGCACGGTGCATTTGGTGTCCCAAGATCAATTCTGGAAAAAAAGGCCGCATTTTGTTTCGATGTCGTTAGTGCTAAATCTCGGCAATGTCTCTGTTTTACTCGTGCGTACACGAAATACATTGACGGAACGGGGAGTGTATTGCTCGGTGAAGAATTTGTCGACTGTGATGTGGACGATATGGATCGTCCGATATTGAAAAATTTGACTTCAATGTCGGAACTAGATGGTAAGATCCGATACTTTTGCCCGGCGGAAGCGGCGAGGTTGAATGGGTTTTCCGTGAATGGAATTCCGGGGAAGAGTTTGGCGTTTCCAACCGATTGCTCTGGGGGAAAGAAATTCTACAGGGCAGTGGGCAATTCACTGAACCCAATAGTTGTAGCATTCATAGTTAGAGAATTAGGTATTTGCTGAACTGGAGATGGCGAGTCAAGTAAAGTATAAGAGTTCAAGGAAGGGATATCTGAATCGCGCTCCTACATCTACTTATACGGATACGGTGGGTAAGGTGCATGTCGAGTGCCAATAGGGGTCGAGCGAACGGGCACTGGCCCGGAAACAGCCGATGACTGAAGAGACAACAAGGGATGAGCCACTGGGCCCTGAGGAGCTCGAGGCTGATAAGGTGGCAATGGTTCTTGATAGTAGGGAGCGCCGCCAACCGGAGGAGCGTAAGCTGGCTCGCGAGGACGGTAATCGTCATACTGCGGTGGGGGCTGTCTGAATTGACCCCCTTGTTCGTAACCCGGATAAGATCGAGATGGTGGAGGATGATGGTAGTCGGCAGAAGGTCGAGCCTGCGCGCGTGACTCGTATCCATATTGCCGCTCATCATAAGGTTGGGGATACCCACTGCCTTGCGGTGCATAAGATGGGTACTGATCCCTTTCCCGCCGATAGGATTCGTCGTTTCTGTAATCGTCTCGGGGAGGATAGGAACGCGGTGGAGATCTGCCATGGCCACCTCTGGCAGGCGGACTTCTGGATCTACGTCTTGGCCCGGGTTCATCACGATATCCCCTGTAAGATTGCTGATCAGCTTCACGGCGATAAGGCGGTCGATCAATAGCTCGGTAAGCGCCAGAATCTGCGGGAGGGCTAGACCTGTAAGATGGTCCACGGTCACGTCGATAGGGTCCTCTATCGTCCACGTAATCGTCCTTCCGATAAGGTCCACGATCCGCAGAGCTTCGAGGAGCAGGAATAGTGTGTTCTTTCCTGATACTCTGCCGATGTTCGTAGGTCGGTCGATCTTCAACGTTTTTTCGGCGACTGAATTCCGCAAAGACACGCTTACCGCGAACCTCAATGTAACTGTTATTGATCCAATCAAGAATGCTAGCGGCATCATCTATTGATTCACATTCCACAAATCCGTGATGTGCAGAAGAGGACATATACATGAAGGTCTTCTTAACTTTTCCAGGACATCGTTTAGAAAGATCAGCCAAATCGCGTTCGTTCGCGTGAGGTGACATGTTAGGTAAGAAAAGAACTTGTGAAGGTCCAGAGATACGGTGACCACCAGATCCCTCCCGTTGGACATCTTTGGGTCGTCGTGATTCAAAAGAAGCATCATCAGCTGTCGGTCGATTAGCTGCAAGAGGAACATCAGTTACAGGTCGATCAGAAGAAGCTAGAGGCGCAGTCTTCTCCGAAACTGATGCTTGCTTAGAGGGCTCATCAACAATGAAGTCAGGTTCCACTCGCGAAGGATCATAATCGTCGTTTACTTCGGGTGATGTTTCGTGGTGTTGATCTTCAACATGCGGCTCAGTCATTCGATAGCCAGAATTTTTTTGGATGGTTTTGAATGTTTTCGTTTACCACGTTAATAATACATGAGTGGAATGGAATCAACACATATGAATACGTTATTTAGTTCTTACGATTTCGCGAGATGAGGTTACAGACCTGTCAGTCCCGGTCTAGGTGGAGACCCGACGCTCAAGAATATTACGGGTCGATCATCCGAGTCGGTAATTCAGTAAGCGAAGCCTATCCTAAAAGATGCTGCGATGATTGGAAACCCCCGCTACAACTTGGACTAGAACGCCCGAATACAGCGTCAATTTCGGCCGCAGGGCGTCCGAGTAATTTATGCAGAGCGAGTAGAGATCGAAAAATACAAAATAAGCGTGAAGCTCTGGTGGTGAATTCTCTGAAGTTAACGGTAACGCAAAGTGTGAATCCATCCAAAACACAAATTCCCATCAACAACGAATCCCGATGGGATATAAAGGACCCCGCTGGGCTTCGCGTCTCAAGAATTCTGCCTTATCCAATCGTTTAAATTGAAGTTCTTCCATGTTTTGCTTATAAAAGGATAGAAGATTTTATACAATAAAATATCTCATGTATTCCAATCGATTCCATCAAAGATCTGAAAAGACACGCTTATCACTCCATTCGCTTGCGAGTTTCTCCGTGTGTCTCACTACATGGGCGAAAGCCAAAATTCAATTATTTTTTTTTGCCGACTCACGGAAATGATTGCTGGGGTGAAATTTCGAAGAAGCAATCTTACATGGGTGAGGCTGTTTTCCACTGTTCATATGTCAACCAGTGAGTCATTCTCAACTTTAGGTCTGAAGTTTGGATCCGGAACTGACGCTATCAAAGAAGCATACCGAAAGCTCGCAAAAGTTCATCATCCTGACTTGGGAGGTTCATCAGATCGGTTTGTGAGGATTCAGAAAGCGTACGAGAATTTGATGGACTCCTCAAACAACACAAGCTCTCGTTCCACGAAAGCGTCGAGCGATTCATCATCGTCTAGTTCGTCTTATTGGCGAACATGGGACTCCACAGGTACGTGGTGGAACCCGAGTCACTCTCATCGGTATACTCCTGAAGAGGACTTTGATGCAGAATTTGAGGCGCAATGGCAGAAGTTCAATTCCCAGCGCCGCTCGGAGAAAACGGGTCGAAAACGATATCGAGCGAAATCCAATAGTTCTGAATCTGATGAGAGTCAATCCGAAGGAATGGATCAAGAAGATGCATACACGCACCAAAAGGATGACAATCGCGAATCAGGGCGCCGCGAGGGTCGTGGTGGTCGCGGTCGCCCGCATCGCCACGAGGATTCTCCATCACACAAGGTGTCCGTTTTCTCCGATGATGGTAGACGAAGTCACCTGATAACCCAACTTACCGGAGAGTACGATCAAGTTGCCAAATTCAACGGAAGAATTTGTTATGTGAATCGAGTGAAGAACATGTTTGTATTCTGGAGCAACAAGCACAGTGATTGGAAGATATCGACTCAACTCAAAGATGATGGTAACTGTGTTGCCTTTTATAGCAAGAATACAAACAACCCTTGGTCGTCTGACAACAGTAAGTGGATGGTATGGTCCGATCGAGCTCGGCGATACGTCCCCGCCGCTCTCCCAAATAAACCAGCTCAGATAGACTTTTCCACCTGGACCGTGTCCCGTTTACGAACAGCCTTGGAAGAAATGGGACTGTGTGATGAAATAGAGTCTGTATTTGAGAAGTCAAAGCTAATTGAAATGATGGAGATGTGGTCACAGATAAAGGGTGAGAAAACTTGGTGGAAACGCAAGGATGAAAAATCTTCAGTCGTTTCGGAGGGGCAGTTCCAAATCTGTTCTCGACAGCGCCATGATGGGGTAATTCAGGCACCCCCAATCTTGTCCGAGAGATGCAAAGTGTCAAAGAATCGGGTTGAGTCGTTTACTGGCCCGATGGAGGAACTCGATGAGTGGATATACATGCACGGCGACAGGCGCCGTTTTTACGGTGTATATGATCATGAAAATAATTACTGTTTCGGACTCATTTGGAAAGACAACAAACACTGGGGAAGAGCAGGGAAACATGATTACTAGTTAGTGGAGTTGATTCGAAGTGTTTCGAGTACCTTAGGGACGATTTTCTAGGATGATGTATAGGGAAAAAGCTCGATTGATTTCTGCGTCCCAGTTTCGCGACTTGCTCGGATCTTTCCCTGTCGCGAGGGTTCCCGCATCAGGAGCTTCAGCTTCAAGAGTATTGGTTGGTCAATCTCTTGAGAAATTTACGGCGTCACGGCTAGTGGGGGTACCGACACACGTGGTAGATGTATTGCTGAAGGACGGCGGTTCGACGTTCGAAGGTACTCGTAAGGTGAGCCTCGTTAAGATACCGAAAGAGGCTTCTCGGCAGAACAGCCCAAGCCGACCGGACATGATATTGAAATCCCTCAAGCCTTTGGCAGAGAAAGATAATGTCGAGATTGATCTCTGCCTCAGGAACGAGACCGAAGTACTCCCCGCCGCTATGGCAGTGTATCGTGCATGCCCACTGGTTTCGTACAAATCTAACAAGAAGACTGAACGGAAAATTGGAATGACCATCTTGATCGACAAGGACGGGCAAGTGACGGAATGTGATCAGAAGCTGATTGATAAGGTGGAGATTGTTGGGGAACAGGTTCGAATGGCTCAAGCCCTCATGGACCTTCCTCCCAATGAACTCAATCCAGACACGTTCAGGGACATTGTGTTGGACATGGTTGCTGGAAATGAGGAAATACAAGTCAAGGTGCTTGATGACTGTCAAGAGCGGGGATTTATGGGACTTCATTCCGTGGGCAAGGGGTCCCTGCATAAGCCCCGGATGATTATTCTCACCCACACGTTAGATGACGGAATGATTGCCAGCAAAACGGAGTCAGTAGCATTAGTTGGCAAAGGTATCTGTTTTGATTCTGGTGGATACTCATTGAAGGGGTCTCAGTTTCAAATTGGAATGAAGCGAGATATGGGTGGCGCCGCTGCTGCTTTGGGTGCATTCATGTCCCTCGTAAATATGACTTCAAATATTACTCGCCCGAAAACAATCCACTGTATCCTATGCATCGCGGAAAATATGATAGGATCAAACGCTTTCCGCAACGACGACATCTTACACCTTTACTCGGGTAAATCCGTTGAGATTAACAACACGGATGCAGAAGGTCGCCTGATTCTCGCGGACGGCTTAGCATACGCACATAAGGATCTCGGCGCAGAGGTGATGATTGACATCGCAACATTGACGGGGGCAGCAAGCATAGCCAGCGGGAAATCGCATGCATGCATATTTTCACTCAACGAGGACCTTGTTGCCAAAACTGTTGACGCAGGAAAAATTTCCGGGGACTTAGTGCATGAGCTGGTATTTTGTCCTGAGCTCCATCGCGAAGGTCTCAAGTCTTCGATAGCAGATATGAAAAATGTGACGGGTAAGGGAAGTGATGCCGCGTCATCTGTCGCTGCAACATTCTTGTACGACAACCTCGTAGGGTCTGGATTTAAGAGTGATAAATGGCTGCATGTAGATATGGCATCCGTGGCAGAAAATGGGGAAAGATCGACCGGGTATGGAGTAGCACTCCTATCATCATTAGTTCAATCATTGTGAGTCACCAACATCATGGCCGTGTGTTTTACTATTGTACAAGAACATATTGATAAAATTAAAATCGGCCTTTCTGTTTTTCCGTATCACGCTTCCCTATATAGCAGTTTCTCAGAGAATTTCTGGTCTTAGGAAAGAACAAACGAGTCCGACTCCGTATCCGGTACCCCTGCCAGTTGCAGAAAAGGTTGCGGGGCCGGCCATATCGATATGCGCCCAGCGCCCAGTGTATCCTGCGGCATTCATGTGCTCATACATGAACCATCCAGAAGCTGATGAGACAGCATCCATTCGGTTTGAAACACTGTTCTTCATATCAGCCACCTCAGACTTGTAGTTTTGACGGTGAAACTCGGGGCAGAAAACAATAGGGAAAGCCAAATCCCCAGATAATTTTCCTGCCTTGATAAGCTCGGCCTCTTCTTCATCAAAGGCAGACAACACAGCAGCGTGACTTTGGCCAGTAGCTACACCTTGGGCCCCGGTAAGTGTTGCCATATCCAAGACTAGTCGAGGATTGAGATGCTTGACGGCGTATGAGCATCCATCGGCCAGAACCAAGCGACCCTCGGCATCCGTGTTGTTGATCTCAACAGTCATTCCCGAGTACAATTTGATGATATCATCATTGCGGAATGATTCAGGACCAATGCTGTTCTCTGCGAGACAGAGAATACAGTGAAGGTCCTCTTTGAGTCCGCCCATCTTGACAAGCGCGACAAAGGCCCCAAACATAGACGAAGAACCAGTCATATCCGACTTCATGCCACACATGCCAGCAGTTGCCTTGATTGAAAGACCACCACAGTCGTAAACTATACCCTTTCCAACAAGAACAACGGACCCGTCTGATCCTGAGCATGTACCCTTCTTTGACAGGACAACCATGGCCGGTGGATTCGAGGTGTTTCCCCTCCCTACCGACCATATACCTCCGAATCCTTGTGATTCGAGATCTCGTCCTTTGATGACCTTAACTTCAACACCAGCATTCAAACTCTTAACAACCTTTTGCACAAATTCAACATAACTAGTCGTGTTCAATTCATTTGTGGGGGTATCTGTGAGCGACTGGCTCATCCGAATCGAGTGAGCAACGGTTGCTATAGATTCCAGTTTAGAGGAATCGACGACTTCTTTCGACTCCACGAAGAAAGAAACGTCTATGTTGACAGTTGGTTTAGATGCATCTAAATCCTTTCCTCTATCAGTTTTGCGCGTGAACCGCGGTAGTGACCGAGCAACAGCAAAAGCAGTTGATGCGATCGCCTGAGCGTTTGGGACAGCACAAATCACGGCAACGCGATTATCTTCAGGAAGCTTACTAGCTTCACCGATGACATCGGACAAAACTCCCATGAGGCTCTTTGTAACCGAGTCCGCCCTGTATTGATTGTTGTGACGAGATGCTTCATTTGGTGTTACCATGACATGAAGTCGCACCTTTGCGCCACCAAGCCTTACAATCGATGTCCCTGACCAACCCTTGGGCTGCCCACCGTTGCTTGGAAGGAGATCAACTAGTCCGGTTTTGAGGTCAGTATTTGTATCCGCTGCATTCAGGAATGATTGGACGGACTGCCCAACAATGAGTACGTGTTGTGGAAGATTAGAAATGTCGAGCTCTGCGAGAAAATTGAGTGCGACACTCTTATCATTTCCGATAGCGAGATCAGCAAAGGAAAGTTTAGAAGACGATATTCTGTCAGACATTTGAATTAGTCTACTAAAAGCGTCGAGCGAAAGTAAAAATTTGCGAGTTCTAGAAGTCAGGTTTTCAACAGTGCTTTAGATATGATAGGCAAATACGCCACCTCAAATTCGGTTTCACACGTCCTTAGGTTAGGCAATGAACATAAGACTCAGGAAAAATGTTGCTAAGGCAATGGTGAAGAAGCGTGGTACCACTGCAATCGCTAAGAGGGCGTTGAAGAAGCGATTGTTCACAGACCCGTCTGCGATACACGACGAGCAGCTTAAGGAGCGTTTTGACAAGAGCAAGAGCTGGATGACGAATTTAAAAGAAACGGACCTAAAAGAAATGTACGAGGAACGTTTACCTGAAATTATCGCTGAGAAGGCTGCCTGGACCATCCCCAAACTGAGTGAAAACGAGGCTGAAGTTGTGAGGAAGTTGATCACAGCACACGGTGCGGACGAGTTTCACAGGATGGCATTCGATAGGAAACTTAACAAGTTACAGTGGACCGAGGAGCAATGTGAGAAAAAAGTGCGGATGCTGATAGTCGATAACAGAGTTCATACTTGCGAAGAAGGGCGATGTCTTTGCGGTTCTCTTCGGGTGAGCAGTAATGTGACTCCCAAGAACCGCGCGAGACATTAAAGAGTAGATAAGTAGGTTTCAGTTACGATTAGATATTCCTCCCGATTGCTTACTCTTTTATTATAAATTTCATATAACGGTGTCAAACGCAGCGAGAGGGTGATACTTCACTTCCGACGTGCCCAAATTGAGAAGAGAAGCGTATACCACATCCGACTCAGGTTACTATATTGATACAGTGTATGATTCTTAAAGCGGTCATGTGAGGAGAATATTTACTCATTTCCGGAACAATTTATGTGGAGTTTCGGGGCATATCACAGTATCCCCCTGTGGTTCACGTGCAAGTGGAGAGATTTACGAATTTGGAAGTAAACTATTAGCGATTTCCGATACCTTCTGGGTCCTTTCTTCTCCATTACGTGTGCGCCTGAAAAAAAAATTCAGCTACCCGCAATCGATACCTTTCCGGAAGTTTTTCTAGTTCGTATCGGTTTACGCATCGATTTGAACTCTTCGAGCCCACCTAATTGCACACATGTACTTCTGAACTGTCCACTCCTCCTTTAGTTTCGTTTCTTAATGGCTAGCGCTCGTTCTAAGATCGTTAAGCGAGGTGGTGAATCACCAAGTGAGCTCGACCTCGAGGTTGCGAAGGCTCTCTTCGATATTGAAGTAAGCCCAAATTGCGACTTCAAGGCTGAACTCAAGGAGGTCGTCATCTCTGGTGCCGAAGAGTTGGACGTTAAGGCTGGTAAGAAGGCCGTGATTGTCCATTTCCCCTACAAGTCATGGAGAGTTGTTTCCAAGATTCACGGAAAGCTTCTCCGCGAGGTTGAGAAGAAGATGTCGAAGAGACACATTATTCTGACCGCCGACCGAACAATGATCAACAAGAACTTCAGACGTCAAGGACTCAAGGTTCGCCCTCGATCTCGCACTCTCACATCCATCCATGAGGCTATTCTCGACGACATTGTTGCTCCCCACCAAATCGGAGGTAAGAGAACCAAGGTTTCTCCAGATGCACCTAAGATCCTCAAGGTCGTCCTCGACGTTAAGGAGAAGGAGAGAGACTCTGTTCAAGATAAGCTCGATACTTTCTCGGCCGCTTACCTCAAGCTCACCAACAAGCCAGCTGTCTTCGCATTCGAAGCTTAGATCGTCACAGTCCAAATAAAAGAATAAAAAAAACTAGCAAATGTCCAGTGTGTGGGTTCGCCTACTCTACCAGGATGGTCAGTGAATGATCGCCCATTATCCTTCGCTGAATCAGCCCTCGGAAACCGTGTTATCGAGGTACTGAGTCAGCCCTTAGGTTGATTTGCCACCTAAATATTAATAAGCATGAATTAAAGAGGGAGAAATAATGATGGTCGTTCTAGAGCCATGATTTACTTGCTGGTATTCTTGATATAACTGGACACATCTAAAAACAACAATTACTGGAAATACTGAACTTGGTAAAAAAATTTCAGGCTCCGAAGAAATGTACCGACAAATAGTAAATCAGCTGGGTTTACTTGGGTCAAGCATGATTGAAGGGACCGCATTAGATAGCTCCTTCCAGGAAACTTTTCCTAAGCTCACGCTTTCTTACAAGGATTACCCCCATTCTCCTTACGTCCTAATCGTTTCAGATTGCTTAGAGCAGTCAAGTGACTTTATAACTCTAATTTCAGGAGATTTGAGGATCACTGCTGCCGTTTCCGACTTTTACGTTTGCTCCGCGGCGTCGAAATCGGACAATGTTGTTGCTGGGTCGGCTTTGCAAAAGTATTTCCCCGCCGATTCGGCGATGAACATTCGTGTGATCAGTTACGCGAACAACACTCTATTACAAAAAGTTTCACTTCTGAGTATTGGTTCCTCGTCGGAAAACCTTTCACAACCTTTGATTGAGCAAGCGTCAGCGATCTATGTGGTTTCTCGCATTGGCGATACATCTGATCAATTATCAAGCACAATGAAGAGGTTTTTGGAGATAGCGCGTCCATGTTATACGAAACTCCGAATGGTTGCTATGGTTGACTCTTTGTCGCACCTCAATCTGGCCTCCGTCCAAAAACATGTTTGGGCTGTCTCTCGCGTCATGCGAACGCTGGAAGCTCCGATTTTTCACACATGTACCCTAGAAGGATTCGGAAAAGAGTCTATTGAAGATGACATTGCAGCCATTCCTATTCGCGCAGTTCTTCGGTGTGTTGTTGGGTTATCGCTTGATGCAAAACGTGTCCGGTGTCACGCAGCGATTGTTTCGTATATGAAAACGCAACTTCCAGTTTTTAACCGTGAAACCAAGCAAGCAGAAATCTCGCAGAATATCTTCCAACTGATCCCCACCATTGCAAACAAATACAATATACCGTTGTCGGATTTCAACTGTTTGGCTGTAAATGCAGCAGCCCTTGGTACACTCGATTTCAGTAGAGTGAGAAAACTCCGCGATTTATCTGCTCTGACTCAAGTGATTAAAAATGATATTCCGAAATTACTGCAAGTGATACCCCACTCCGAGTCCGACCTGATGGAACTCGGATATACTTCTTCAGCCACCTCCTGCCATCCTATTCAATACGGTCAGTCTTACAATATCGGGTTGTACGTGGATGATTTCAACTCATTCAATCCGATTGATGGAACAATAAAGGGTGACGAAAATCTGAAATCCCATCTACAGTCTCTCGCGGGGAGTGGTGGTGCCTCACGAACTCTTCATAGGATTTGGCGGCTTGCAGACAAAGACTCGGACGGCCGTTTGTCTTTGTGTGAATACGCAGTATGTCGGGACCTGATTGAGTATGCCAAACAGGGAGGAGAAATTCCGAAAAATTTATAGTATAGAAAACAAGTTTGTTATCTTCGTCTTGTACCTCACGCTAAACTCATTCTATCGTCTTCATCATCTACTTCTTGTACGAGTTGGACCATCTCTTGTTCCGCTGCGAGCGTGGTGTCTGCTACTCGAGCTTCGACAGGCGGTCTGAGGCGTTCTAGCAATCGAGAGATTCCCGAACCAACATCACCGGTGTTCAATAAAGACAGCTGGTACTCCTTTGTCTTCAATTGGGAGTTGGAAATATAGCAATGTTTATGAAGGAACAAGGCGTTTAAGAATCGTGGCTCTGCTAATGCATTGACAGCTTCAATTCGGCCTCGTTCAGCTTCATTTTTAGCACTCTCGGCTTCCTCGTCATCACTATCAATGTTCTCTGCAATTTTTTGATCCGAAGCGACTGGCCATCGGAATTGGAGAGGGACACCAGATCCAATAGGAACTGCTACCACCTGGCGGTACACAGCCATGTCGACAGGTTCACCAATCCAAATTTTTTCAAAGGGATCCCCACACTCGAGACACTTTGTCTTGATTTCGTCGACAGGAACTGATTCGGGGAGAATATGACCGATAATCTCCTTGATTTCTGTCTGGGTTCGTGCCGCGTGATGAGCGGACGACACAACGGGTTGTTCGACAGG
>Ga0078894_10003293_pt1 | contig 12260 bp, 19 predicted proteins | sample LauGreSu1BDMLBSD_2_FD_67506 | JGI IMG/M metagenome (GOLD analysis project Ga0078894, IMG submission 67506) | Freshwater lake microbial communities from Lake Michigan, USA - Su13.BD.MLB.SD (version 4) (version 4) | ecosystem: Environmental > Aquatic > Freshwater > Lake | place: Lake Michigan...
TAATACAACTGAACAACAGCCAGACCAGGTTGAGGCCTCACCCGCCCCTGGATCTGAGCATGAAGGCTCCGAGGGCGAACACCCTCAAGCCGAGGGAGAGTAACCCGAGGCAGAGCAAGACCCAGAAGCAGAGGATCAAGAACCCTCCGCCGTTAGGATCGACTACTCTCAAGACCAAAGTAAGACGCTCTTTTGAAGCTAACTTTTGTGCAGGGGTGTCCTGGATGGTGAAACATCTGATGGAGATGGATGAGTTCAACGTTGGCAAGCTGAACAACGATAAGCTGCAGAAGTTTTTTGACTTCCTTGAGAACCACGACTACATCAAGTTCTTCGTTTGGCTCAACGAGAAGCTCGACGTCGAACTCAGTTACGACTCCGCGCCCAAATTTTTCGGTAAGCCCGCCTACTCCGATGATTTTTAAAATAGAAGGAAATATAACCGCCGAAAACTACCAAGTCGCCTTCTTTATCAAGAGAAGCGGCAAGGAGGCAGTGACTATGTAGCAGATCGCAGAGCAGATTGTCACCGGCCAAATCAACGACAACCCGCTCGACGACCTGCTCACCAAAATGACCTCCGAGTTCGTGCCAAAGCTAAATGCAGAGCAAGAGTGGCCCGACGGCGTCAAAAAGGAGTTCCAGGCCAACTTAAACAAGTTTATGGCCACCTTGACCGAGGAGTCCGCCTCCATGAAAGGCAAGACCCAGCTCTACATTCCCGAGGAGCACATCACAGACGTCGAGGTCGCCATCCGTGACAAAGACTTAATCCAACGCCTCGAGTCGACAGTCATCTACTGGACGCGACAAATCAAGGACGTCGTGTCGAACTAGGACACGCAGACGTCCCAGGAAAACACCTCACCCTTGGACGAGATCGAGCACTGGCGCAGTCGCACTATGAACCTGAAGGCATTGACGACCCGCCTCACAGAAAAGACGCTCAAAAAGATCATCGAAGTTTTGCACCGAGCCAACAGCTCCTACCTTGCTGGCTTTAAGGAGCTTGAGGAGAAGATACGCTTCGGCTATGAAGAAGCAAACGACAACCTTCAGTGCTTGAGTATTCTTCAAGCACCCTGCAAAGCCATCGAGAATGCACAGCCTAAGGAAATCCCGAAGCTGCTACCCGAGGTGCTAAACAACGTGCGAATGATTTGGGAGTGCTCTCGCTACTACAACACCGACGACAAGATGAAGAGTCTGCTAACTAAGATCTCAAACCAGATCATCCACCGCTGCCGCGCCAAAATCAACAAGCAAGACATGTACGGCGCCAACGTCGAAAAATGCATCGCTGACCTCGACGAGTGCATTGAGTGCTGCAACCAGTTCCGCGAAATCTCAAAAAAGATGCAGCGAATGATCGTCCAATTCAGCAACAAAAAGCCTTCGAGCACTAATAACAACAAAGAGGATACCATCTACGCTGAAAATGAAGCTTTCATTCAACGTTGCCGCGACCTTAAGGAAATATGCGAAGGCTAGATGCAGTTTGCACTGGCCAAACTTCCTATTTTCGGTGGAACAAAAGGTAAAGAGTGGACTGTCTCGCTCTAAGACCTGCAGAAGATGTTCGAGAAGCATCTTGAGACGATAAAGGAGCTGAAATATGACATCCTGGATGTTAAGATCACCCAGTGGCACGAGGACTACGGCCAGACCTTCAAAGAGGAGGTCAAGCAGATCGAGATCATCTACACGACGATCATTGCGCTGACCTTCAAGCATGTGTCGACCCTTGAGGATGCAGTCGAGATGCTAGAGAACTTCTACTAGCTGGCTCGCAGACCGACCGTCATGGAGTACGTGCAGAAGAAGGCTGCCGAATGCGTTTACAAGCTTTTCATGGAGGAAATCAAGCAGATCGAGGAAATTTTTGAGTCAAAGAACCCAGCGCCTATGCCTTTCTCGCACCCAACCTGGGGCGGTAACGCTATCTGGTCCTACTCACTCATGGTGAGAGCCAACCGCGTCAAAGCTGCTATTGACAGTCTTTATTTCATTCAAGATCACCCGCTGCAGAAGGAAGCACTTGAACGCTTCCGCAAGTTGCACACTCACCTCGATGAGTCAATCTCCAAACGTAAGTTCGAGGAATTCCAAAAGATCTACGCTAGCATTTCCACTACCGAGCGCATCGAGTAATCACTAAAGAACTCGTTGTTGATTAAACAAGAAAATCGCGCTAACAACCGCAACTTCGACACGAAGGATGAGAGGACTGTCGCCTTATTGAAAAAAGATAAATCAGAATTGCTTGAGTCAAACTTTGATACAGACCTGCTCAAGCTACTGTTTGAGGTGTAGTACTGGGCTAAGATCTAAACTTTCGGTCTGGTCACTTTCCCTCTGCCCTTGACGCGCTTGCTAACGAAGAAGGACCAGCTGCGCGTGCTACGCGAGAATGTTATGTTGATCGTGCGTGACTTCAACGGCATCATGCACCTGCTTCAGGGCAAGGAGAAAGCTCTTTTCCAGGACCATTTGAGTGGCCTCGATAAATTTATCGCACCGGGCATTACACGTCTCAACTGGGAGTCCAACGCTGACAGCTTCGTCATGCAGTGTCGCAACAATTGTCTCGAAAACTACAAGAAGATAAACGACTTCCAGACCCGTCACACCAAAGTAATGGACCAATTCGAAATAATCTCATCCACAATCTTGACCAAGATCAAGAAGGGCACCCTCTACGAACTGTCAAAGTTCATGACCCAGCAAGAAGCCGAGCTCAAAGAAAAACAAGAAACCTTCAAAGGCTTCTTCGAGGTTATTCGAGTCCAGCTCTTCACCATTTATCAGGAGCTCTTCCTGACGTGCAAGTCTAAGATTCAGTCCGAATGGCTCGAATTCCTGAAAGACTTGGATAAGAGTCTGCAGAAGTCTTTAAAGAATGCAGTAAAGAACTCTCTGCTAGACTTTTAGAAGCACGTGCATGGTGACTCACAGGAAATTGTGCCTATCTTCAGAGTTTATACGATTTTGGAGAAGGATAAGACCGATCCCAAAGTTGTCAACCAACCCTCCCACGACATGATCAAGAAAGAAATCGGCAAATTCATTAAGCAAATCATCAATGTCACCTCCGTGGTGCCGAAGCTTGAAGGTGTCTTCCGCAAAGACCGTGAAGAGGTCGTCGAGAAGCTTAAGGAAGCTGAGCTCACAGGCCAAGGCTCCCAGTCAAACAACATGTCAGAAGAGGACAAAATCGCCATGATCAACAAGAAGTACTTCTTCCCTCCACCCAGCTCTTCAAAGTCTGAGATTCCCTACGTTGAGATGGTCAGCAAGAACTCCGAAGTCAACAACATAACTACCTATATCACTGAATAGGTGCAACGTATCAAGGAGGCCCTAGATTCGAATTGCCGCTTCTGGGAGATGTCACAGGATACGAGATACATCCTTGGTACGAGGACTGAGCGCGGTAAAGCTCGCCTGTTTAAGCAAGACCACGATAAGTATGAGGATAATCCAGTGATTGCCTACAAGCGTGCTATCGAAGAACTGTCTGAGTACATGTCCGACATCAAGAACAACGCACCCCAAAAAACGGAGCACTTCATTTCGATCGAATTCTCACTGTTGAAGCAGACACTACTTGACTTGGGTGGTGAGTATTTGACCTACATCCTTGATCACTTGAAGAAGGACGCTAAGCAAGATCTGAACTCGCTGATCGATGAGATGCGTAACACGGTAGCTGAGCTGAAGCAGCCATCCAGCAAACTAGAACAGCTTAAGAGAAATAAGATCCGCTACGCTGAGGTGCGCGCTAAACAGTCACAGCTCGAATCAAGGTTGAACCCAATCAAGCAAAAGTTTGCCTTTATCTAAGACGACTCCAATAATGACCAGAGCTCGACGGAGTTGCAAGAAGAAGATAAGCTTAAGCTGGCATCGTTGGAGGAGGAGTGGAATAAGTTCCTCAAGGGCATGACTGAGGCACATGCCGTAATTCAGAAGAACTACCAGGAGCACAAGTTGGAGATGGATAACTCGATTGAGGACTTCAAGAAGGAGGTTCTCGATAATAAGAGCTCTTTCAAGTAGAGTGCGCCCTTTGCTGTTGAGAAGTCAGCGGAGTTCGACAATGTTAAGCCTTTGGAAAAACTGAGGGAATTCAAGGAAAAGTGTAGTGAACTTAGACAGAAGGAAGAAGATATGAAACCTGGTCTTGAAATCTTTGAATATGATGCGTAGCAGTATGTCGACCTGACGTTAGTCGAGCGCGAAAACTAGCTTTTAACCGAGGTCTGGGAACTCAAACACGGCTTCGACGAGGAGTGGCTCTGCTGGAAGGGTCAAGCTTTCTATGATTTGGTCATCGACGACATCGAATCTAGGGTTATCGATTACTACAACAAGCTGACGAACATGAATAAGGAGATCAGGACATGGCCCATCTTTGACTTCCTAAGGCTCAAGTTCATCTTGTTTAGAGAGGTGCTGCCTCTAGCCTTGCAATTGAGAGATGAGTCGATCAGACCACGTCACTGGAATGATATCAGGTTCGAGGTCAAAGAGGAATTCAATGAGAACTCGCCTGAGTTTAACCTTGAACGCGTGTTCGATTTGCAGCTGCACAAGCACTAGGTGTTTGTAGATGATCTGTGCAATAATGCGCGTAACTAGCTGAAGATTGAGAAGAGTTTGATTGAGATTAAGAGGATTTGGGAGGAGGATCCTTAAACTAACATGGATATCACAAAGGAAAAGTCCAGGAATTCCTCTGAGGACTACTTTAAGATCAACTCTACTGATAACATTCTGACACTGGTGGAAGAGCATTCCCAAGCTCTGGCAAGTCACAAATCCTCGCCATACTACAAGCAATTTAACGATAAGATCGACTTTTGGGAGTCCAACATCGCCAGCATCACCGAAACCATCGAACTCCTTCTGCAAGTCCAAGGCAAGTGGTTCTACATGGAGTCGATCTTCAAGGGACAGCCCTAGCTCGCCAAGCAACTGTCCAAGGAAGATGCCGCCTTCAAGCAAATCGATAAGATTTTCAGATAGGAGACCGCACGTATCTACAAGGAACAAAACTGCTATCGTGCTCTGATCGTCAACGTCAAAGACTTCATCAAGACACTGACTGAGATGAATAGAGGTCTCGAGGCGATTCAAAAAGAGTTGAGATCCTTCCTGGAATCAAAGCGAGGTATCTTCCCCAGATTCTATTTCTTGTCCAATGAGGACTTGTTAGAAATTATTGGTCAAGGCAAAGATCCCAAACCCATTAACAAGCACATTAAAAAGATTTTCGAGGGAATCAATGCGATTGACACAGATGGTGGTACTGGTAAGGGCAATGAGAAAGTTTACATGATCAGAAAAATTCTTTCGCAAGACGGTGAAGTGATCGACTTAGATGGTGACCTTGGCGTCAAAACCGACATCAATGTTGAGAACTGGCTTAAGACTCTGACGGTTAAGATGCGTGAAGCGCTAAGAAAAATTTTCCACAGATTCAACTCTGATCAGGCATCGTAGAAGCGTACCCCTGATAAGGAGATGATGGGCAATATCATCAATAAGAATTTGGGTTAGATTCTGATCACTATGTGCCAGATTGAGTGGACTAAGCAGATGAGGCTAGCGCTGGAAGAGCTTAGTGCTAAACCTGAAGCCAACTCAATGAGGAGAGTTAAGAAGATGTGGCAGCAGAAGACTACTTTGCTCGTTGAATGCGTCGAGAAGCAAAACTTGGCTATTCGTGACCGTAATAAGATCATCGCGTTGATTATCATCGAGGAGCACAACCGCGAGGTCATCGAGAAGATCGCAGCGAACAAAGCTGTCAACAATGTGAACCACTTCGAGTGGCAGTCCCAGCTCAAATTCGAGAAGGAGGAGTCCCAAGACGGCGCCGACCAAATGTACATCATCGTCAAGCAACTCAACGCCAACTTCCAGTACGGCTACGAGTATCAAGGCAACAACGGCCGTCTTGTCATTACGCCACTGACCGACCGTGCCTACATGACGCTAACCAATGCGCTCTAACTCTGCAGAGGTGGTGCGCCGTAAGGACCCGCCGGTACTGGTAAGACCGAAACTGTAAAGGATCTGGGTAAGAACCTAGCCTTCTTCGTCGTTATTCAAAACTGCGGTGACCAAATGGACCAGAACGATCTGGGCAAGATCTTCACAGGTCTGGCCTAGTCTGGCGCTTGGGGCTGTTTCGACGAATTCAACAGAATTTTGCTTGATGTGCTTTCCGTTATCACCTCACAGGTGCAAGGCATTATGGATGCGATCAAGAAGGGCGACAACGAACAGTGCAACATTAATGATCAAATCGTGATGGTTTCCAAGGACACAGGCCTCTTCATTACGATGAACCCGGGTTATGCTGGTCGTTCGGAGCTCCCAGATAACTTAGCCAACTTGTTTAGACCTGTGGCTATGATGGTGCCGGACTTCAACGCTATTGTTAAGATTACGCTCATGTCTGAAGGTTTCAAGCAAAACGAGGTTCTCGCCAAGAAAGTCGTCACCATCTACGAGCTCATGTTGAAGCAGCTTTCCAAAGCTGATCACTATGATTTCGGTATGCGCGCTGTTAAGTCCGTGCTGAATGCCTCCGGTCGCATTAAGCGTGACTGTCCGGAGCTAGACGAGACCACCGTTATGATCAAGGCGATTAGAGACATGAACTTGCCTAAGTTTATTGCGGAGGATGTTATTCTGTTTGACAACCTTTTCATGGACCTGTTCCCCGACTGCGAGGAGCCTCAGGTCAACACTGACACGATTCAGCTGGCAATCGAAGACTGCCTCAACGCCAACAAGCTGCAACTGAATGAGAACCTGGTCGTCAAGATCATGCAGTTGTACGAGTCAAAAGTCACCCGTCACGGCAATATGCTTGTGGGCTTGACCCAGTCTGGTAAGTCTCGCGCCTGGACCATCCTCCAAGAGGCTATGAACCTGCTCAATAAGGAGGAGCGCGAAGTAAACAAGTCCGTGGATGAGACCAAGATGAAGTACAAGAAAGTCGTCACCGAGGTGATCAACCCTAAGTCGATCTCTGTCGATGAATTTTTCGGCTACTACGACCTGACCCAAAAGCCGAAGCAGTGGATGGACGGTGTCTGCTCCGCTGTGCTCAAGACTATGTGCTCTGAGCCACAGAACGTCAACAGGTGGATGGTGCTGGATGGGCCAGTCGACACTCTTTGGATTGAGTCTATGAACTCGGTCCTGGACGATAACAAGCTGCTGACCCTGAATAATGGTGACCGTATCGCCTTGACTTCAAATGTGCGCCTTCTCTTTGAGGTGCAGGATCTGTCAGTTGCTTCACCTGCTACTGTGTCGCGTGCCGGTATGATCTACATGGATGTTGATGAGCTTGGCTGGTAACCCTTCATGGAGATGTGGATTAAAGACAAAGCAGCGACTTTCGGTGCTGACTACGGTGAATCGCTCAAAGAGTGGCTTGCCAAATACTTCAACAAGGTGTTGACGGTCAAACGCACCTACTGCACCGAAATGGTCGTCACCTCTGAAATTGCCTGTGTCAAGAGCTTCTGTAATTTGTTTGACGCGCTGGTCCTTGGCTTTAAACAAGGCGAGGAGGAGAATAGAGGCGATTTCCTCTTCTACATTGAGAAGTGGTTCGTCTTCTGCCTGATTTGGTCGATAGGCGCCACCGTCGACGAGGGAAGCAGACGCGAAATCGACAACATTCTGAGAGATATCGAGCCTATGTTCCCCCACAGCAACACGGTCTACGATCACTTTATTGATTAAGAGAAGAAAGACTGGACCAGCTGGGAACAGAAAATCACCTCCTACAAACCGATTGGTAAGGAGTTCCACGAGATTATCGTACCCACTGTTGACACGGTGCGTAACCGATACCTCACGCAGGGTCTTTTGAACCATGGCACCTCAATTTTGCTCGTGGGTCACTCCGGTGTCGGTAAGACCGTACTCGTTGACCAGATCCTATTGACGCTCGATCAAAACAAGATTTCGTTCACGATTAACTTCTCGGCTGGTACATCCTCAGCCGGCGTCCAAGAGATCATTGAGTCCCAATTCGATAGACGTGCCAAAAATAGATTCCAGCCCAAAGGCTCCAAGCTCAAGGCAGTCTGCTTCGTGGACGACCTCAACATGCCAAAGAAGGAAACCTTCGGTGCACAGCCTCCTATTGAATTGCTGCGCCAGTGGCTCGACTACGGCTTCTGGTATGACCGCTCTAAGGTCGTTAAAAACTACATCTGCAATTTGCAGATAATGGCTGCTATGGGTAAGCCTGGTGGTGGCCGCGCTCACATCAGCGAGCGTATGCTTTCTAAGTTCCACCTGATCAACTACACGATGCCAAATGAGGCCAACCTGAAGAGAATCTTTGAAAACCTAGCCATTTTCAAGTTCCACAACTTCCCCGAAGAGATTAAAGCTCTTTGCGAGCCACTCGCAGTTGGCAGCATCCAGCTCTTCAACAGCATTTCGGAGCAGTTCTTGCCCACTCCCGCCAAATCTCACTACGTCTTCAACATGCGCGATATCTCCAAAGTGTTCCAAGGTCTCTACATGTCTCAAAAGGCCAACCAGGACACCAAAGAGCACATTGTCAAGCTCTGGGGCCACGAAATCCTCCGCATCTTCCACGATCGTTTGATCTCCGTCGAGGATCAGAACAAGCTGAAAGGCATTTTGAATGAGCAGCTTCAACTGCACTTCCAAATGGACTACAAGGACCACTGCATGACGAAGGGGGAGACCGATGCCGTCTTTGTTGACTTTTTGCAGAATGAGGACTCGTCCAACTATGAGGAAGTCACTGACTTCGACAAGCTGCGACAGTACTTGCTCTAGAAGTTAGACGCCTACAACCAGCAGCCAAAGGTGCAAAAGATGGACATTGTTCTTTTCAAGGAGGCGATCATCCACGTCGCCAAGATCTACCGTGTGTTGAACTTGAAACGTGGCCACGCTCTTCTAGTCGGAGTCGGTGGTTCTGGCCGTCACTCCCTGACCAGACTCTGCGCCTACCTGGCAAAGATGAACTGCGACTAGTTGGAGATCCGCAGAGACTTCACTCTCAAAGATTTCCGCAATAAGCTGAAGGAGCTGTATGAACTGTCCGCTTTCAAGGGCAAATGGTTCCTCAAGACCGTGTTCATCTTCTCGGACAACGATGTGGTGCAGGAGTCCTTCCTTGAGGATATCCAAAACACACTCAACTCGGGTGTTGTGCCCAACCTCTACACCAATGACGAGTTGAATAGGATTCGTGATGAGGGCATCATCACCAAGAAGTACAGGGAGGATGGACAGACAAATGAGTCACCGGACATGATAAATGAGTGGTTCTTCAACCGCGTAAAAGACAACATGCACTTGTCAATTTGCATGTCGCCCGTGGGTGAAACCATCAAGAGCTACTTCCGCCAGTATCCCGCCCTGATCAACAACACGACGATCGACTGGTTCATGCCATGGCCAGAGGAGGCACTGATCGAGGTCGCCTAAAAGTTCCTCAACGCGATCGAGCTGCCTGATGATAAGCGAACTCCCCTCTCGAACTTGTGTGCGTACACCCACGCGACCACGCAACATCAATCATTGAGGATGGAAAAAGAGCTAAAGAGAGTCTTCTATGTGACTCCGACCAACTTTATTGAGCTCCTGAAGGGATTCGATAAGATTCTCTCTGCCAAGCGCAAGGAAATCGGTGCTCAGATCACCAAGCTTAAGAATGGTTTGGGTAGACTCGAAGTTGCTAGAGAGGAAGTCAAGATAATGACACAAGATTCCGAAATTTCAAGGGCTGAAGTCACAAAGACATCTGCGATCGTGTCAAGCCTTATGGCCGATGCCAGCAAAGAGCAATAGATTGCCGATGAAAAGTAAAGATTCATCCAGTCCGAAACCGTCAAGATTGAAGCTGAGTCTGTTATTGCCAAATCCCTTGCCGCGGCTGCTGATGCTGAGCTAGCCAAAGCTATGCCTAACTTGCTGGCTGCGAACAGAGCCGTCGAGTCTCTCGACAAGAAGTTCATCGCTGAGATGAAGGCCCTGAACAAGCCCCCTCATGATGTCGGTGTGGTCATGGACTCCGTCATGGTCTTCCTTGAGAAGCCGACCGGTTGGGCCTCCGTCAAGAAAGAACTCAACGACACAGGTTTCCTCAAGAACATCATGGAACTAGACAAGGAACACATTCAGCAGAAGACACTAAAGAAGATTGAAACGTTCACTAAGGAGGCCACCTTCACCCCCGAGTACATGATGACTAAATCTGCGGCCGCAGCAGCTTTGTGTACCTGGGTACGTGCGATTGAGGATTATGCCAAATGTCTCAAGATCGTCAACCCCAAGAGAGAAAAGAAGGCTATCGCTGAGGCAAACCTCGCACGCATGTAAGCAGATCTTGCGAAACTACAAGAGGAATTCGCGATTCTGGAGGCCAAACTCTTCGAGCTTAACCGTATCGTCTCAGAAAACAAGGCGAAGATGGACAAGCTAAAAGATGACCTTGCCTAGCTGCAAGCAAAGATCGACCGCGGTGAGAAACTGGTCTCCTCCCTGGCCGATGAGAAGGCAAATTGGATTGTGAGACTTGCGCTGTTTGAGGAGCAGTACGGCTGCTTGCTCGGCGACTGCATCATCGCAGCAGCCTTCATGTCCTACTGTGGACCGTTCCCCTCCGACTACCGCAACTTGTTGAATGATATGTGGCTGGCGAGGATCAAAGAAGAGCGCGTCCAAATGAGCAAGGGCCTGCAGTTCTCTGAGTTCCTTGCGAGCAAAGCAATCGCAAGGAAGTGGTAGACGGATGGACTGCCCACAGACAACTTCTCCACGGAGAACGGCGTGTTCGTTACCAAAGGTCTGAGGTGGGCTCTGAACATAGATCCGCAGAACCAGGCCAACAAGTGGATTAAGAAGATGTGCGACGACCTGATCATTGCGGATACCAAGGATGTGGACCACATCAGGAAGATTGAGATCGCAATTACCAAGGGTCAGACCATTCTGCTGCAGGATGTTGGTGAGAGTATGGACCCGACCCTGGATGGTGTGCTCGGTAAAGCGCTCATTCAGAATGGTCGCCGCTTCAGTGTCAAATTCGGCTCCGGGGAAATTGAGTACAACCCCAAATTCTAGCTTTATATCACCACAAGGCTGCCAAACCCACACTACACGCCCGAGGTCTCCTGTAAGGTAAACGTCGTCAACTTCATCGTTGTCGAATCCGGTCTCGAGGAGCAGTGCTTGGGCATTGTGGTGCGTGCTGAGCAACCCCAGCTCGAAATCCAGAAAAACGAGAAACTCACCGCGATCACCAAGGGCAAAGCTGAGATTCTCGCGCTGGAAGACATGATTTTGGCTCGTCTGAACGATGATAAGATCAACTTGCTCGAGGATGAGGAGCTCGTCGTGCAGCTGGCCCAGTCCAAGGAAACCTCAGACCGCGTGAAGACTGAACTCGAAAACGCCGAAGCCAACATGAAGAGAATCGACGATACCCGTGAAGGTTTCAGAAGCTGCGGCAAGAGAGCAGCTGTGCTCTTCTTCGTCTTGAACGATCTCTCCAAGATCAATCCCATGTACTAGTTCTCGCTCGATTGGTACAAGAACCTCTTTGAAAAATCCATTCAGGAGTCCAAAGACACTGTGAGTCAGGATAGAAACGAGGTGATTATGAAAGTTCACAAACTCAACGTCTACAATGCTGCCTGCAGATCGCTGTTCGAGCGCCACAAACTCCTTCTTTCGCTTTAAATGTTTGTCAAGCTGCAAATGGCCGACGGCAAGATCAACCCGAGAGAATACGACTTCTTCCTACGCGGTGGTACCGTTCTCGACAGAAAGGGCGTTGTTAAGCCACCACAGGACTGGCTCACCGACCAGGCTTGGGACAACGTTACTGAGCTTGAAAGACTCCTGCCTGAGACCTTCACTGGCCTGCCAGCTGCCGTCAGCTTGAACTTCAAGGAGTGGCAACACTGGTTCAGCTCCGACAAACCCATGCCTGAGGACGCCCAGCTGCCCGGCGAGTGGGAAACCAAATGTGAGGATCTTCTCAAGAAGATGATCGTGCTCAGATGTTTCAGACCTGACAGAGTGACCTTTGCGATCAGAAATTACATCGCTATCGGCATGAAGAGCACTGACTACATTCAAAGCAAGCCAGCATCCCTATCCGACATCTTTGAGGATTCAAGCCCAACCCTACCGATCATCTTCGTGCTGACGACCGGTGTTGACCCAACTGAGCTTCT
>Ga0078894_10003298_pt1 | contig 12254 bp, 10 predicted proteins | sample LauGreSu1BDMLBSD_2_FD_67506 | JGI IMG/M metagenome (GOLD analysis project Ga0078894, IMG submission 67506) | Freshwater lake microbial communities from Lake Michigan, USA - Su13.BD.MLB.SD (version 4) (version 4) | ecosystem: Environmental > Aquatic > Freshwater > Lake | place: Lake Michigan...
AGCCTTCGTAGCCTTCGTCGCCTTCGTCGCCTTGGTCGCCTTGGCCGCCTTGGTGGCGCGTTTCGCCGGCGCCTTGGTGACCTTGGTGGCCTTGTTCGCTTTCGCGGCCTTCGTCGCCTTCGTGGCCTTCGTCGCGACCGGCTTGCCCGCCGGCTTCTTCCTGACTGCCGGTTTGCCGAGCGGCGCCGCACTCACCAGCACCGCTGCAATCACACAGGGCACATCGCCGCGAACGCTCCATGAGTGGTTGGTGCCGCGCTGGATGAAAACATCGCCAGGCTTCAACAGCACCTCTCCCTCTTCCACCACCGCGTAGATCTCGCCAGAAATCACAATGATGTAGTCGACCGTGCTGGTCTTGTGCATCATCGGGTCCGCCGACTGCTTGTCCTTGGCGTGTCCGGCACCAATCGATTCAAACGCTGCCTTGGCATCCGCGCTGTCACGCCAGGCCTTGTCGGGCGGGAACTCGACAATGCGGAGGATGGAGCCGCCTCGCGGGGGTTCGAGCCTGACGGTGCGATCTGCAGCATCGGCATTGCCCTCGTTACTCGCGAGCGGCCCGGTGGTTTCCCACAAATCGGTCAGCGCGAGTCCTGGCATCGACGCCATCTCTTTGACATTGGGCGCCAGACCGTCCTGGACGATCACCGCCCGCCCCTGCTTGTTGTGCCCGGTGTAAACCCTGCGAACTCGCCAGACCATGATTTTTCTCCTGATTTGAAGTTGGGAAGCGTGGCCCTCAAAGCAGCGCGGTGGCCAGCCAGGGAAACGCGATCACCAGCAGCAGCACCCCCAGCATGATCGCGGCGAAAGGCAGTGCGCCGGCAAAGATGTCGTTCAGCGTGATGGGACTGGAATTGCCGAGCGTTGCCTTGATGACAAACACGGCGATGCCAAACGGCGGGGTGAGGAGCCCGATTTCAACCGCCAGCAACGTCACGATTCCGAACCAGATGAGGTCGACATTGAATGACACCAGCGCGGGCAGCACCAGCGGGATGGTGATGAGCATGATCGAACTGGAGTCGAGAATCGTGCCAAGCAGAAGCACCACCAGCACGAAGATGGTGAGCAGACCCGGAAAGCCCAGCCCGGTGCTCACAGTGAGCGCGCGAAGCAGTTCGGTGACGCCGGAAACAGCGAGCATGCGTGAGTAGAGCTGCGCTGCAATGATGAGAAAGCAGATGGAGGCCGTGATCCGGCCGGTTTCAACCAGCACCTGCCAGAGCGCCGCCCGGCTCAGCTTGCGCTTGATGATTGCCAACACCAGCGCACCCGCCGCGCCCACCGCGCCCGCCTCGGTCGGCGTGAACAGCCCGGCGTAAAGCCCGCCCAGCACCAGTATCACCAGGGCGACGACCGGCATCATGCGCGCAGCCATCTCGCCCGCGCTCATGAGTGGCGAGGCCTGCTCGGTGCCAGCGACGATCCGTCCGCCCACAAAGCCCGGGGTAAATCGCCCCATGAGCAAAATGCCAAGGGAGTAAGCGATGGCGAGCACAATGCCCGGAATGATGCCGGCCACGAACAGGTCACCCACCGATTTTTCGGTGAGCACGCCGTAGAGAATGAGCAGCAGACTGGGCGGTATCAGCATGCCCAGTACCGACGAACCCGCCACCACCCCCACAGCAAATCGGGCAGAGTATCCGTGTCGCAGCATCTCGGGCACAGCCACCTTGGTGAAGACCGCTGCCGAGGCAATGCTGATGCCGGTGATGGCTGCGAACACTGCATTGGCCGCCACCGTGGCGATGCCCAAGCCGCCCCGCACCCGGCGGAAGATCTGGTTGGCGACCTCGAAGGAATCCTTGCCGATGTCGGCAACTGCCACCAGCAACCCCATGAGCACGAAGAGCGGCACCACCCCGAACACATAGTCGGAGATGGCATCCGATGCGGCAAGCGCAAGGAGGTTGGCGGCCACGGTTGCATCACCGCGAATCATCCAGACCCCGACAAATGACAAGAGCGACAGCGCGATCCCCACATGCATGCCGGCGTAGATCAGCACCAGCATGATGGCCACCGACACGAGTCCGATCAGCGTGGGCTCGATCATTCTCCGGTGCTCCCGGCAGTGATGGGTTGTGCACGCCCCAGCGAGACTTGCGCGTCATGCCAGGCAAGGAGCAGAAACTGAAGCGCCATGGCGCCGCTTCCGATCAGCATGATGACGTAGAGGGGTCCGGTCGGAATCTGAATGAGACCTGCCGAGCCGTAGAAATCACCCGCTTTGAAGGCCTCGATCATGATCGGCCAAAGCGTGCCGAACAGGATCACAAACAGACCCATGCCGGTCAGATGGAAGAGTCCCTGCAGAAGATGGCCTGCCGCCGGCCGCTTCTCGAGCAAGCGCGCAAGCAGCACGTCAGAGCGGGTGAGCCCACCGGTACGCAGCGTCTGCGGCAGTTGCAGGAACACGATGCCGACGATCGAGAACCGGACCATTTCCGGCACACCGAGCAGCGGCGCATTGAACGCGCCGCGGCCCACCACATCGATCAGAATCAGCACCATCAGGAAAAAAATCCATCCGGTACCGATTGCAGACAGCAAAGCGATCGCCTTTGCATGGAGCGGCGCCGGCTCAGCCGGTGCCGATGGGCTGGGCCCGGATTCCATCACGCCCCCCGGTCGCTATTCTTTGTCGAAATCGCGTGTGAACTTGTAACCCGTGGCGCGAACCGAGTCCATGTAGGCTGACAGAACTTTCTTCCCGTTGGGCCCGGCTTGCTTGATCCAGTCACGGGTGGGGTTGGGCATGGCCTTGACCAGCCGGATCTGCTCCTCGGGCGATAGCTGGCTCACCTTGCCGCCACCTTTCTGCCAGGCCGCATACGAGGCCTCGATGCGTTCGGTCTGCTCACGAATGTAATTGGCTTTGTAAGCATTGGCGCCGCGCCGAAAGGCCGCCTTGACCTCATCCGGCAGCTTGTCCCAGCGATTTTTGTTGATCGCAACCGCACCCGCGTACATGGCCCCCATGTTGGTGACCGTGTAATGCGGGGCCACCTCAAACAGCTTGGCCGGCACGGCGGAGGTGGCAAACGCAACCACGCCCTCGTACACGCCAGTTTTGATGTCGTTGTAGAAAGTGTTGAGGCTTCCCTGAACCCCGACCGCGCCGGTGCCGCGGAACCATGCGAGGTTCGGACCTGCTCCACCGATCTTGCGACCTTTCAGATCTTCCAGGCGGTTGATCGGGAAGTTGCTGGCGACACCGTAGTTGTCAATGGCAAACCCGGCCAGATACACCGTGTTGTACTTGGTCCACTCGGCCGTGAGCTCGGGCAAACCCTGAATATAGTCAATGGCCTGCGTAACGATATTGGCGTCGGGGGGGCCGTAGGGCACGAAGTACGTGACATTGTTGAGCGGCAGCTTGGCCGACTGGAACACCGTAGCGACGATGCCCATGTCGGAAAGCCCCTGCTGCATGGTCTCGAGCTCGGAGCCGATCTTGGCCAGCGTGCCGCCGTAGCTTTCGTTCCAATCGATACGGTATTTGCCGGTCTTTTTGAGTTCGGCATCCACCGTGGCCATCAGGCTTTCCTTGATGTGCTTCACCCAGAGAAAGATGGGGGGGTGGCCAGCGGCAACCTGCAGGCGAATCACCTCCTGAGCCTGGGCACTCCCCAGCGCGGCCGCGCAGACGACTCCGGCAACCAACGACCTCAGCGATGCTGAATTGGGTCTCATGCGATGTTCTCCTGAGCATGCGGGCCGCGGAATCGACGACCCTGCGGATCGAATCATCACCCCGCCGCGCTTTCGCTGCAACCGGCCAGGTTTCACTGCGATTTCGGAACGCCGCCACGCTTGACAGTCGCACGTCTGCGGCTCTTAATCGGACGAACGCCGTCAGGGTTGTGCGAGATCATGAAACCGCCTGGCCGGCACCCAACTGACGGACCAGAACAAGAATCAGGGGAACGCATGAAACTGGTGACCTTCCAACACGGAAAAAACAGGCCCCGCGCTGGTGTTCTCGTTGACGGCGACCGCAAGGTCCTGGACCTGCAGGCTGCGCATCGTCTGCAGCACGACCGATCGTCGGCCAGGCTTTCGAGCGTACTGGCCATGGCGCAATCGGGCGATGATGCGCTGGATCTCGCCCGGTCCCTCATCGGCCGCCGCACCCACTACAAGGCGGCGCTCGTCGCCCGCAAGGACGTACGGCTGCTGGCGCCCATTCCGCAGCCCCCGCAGATGCGCGATTTCCTCTGCTTCGAAAAGCATCTGGTGCAGGCGTTTTCCACCGCCCGCAAGGTCCGTGCAGCCGGTACGCTTGACCCCGCTGCGGCCATCCGTGACATGGAAGCCAAGGGCATTCTTGCAATCCCGCAGGCCTGGTACGAACGACCCATTTTCTATCACCCCAACCGGCTGAACGTGGTCGGTCACGACACCGATATCGAGTGGCCGTCCTTTTCAACCATGCTCGATTTCGAGCTCGAGTTCGGATGCTTCATCGGCAAGCCCGGCCGCGACATCAGCCGGGCCGATGCGCGCCAACACATCTTCGGCTACACCATCTTCAACGACGTGTCGGCGCGTGACGAGCAGATGAAGGAAATGCCCGGCCAGCTGGGCCCGGGAAAAGGGAAAGATTTCGACACCGGCAATGTGCTCGGCCCCTGCCTGGTCACCGCCGACGAAATCACTGACCCGTATCGGCTCGCCATGGAGGTGCGGGTCAATGGCGAGCGTTGGGGGGGCGGCAACAGCGGCGAAATGCACTGGAAGTTCGAAGACTGCATCGCGCATGTCTCGCGCTCGGAAACGCTGGTGTCGGGCGAATTTTTCGGCTCGGGTACCGTGGGGTCTGGTTGCGGACTCGAACAGATGCGGTTTCTCAAGCCTGGCGACGTGGTCGAGCTTGAGGTTGAAGGAATCGGAATTTTGCGCAATCGGTTCGTCAAGCGCGAGGCCTGATATGCCACGTGCCTACCCGGAAGTGAATCTCGAATGAGCCTAAACCCTTTATCCGGCTTCTCGGTCGACCGCTCGGCCATCGGCTATGTGGGCCGCGACCTGCAGCGGCCCGAATGTATTCTCGCCGAGCCTAATGGCGACCTGTGGTCGGCTGACGCTCGCGGGGGCTTGATGCATATCCGTGCGGACGACACGCAGGTCTTCATTGGCCAGAGCGCGAGCGCCGCGTTTGGTGTCACAGCCGATGCGGAGTCCCGCTTTACACAAGGAACACTCCCCAACGGACTCGCATTCGCCCGCAACGGCGACATCCTCATCTCCAATTTCGGCACCGACCGGCTGGAGCTCATGTCACGCTCCGGTCAAACGCGCGTGCTCCATGATCGACTCGATGGGCAGCCGATCGGCAAGGTCAACTTCGTGCTACGCGATTCACGCGACCGCATCTGGATCACGGTCTCCACGCGCGTCAATCCCTGGACCACGGCAGCGGCCAGCCGCGTCCGCGACGGCTTCGTGGCTGTCGCCGATCAGCGAGGCATCCGCATCGTCGCCGACGGTTTTTCTTTCACCAACGAAATTCGCTTCGATGCCCGCGAAGAGTGGCTCTATATCGTCGAGACAACGGGCCCGCACATCACACGAATGCGGGTACGTGAATCATCCAACGGCGACGTGAGCCTCGGCGATCGGGAAATCTATGGCCCGGCCCATCTCGGTGGCATGCCAGATGGCATCGCGTTCGATTCCTTCGGCAACCTCTGGTGCACGCTTGTCATGATCGACCAGCTCATTGCCATCACGCCCCAGGGCGACCGGCTCATGCTGCTCGATGACAGCACACCGGCGGGCCACGACCTGGTGCGCGCCTTTGATGCGGGCGAGGCAAACAGCGACATGATGTTCGCGGCCGCTGGCACCATCGCCCCCTGGATGGCCAGCGTCACGTTTGGCGGCCCTGATCTGCGTACCGCCTACCTCGGCAGCCTGCGCGGCACCCGAATCCCGTTTTTCAGGTCGCCGGTTGCGGGGCTCCCAATGGTGCACTGGCCGCGCGCGGCTTGAACATCGCCAGGCCTACAACACCCGAACTGTTCGAATTCACAAGGAGTTTTCATGAGGCTCTCTCTTTTCACTGCTGCGGCGCTGACCGCACTCGCTTTCGCCCCGGTTGATCACGCGACCGCCCAGAGCGGCGGCGACAAACCCATCTCGCTCATCGTGCCGTTCAGTCCCGGCGGCGGCACCGACATTCTCTCGCGCATGCTGGCGCCCAAGCTCGCCGAAAAGCTGGGCACCAGCGTGGTGGTGGAAAACCGGCCTGGTGCGGCGGGCGCCATTGCGGCCCAGCATGTGGCCCGCTCCGCGCCCGATGGACGAACGCTTCTGGTCGGCTCCACCTCCGAGATCGGCGTGAACCCCAGCCTCTATCCAAAGCTGCCCTATGACGTCGCACGCGATTTCGCCCCGGTAGCCGCGCTCGCCGATACGCCCATGGTTCTGGTGGTGAACCCAGCCTCGCCCATCAAAACTGCGCAGGACCTCGTCACCCGCGCCAAGGCAAGCCCGGGGCAGCTGCTGTTTGCTTCCGCGGGGGTGGGAAGCGGCGCCCATCTTGCGGCTGAGCTCTTCTTCCATGTCACCGGCACCAAGCTGTCACACGTGCCCTACAAGGGCGTGGGACCTGCCATGGCAGAGATTGTCGGCACACAAAAGGACATGATGATCTTCACCACGCTGCCGTCGTCAACCTCTTTTGCGCGCTCGGGACAGTTGCGGGTGGTGGCGGTATCGAGCAAGGAACGCATGGCGATCGTGCCCGACATTCCAACCTTTATCGAGTCAGGGGTGCCGGGCTACGAGGTCTATTACTGGTACGGTCTGATGGCGCCATCCGCCACTCCGATCGATACCCGCCGACGAATTCACGCTGCGGTCAACGAGATCCTGAAGCAGCCCGACACGCTTGCGAGTCTGTCGCGGCAGGGGCTGCAGCCCACCCTGCGCACGGCCGAGGAATTCGACGCGTTCATCAAGGCCGACATGGCGCGCTGGGCGGTGGTGGTGAAGGCGGCCGATATCAAGCCTGACCAGTGAGCCAGACCGGCGCCCTGATCTACTGGTTCGACATCAGTCCGTCGATTGTCGACCAGTGGCTGGACTGGTACCTGCGTGATCACATGCCGAGCCGCGTGGGGACCACCTTCACCACCGGCCGATGTTTCGAGGCGATTGATGGCGCGGCCAGTCACATGGTGCTGTTCGAAACCCACACACCGGAAGCCCTGCTCGCACCCGACTATCTGAAGCTTCTGGGAACCGTATCGGACGAGGACCGGAAACGCAGAGGCTGGTATGCCAACACGGTTCGCATGACCGCGCGCGTTCGAACCCGGGTACGAGCGGGCATGGGGAGCGTCCTGGCGGTGACCCGGTTCGATTCGGCATTCGAGTCGGCAACAGGCAATGACAACACCGCGCACGATACGTCTGGCGGCCTGCCGGTCCAGGCGATTGCTGCACTGGCCGGGGTGGGCTCGATCTGGGTCGCTGATCACGACGCCCAGATCCGCGCCCGCATGGACGCGGTGCGTGTCACCGGTCACCAGGATCGATCGCCGCAGCGGGCGCTCTTCATCGAAGCGGCACGCGAGACCGACGCGTTGCAGGCCCAGGCGATCGTGGCCGAGCATCTGCGCGCACATTCGCCTCGCGCTGCTAACGCGGCCTCGATGGGTTGTTATCGCCTGCTCTACGCCATGACGGCCTGAGTGGACCGCAACGCGCGCAACCACCGACTGAGCATCGTCACCGGTTCCTGGCTGTTCATCAGATGGGGAAGCGCGCGCTCGAGCGCATCCACCGCGTCGGTGTCGAGCACGCGTGAAGCGTTGTCGCGGAATTTGGCGAGAATCCGCGTCGTTGAGGCCGGACGCGACGGGTTGCCATCGACATCATCGATCCGCACCGAGCGCTCGCTGCCATCGGTGAGCGTACAGCGCACAACCGCCTCGAACCGCTCAGGAAATCGCGCATCCGCCAGAGGAATCCAGCGGACACGCTGCGCGAGCGCGCGAACCTCGGCCGACGCCGGCTGCTCGAACGTGGCGAGACTCACCGAGCCCTCGACGAAACGGGTTGCCACGGTGACGGGCAGACTCCAGCGCGCCGCATGCCCGGTGGCCGGGTTCAGCACCTGCTCCCAGGGCTCGCAGATCACGGGCGCAGCCCCCGCCGGCACCTCGCAAAGAATGCCGGCAATATCTTCGGCCTTGATTCCTGCATCGGCCAGCTGACCCGCTGCTTCGATGAACGCGTGCAGGTAGTGGCAGCACGGGAAAAACTTGAACGCAGCATCAGCCATATGCCACCGCGTGCCGAGCTCGGGCAGCATGGCCCGCAGGCGCGCCGCGGCATCGGCCTGATCGCTGAACTGCGCGAACAGGCCCCAGCGCCCCTCAAGCGAGGTCTCGGGGCCCGTGATGCCCGCCTGCGCAAGCGCGGCCGCGACCAGCCCGCCATGTGCGGCCCAACCGGGGTTGAGCGACTTCACCGACGAGCCGTTACTCAGAAATTCCATGACACCGGCAGACTGACTGAGCGCAATGCCGAGCGCATGGACGGTGTGCGTTTCATCCAGCCCGTCGAGCTCAGCGGCCACCAGCGCGGCAGCCATCGTGCCGGCCACCGACGTTGCCTGAAATCCGGTTGCGTGAAACCGGCCAGGGGCGGCGAGCCCGAGGAGGACCAGCGCTTCATAGCCGCGAGCATAGGCTGCCAGCATCGCCGCACCGCTTGCGCCCACCGACTCGGCTTTGGCAAGCGCCGCCGCAGCCACCACCGCACTGCCATGCATGATGGAACCGGTATGCGTATCGTCGAACTCGAGACTGTGAATGAGGCCGCCGTTGACCATCGCCGCATCGGCGGCACTTGCCCCGGCTTTCTGCCCCAGAACCGTGGCGTTCCCGCCCTGGGCCAGGGTGCCGCCGGCCTGCCGCCAGCCCGCGCCCGAGCGCGACGCCGACGCCGCCAACCCCACCCCCAACGCGTCGGTGAAATGGAGCGCGGCCGCACGCGCCACCGCGGGCGGCAACGACTCATTGGCCGTTCCGCGCAGCGCCTGCACCCACTCGCGCGCGAGTGTCATGCTTGCGCCACGATGCGGGCCGCAGTTTCGCGCCAGCTGCGGGCGAGCGCGGGCGCTTCCCCTTCGATCAGGGCTGCAAGTTCGGCGGCTGCGTGAGGACAATCAGCGCCCGCGTTATCGGCGAGTTTCGCGATCAGGGTGGGTTCATCAAACGGCTGATCGGCGCCGCCCCGCGGGTTGAGAACGAACTCAGTGAGCGACGCGCCATCGCTGAACGTCCAGGTGACTCGGCCTGGCCGGTCATGCGGCGGCGGCCCGGCCTCGGCGCAAGGCACGAGCCGTACACGCTCGCGCAGACGCGAGATACCGGGGTCGGCCAGCGTGTCAAATGTGAAGGCAGCTGCCCCGCCGGTTCCGAGCCGGGTGGTGGCCGCCACGGCATGCGGCATCGAGAACTTCGCCGACAGCACGGTTTCGGGTTCGACCGCGCTCAGTGCCAGCCCGGACGGCCCGGCCTCCACCACGATCTCGCGGATGTCGTCCACGCTTCGGCCGTCCAGCCGCTGGCGTAACTGCAGGCAGGCTTCAACCGCCGCATGCGCATAGTTACAGCACGCAAACATCTTGTGATAGCCGCTTGCGACTGACCACACTTCCCCCAACCCCACAGTGAGCGCCTCGAGGCGCACCCGCGTTCGAAAGCTGGTGGCAAAGACATCGTGAATCGTGTGAATTCCCCCACCGATACCGGCCTCGGCCCAGTTGCACGCCTGCATGCCGATCCAGGCGCCCGCCGCCGTCCAGCCGTTGCGAACCAGCGACCCCTCTACCGCTGTATCAAACGGACCGGCGAAGGTCATGGATGCAGCGCCGGTGACAGCCGCCTGCATGGTGGCGGCGGAATGTCCGCGCACCAGCGACACCGCGACCGCTGCGCCGATCGTGGCAAATGCCGCGTGGGGATGCACGTAGAACCCTGGAAACGGATAGGCGAGAGCGATCCGGGTCGTCAATTCATAAGCGAGCGCGACCGCACGGACCACCTCTTCGGCGGTGAGGCCACGCGCCTCGGCCTCTGCAAGCAACGCAGGAATCGCGTAGGCGCCGCCGTGGCAGGAGGCGAGGCGAAAGCCTTCGTCGAGTTCACACCAGGTGATTGCCATGCCATTGGCGCAGGCAGCGGCGGCGCGATCGGTGACAGCGCCCGCGCGGGCGAACACAGTGGCCTCGCGCGCACCGCTTGCGGTGGCAAGAAACCCCGCGCGCGCCTTTTCAACCTGCGGCTCACGCGATCCGGCGATGATCGCACCGATATCGTCGGCAAGGATGGTGGCAGCGCGGCGCTGCGCAGCGCGCGGCAAGGGGCGCCTGGCCGCCTCCGCGGTCCAGTCGAACAGCGCCCTGAGCTCGCGCCCCGCGAGCTCTCGGCTTTCCTTCGGGTCGGCGCTCATCAAGATCACCAGGGTCTGTGAAAGGGGCCCCATGGTACAGTCGCCTCGACCCAGCCTCAAGGACTCCCGCAACGATGAAGCGCGCCTACCTCAATACCGGCATCGGCCAAATTCATCTCTACGAACACGGCCAGGGCGAAGCGGTTCTCATGCTGCATGAAACACCGCGCTCGGCCCGCAGCTTCGCGCCGCTCATGCAGGCGCTCGGTTCACGATACCGCTCCATCGCGCCCGACAATCCGGGGTTCGGCATGTCCGATCCGCTCCCCGAAGATGCCACCATGGAGAGCCTCTCGCGCGTGATGGTGGAGGTCCTGGATGGCCTGCAGATCGAACGCGCGCACCTGATCGGCTTTCACACCGGCAACAAGATCGCCGCAGCAATGGCGGCCCACCACCCCGATCGCGTCGCAAAGACGGTGCTGATCGGCATGACCCACAGCCTCGTGGTCTCCCGACGCGCCCGCAATGCGGCCATCATGGAAATTGTCCGCAGGCATTTTGGTGGCTTCGAGCCCAGCGCGGACGGCAGTCATCTGCTTCGAACCTGGGGGTCAGACTTCGGCGCGCTTGCCGCGCTCTGGTGGAAGCCCGCGATGCTGGGGGCCGCCCAGATCGATGATCAGGCGCTTGGGGGTCAGGAGCAGCGTGCGATTGAATCGATTCAGTGCCGGCGGGCCATTCGAAAAATCTACGCAATGAATTTTGACTTCGATCTCGCTGCCACACTTCGCCGCGTTCGCACCCCCACACTGGTGATCGAATGCTGCGTGCCTGAAGAACTGCACCTGGGCCGCCAGGGCGAGAAAATGGTGGCCCTCATGCGCTCGGCAGAACTGCTCAGCCTTGATCACGCGGGGTTTGATGCCACCGAGGCGCATGCCGCCACCATCGCGCGTGCATGCCGGCGCTTTTTCAGCCGCTAGTCTTCCTTGCTCCACAGGACACACGCATGGCTCCCATCCGGATCTGGCATCAAAGCTTCACCGACCTCACGGTCATGCCCATCTACCGCAAGACCCTCAGCGAGCACGCGCAGGCCGTGATGGGGTCCGAGGCTGAAGTTCGGGTTCACGGTCTTCGGCCTGGCACCTATGCCGAGGCCTGCGCGCCGATCGCTGCAATCCGGCATCGCTGGGTAGCCGCCGTGCAGGAACTGCAGGTGGCAGACGCTGCGCTGGTGGCCGAGCGCGAGGGATTCCACGCCATGGCGATCGGCTGCTTCTTCGACCCGGGCCTGCGCGAGGCACGTTCGCTGGTCGAGATTCCGGTGGTGTCGCTGGGCGAGAGCTGCGCGCTCGCTGCGTGCTCCCTCGGCCGGCGTTTCGGCATGATCACGCTTTGCGCAGATCAATCAGCCGATTATTCCGACATGATTCATGCCTACGGGCTGGAGCGGCGCTTTGCGGGCGCACTCGCACTTGAGCCCGCCATTGACGAATTCGCGCTTGAAGCCGACGAGGACACCGCGCGCTCGATCGAAAACCGGTTTGACGAAGCCTGCGCGAGGATGGTCGCGCAGGGCGCGGACATCATCATTCCCGCGGACGGGGTGCTCAACGAATTCCTGGTGCGGCGCGGGCGGCTGAAGGCCCACGGCAACGTGCCCGTGATGGACAGCCTGGGCGTACTGTTTCAGCACGCCGCGTTCATGGTCCGGGTCGCCCGCTCCACCGGCGCGGGCGCAAGCCGCCTTCAGATGTACACCAAACCGCCGGCCGACATGATCGCGCATGTTCGCGGCGCAGCAGGCCTGCGACCGCTGGGGCACG
>Ga0078894_10003299_pt1 | contig 12252 bp, 17 predicted proteins | sample LauGreSu1BDMLBSD_2_FD_67506 | JGI IMG/M metagenome (GOLD analysis project Ga0078894, IMG submission 67506) | Freshwater lake microbial communities from Lake Michigan, USA - Su13.BD.MLB.SD (version 4) (version 4) | ecosystem: Environmental > Aquatic > Freshwater > Lake | place: Lake Michigan...
CAGGCACAGATCGATGCGATCAATGCCTGGATGAAGGGAGAGGGTCGCACTCTCTACAAGCAGCAACCCGCAAAACACAGGGAGCTCATCAAGCTCAGGACACAACTGCGTCTCCTCTGAACCAGAAGACAACAGCCTCCACAAAAAACAAACAGAATATTTTTGTTGAATTCCTTACACGGCCATGGCAAAAAAATGAATTTACCTACGAACCCCTTTAACACAAGTCCCCCAATTACAGACAGAATGTCGTGGATTACGAACTTCACTGTTCCTCACCTCTTTCTGGATGACATGATCACCCCCGTGATCATCCGTGGCAAAGTGATTCAAGATGGGTTTACTGTCTTTGGTGCCTTCAAGGCCCTCATCCCTGGCATTGGCTTCCTTGTTACCAGCTGTCAGAATGACTACTTGATTGTGGACGACTTCGCATACTTGCGCCCGAAGGGATCCCCCATCGCCATGGATCCTTCTCTTCCTCAGTCGCCCATTCCAGATGACTTTATCTTCAGTGCCTCCCTGAAGACTCGTCTCTTCTGGCTGCTGTCAGATCATCGTACCAAGGCCAAGATTACGGGCCTGGAGATGAAGCTGGAACGACTCCTGGATCCTGTGTTAGAGGAGGATATTGGGGACAGCTGGGGTGTGGAGCAGATCTTCCCTATGCTTACACCCGCCATGCTGAAGGCTAGTGGCTGGCCTGGCAGCTCAAGCACTCAGGAGTCAGACATTCCCCATGATATCAAGTATCTCTTACACACGTGTACACAGTTCCCCCATCCTGAAGGAGACATGGCTCCTCTTCCACGCCAGATCAATTACCAAAAGGAGGACCACGCAGCGCACAGGACTTGGCACATTGCCAGGGCCAAGTGGGCCCAGAAGTACCGGCCTGGACAGTGGATTGATGTAGGGGGCAGCATCCCCCATCGCATCTTCTACACATTCAACGAAGATGTGGGAATTGTTACGTACAGGCGAGAGATTGATGGAGAACTCCATCCAGTTCATCACATCTACCATGTGAATGGACAGCCGCCGAGTATGCCGCCGTCCCCTGCTGTGCCTTTCGTCTTAGGAGCACCTCCCCAGGCCTGGAGTCTGAATGAAAGCGATGATGATTCTGTGGATAGCTTGAGTCCTATTGAGGGTGGAATTTAGGATATACTTTATACCGTCAGGTGCCAAATTTAAGAACGCCCCTTTAGGGGCGTTTTCATTTATGGGCACCTGGGCGGCACGACTGTCTAAGTGCCTCAGATCGCACTCCTACGGAGTGCTTAACTTTGGTACTTAGCGGTACAGTTAAATTAAATTCCCCTTTTTTCATTGATCCTTGGTGATCTAGTACCGCCCCAACCCCATAAAAATTGCTTCGGTTCGCCCTGCGCCAATAGCCAGTCCCCAGCCTACCTGACAGACATCCTCTGTTAGCCTTCAAGACTACCTGTGATACTCAACACAAGCTACTAAAATGGAGAGTGTTCTCACCATCCTCAAGGAGCTTTCTTCCAGCTATGGCCATGATGTCGTCCGCACTGCGGCTATCAAGTTCGCCTCTCTGAAGCCCGCCGACCTCGCCACCATCAGTGCGACGGTTGGTAGCGCAGAGAAGCGCAAGCCTGGCCGCCCTGCCAAGGAGAAGAAGGACAAGAAGCCCCGTGGCAAGTCCAGTTGGAACCTCTATGTGGATGAGGTCCTGGCTGAGATGCAGGCGGCTGCTCCTGAGGGTGAGAAGATCACTCACAAGATGGCCTTCGCAGAGGCCAGTCGCCGCCGCCGTGAGGCCAATCCTGAGGCGCAGGCCAAGTACGAGGCCTACAAGAAGAAGCAGGAGGAGAAGCGGGCGGCCAAGAAGGCCAGTAAGGCCTCTGCCAGTGACTCTGAGCCTGAGCTGGAGAGCCCCATGGAGGCGGCAGCCGCCGCTGCTGCTGACGCAGAGCTCCTTCACGAGGAGGACTCTGAGGACGAGAGCGGCTACACCTCGGCCCAGGAGGACACTAGCCCCTCCTTCAACGACGACGAGGTCTTCACCTACCTCTTCAAGCTCCAGGAGCTCGGCACCCACAATATGATGGGCTGCTGGGAGCCCCTGATGGGCGAGTTCCCTGGCATGGACCAGGAGACGGCCAAGGACTACCGCAGCCGCTACATTGAGGAGTACTCCACCCTGGCCGCCAAGTACGCCCCTAAGAAGGAGAAGAAGACGGCCAAGAAGGCAACCAAGAAGGACGAGTAAATACCTCTCTAACACAAAAAAAAGGACAATCAATTCAAGAAACCCAAATTTTTTATGTCTCATCACCAGCCTTCAAGCAGTTCCCTTTTTCACAATCACCTTCTTTCCCTTCTTTGTCTTGAGCTTCTCTCCCCCCTCCTTATCGGCCCCCTCCTTCTCGGCCCCCTCCTTCACTTCCACCTGCCCCTGAGGGACATCAGGGGGAGCCTTCACTTCAATTAGGTACGCCAAGTACGGATCCACTACAAGAGAAGATGCCGAGAACTTAGGATGAGATCGAATAACATCAATCATCTCCTCCGTGCTGTGCCCATACTTCTCGCTAATCACCTCTAACATCTTCACTTGGAATTCGGCACAGTGCTTCAGGGTTGTGTGTAAGAGAGATCGCATGGCATCATCTGGACTGTCCATGTCGCCAACCACTACAATCTCATACTTGGGTTTACTCATCGCACTACTTGGACTTTTACATGACCAGATTAAACATTAGGCTCAAATTTTAGCCAATGGTAAGCAGAAGCGCACACTGTACAGGATTCTCAGGGGCCACCTGCTGGCTCCCTTCCCAGCAGCCCAATCCCAGATGTAACTCTTGTCAAGTCAAGTATGAAACAGCTCATTTTCATACTCTTATGAAAGCTGTGCGAACTCTGGAGATGAGTGATAGTCACATTATTTCCCTCGTTTCAAAGCCTGATATCCAAACTCTTGTGGCTCGTTCTGAACACTATGCGCTGTTAGATGAAATTCTCGTAGCCTTGTGGTCTCGCCCCAAAGACAACCGCAGCACCCTTCGGCTCTTCCTTCAAACCCTTAATACAGGACATTTCTTCATGCCACTCCTCTTACACAGAATCAAGTATCACACAAGGTCAAGAATCTGTCCCATTTATTCTTGGATGTTGAGGAATGGTCTCTTTGAGCATTCTCTTGTGCCCAATTACTGCCTGAAGTGCGTGGCACATACAATGTCCTATGGGATTTTGCCAGATCGATTTGATAAAATAAGGGCAATTGAGAGACTTTTTGAACATCCTAGAACTCGCAATATTATTGAGGTCACTCGCACATATCCAGAAGCAGCATCCATTTTTCATTCCCTCTCTTGCTCACTTCTCGAACAGCGAGTGAGACTTCAAGAACAAATGAATCAGTTGTATACTCATATTCCCCAACCAACAACCCTACTCTATCACCCATTTGTATTTGGACACTCTCTTACACCGCAACTAAAGAGTTTTTTGAAACTGAGAACAAATACTTTTAAAGAGGAACTTGTTCAGCGAACCTGGCATCCTGATCGCTTTCTTCATTGGTGTCTTGATTTAGAAGAAAAAAAGGAGATAATGGATTTACCAGATGATCGCCCGCCAGCCTTTTAGTCGAGGGCTTCAATCTCCATCGATGGGGTCACGGATGATCCCCGTTCCATATTGTGTTTAATGCTGGCTACCTTTCGGCGAGCCCTGGAGGAGTCGATGAAGTCCATGGTACTGGTCTCCGTCGTCATTGTCTTCATGAGGGTCCTGAAGATACTTACATCTACATTGGAGTCGAGAAGGGGGAGGCTGCTCAGTGGCCACCAGGCTGCCTCGCTGATCTCACGAGTGTCGAAGGGAGTCAGGGGCGGCCGTCCTTCAATAGCGAAGATGAAGTACTCGCCGCCCTTCAGATTGTGAGAACTGACGTACTTGGGTCCTGTTACTAACCCAGTCTCTTCCTCTAACTCACGTTTCGCACATTCGAGGGCTGTTTCGCCCCGTTCCTTGTGGCCCTTGGGGAAAGACCATTTGTTGCTCTTGCGTCCCTTGACGAGGATGACTTCTCCGTATTCATTCACACAGATGGCTCCGTATACTTTGAAGTGAGGCGGCTTGAAGGAGTTGAAGGCAGAAGGAAAGTTGCTCGGCATTTTGCACAAGTCTTGCGGTGACCTGTTTCCAGCCGTGCGCCTGCTGGCTTCAAATTTACCCGCAGTATCCGTTAAATCATGACAACTCAGGGTCAGGAGTCGAAAGGATTAGTGGCAGCAAGTGTGAGATGTGGACTTGGAAATCGAATGTTCCATGTGATGGCGGCGGCAGGGGCTGCTGAGAAAAGCGGTCGTCAACTTGTATTTTTCCTACCGAGACTTTACGATCAACACCATGGACATTTCACTGCCCTGTTCCGAATGTTTCCTCAAATCCCTATTCTTGAAAGCTTTCCCGAATGGGCCGAACATTCAGAAGATTCAAATCAGCAGTTTTCTTCCCTCACAATTACCTCAGAATTGTCTCCCCTAGTTGTGTTAAAGGGAAATCTTCAGAATTGTGATAATTTTCCATCGAATCCTTCTTATTACCCAGTGTTGCCCTCGCCCCTTCCGCCGTTGAGGCCTTCGTGGGCCATCCACTTCCGTTTTGGGGATTTCAAGATCCTTCCTCATCATCGCCATTCCTTAGGGCCATACTACGCCCAACTCCTCAAGTCAAAAGTGCCTAACCAATCAACCCCTTTAACACTCTTCTCCGACGAACCTGAAAGACTAGAAAAAATTGCGAAAGAATTTGAATCTCTGGGATATTCCCATGTTACAATTATACGGGAATCTGATCCAATACAAACATTCAAGATTTTTTCCAGTTGTCAAGGAGGTGCCATATGTTCAAATTCGACCTTTGCCTGGTGGGGGGCCTTCTTTGCCTGGCAGAGAGAGAAGTCTTCGAAGTACAAAGCGTATTTTCCCAGTCGTTTCATGCCAAATGAAAGACCATATAATCTCTTCACACTCCCTTTTACACAAGCTGTAGAGGTTGAAGCACTTCCTGCGGAACCATCTATAAAAAGTTTTTCATATGAATAATATAAGTATGGAATCTTCTTCGAAGGCTAAGATTCTGGTCGACTTTGTACTTCAGAGTGTGGGAAAGCGCCAGTTCTTGAAAGTTATTGAAGAGATGTTTGGAATGTCTGCTTCTACTGTTCAAGTGAAGAAGGAGCGTAAGAAGAGTGAAGTGACGGCAGGGGAACAATGTGTTGCTCGTGTAAAAGGGGTACGTACAGGGTTGAAGGTGGGTCGCCATGTGCTTTTTGAGGCCCAGCGGTGTGAGAAGAGGGAGAAGGATTCTTCTAACCATCTCTGCGCTGTTCACACAAATCAGGTGGCGAAGTTCGGCCAGACCCTCTTTGGTCTGTCGACGAGTCCCTTGACAGATGATCAGCGGAAAGTGTTTGTTGACACTTAGGTTGGGCGATTTCCCTTTAACACAATGCTTAATTTTTATACTTGTTACCAGTAGTATTTTGAGATGGATGGATATGCCATGTATGAACCTCTAGAATCCATACAACCCCCGCAACCTATGGGAGGGTCTGTTGGTCATTTCCAAGGACAAGGGGGGCAAATGCCAGGCCAGATGCCTCACCAGATGGAAGCCCCTCCTAAGCAGTATGCCCAGCAAACCCAGAATGTTCCTGTGCCTCAGCCATCCGCTCCGCCTCAGCCTAGTACATGGGCCGATATCTCTGAATTTGAAGAGATTCAAGACTGGGCCTATATTGTAGTGGCTGTTGTATGTATTGAGGTTCTTGTGCTTTTTTTGGTTCGTTTCTTCCCTGATACGTTTGGAAAGGTGTTAAATGTCTGGTACAATCGGTTCAAGCTTTCAGCAGTTATTGCTGATATAGTGATTATACTGATTGGATTTGCCATAGCTAGATATGTATACACAGAGTGGATTTATCCGACGAAGGACTGGAATCCCTCCTATTTTACAGGTACTCTTGTAGGTGTTCAGGTAATTCATGATATACTCTTTTATCTCGGTGTTATCCGGCCTATTCCCCAGGGCCAGAATGCAATGATGGATGTGTTCAAGGAGTATTCCGAGGGAGGAGCGAAGATCATAGCAGGGGATTCTGCGATGATGATTGGAAGTTCAGTCTTGGCAATGGTGTTAAAAAGTGCTGCGCCTCATTTGGTGATTGCCACGGCACTGCTTGCCACGTACGCAATTCCCTTTGTCTTAGAGACTCGTAACAACTTCAGTGGAATAGCATAGAATGCCGGCACTTATTGCTGCGCCGATGGATAAGGAGATCGTTGATGTTTGTAAGAGACATATAAACATGAACGATATCGAAGGAATTCATTTGTATTACAAGGAACTGATGGATACTCAGTTTCCGAGGACACCTGATTGGTCGTGGATCTTTCATAAAGTGTATCTTCATGCGTGCTTGAAAGGGCGCAAAGAGTTGGCAACTTGGTGTCAAATGGGTATCTTTCCACTTCTTGACCCGATTCAACAGGCAGCACTCAGGCAGATCTTTGCGTATGGAAAGTATTTATTACAAAGGGCTAAGGCTAGTTAGTCAACTGAAAGGTAGAAACTTCCAGAATGTGTAATAAGGCAAATACTGTAAAGAGATTTTATGTATTGATTGCCACCCAAGCAAAAATACAAGCAACCAACACAATCCCTTTAACACTCAAATCTCAAGCAATCACAGTATTTAAGAATCCTGTAAGCGCAACAACGACAAAGGCTGTTATTGAATCTTATCTTGCGAAATCTGAGCGCAAAGAACTTTTTTCACAACCAATGGATTTTTCTGTTGTAGCTGTTGATATTCCAAGGCATATGTTCTTTCCTTAATGGAAAGAAATAATAAGACTAATGATAAATGCCACAATTACACACATGATAAGAGAAACAAGAGCAAGGGACTTTCTAGAGAGAACATAGTTTTGATCAGTTGTTTCTTCTTCCTCTTCGCCTTCTACACTTCGCTCCCTTAGTGCTTTCAGCACCAACGGAGGGACAACAGGCTTTGAACAGCCAGGACAGGTGCGATCTTGGCCTTCACGGATTTTCCCCATAGCTTCATGCCAACAAGAGAGATGAACACTATACGCACACTTACATTGAAGAAGGCCTTTGGTGGAGACAAGGTCTTCCCCTTTTTCACCTGCGGATTCACTACAGAAAATACATGCCGAGTCTTGAAGATGTGTAAGAGAGGTTGTTGAATCTGATTGGCGCATCATCTCCCCTTCTTCTCTCAAATTATAATTAAGTCTCCTAAGTTTCCAGAGATCCCAGTCTAAACTTCTAAAGATACCTACTTTAAGATGGACACTCCTGTAGCCAATGCTACCTGGTCCCCTGTCACAACTCCTTTGAATGTCAAGATGTCCTTGAAGTTTCTAATTGCGCATTCAAGTCTTCAAGAAGTACATAGTTCTTTTCAAGAGATTCTTCATGAAGAGTATTCCTTTTTACACGGACTCTTTGGAACTCAGGGCACCCCTGTAAGACAGGTAGCTCAAGATCCACCGCCCACCACTGAAACCTCCCAGCCAGTCCAGACTCAGCCTCCAGTACAGCCTCAAGAGTCTGAAGATGTAACTTCGAATTCTCGTATTCGTTCAGATCGCAAGATCCGTATTGTCAAGAAGTCTGGTCTGACTGATCTGGAAGTAGGAGAGGCTGCTGTTACCTCCGCATCTCAAGGCCAAATCCAAGAACCCCCTTTTACACAGAATGAAGAACAAAAAGAACAGCCAGAAAAGCAAGGCACACAATCCAAGTTTCGTGATCCCAAAGATGTCAAGAAGTGGCAGAAGGAGCAGGAAGAAGAGAAAAATGCTGAATTAGTGTCAAAGGGGATTGATCCGAAGTCTCTTTTAACAAAGGAAAATCTTCAAAAATGGGTTGAGATAGAAGGTAAGGGATATGCCCAGATCGCAAGGGATCATGTTGGTTTATCCGAGGATTATATTTCAGCAATTGCGAAATCTTTTGGGATTCAAAGTGTCGCTGCTAAGCGACGTGCTGCTGTGATTGCTGCTCAGAAACGCAAGGGATTTCCTGGATAAATTTGAAGCCGCCTGAGCCCAGGTTCCCACTATGTCCCCCTCCTAACAACAAGATTAATCGGCAAAATGGAGAAATATCCAAGTGTGGAAGAGTCTGCGATGGAAACATTAACACGCCGCAGTCACTCTCTCATCCTTCAGCAATTCCTCGCTGATCCCCGCACCAAGAATATGAACCGCTTCGATCACAAACGAATTGCGGTTCATGTTGCAGTCCTCGTGAAGCGAGGAAAGATCCTAGCCGTCGCCACAAACCGCAACGGCAGCCGCAGTAGTGGCTCTGGCTACTCTGATCACAGCATCCACGCAGAGCGCAACGTCGTGAAGGACCTCGGCGATATCAATCGATTGAAGGGCTGTGACATGTACATCATGCGGATCAAGAATAATCGAAAGTGCTTACCTTATGAAGAATTCATGCCGTCGATGCCATGCCGAGGCTGCCAGATCTTTCTCGAGAAGTGTATTCGAGAGTACGGACTCAAGAACATTTACTACACCTCGTAAATACAGTGACCCCTTCTTTCACCAATCCATCAGAATGCCAGAAACCATTTTTGGTTCTTGGACAAAGTCACTAGACTTATTAAACGAATCTTTCAAAACTGCCAAGCCTTTTGAACACGTGATCATTCCTAATTTTTTGAATGAAGATATGGCCCGGCAACTACATGCTTCATTTCCAGTACCACATGAAAAGACAATTCATTGGCATCATTATGATAATCCAATTGAGCAAAAATATGCCTCAAATGATTTCACCAATCCCTCTATAACACAGTTCAAGAAGGTATTTGATATTCTTCAATCAGAAGATACTCTTAACATCTTCCGCAGAATTACAGGAATTTCAAATCTTGAGGCAGATCCCCTTTTACACGGGGCTGGCCTTCACGCCTATCCTTCCAATGGAAAGCTTGATATGCACTTGGACTATTCGATCCATCCCAAGTCAGGGAAAGAGAGACGCTGTAATTTAATTTATTATTTGAATGATACTTGGGATCCTAGTTGGGGAGGAGACCTTGAGTTAAGAGATTCAAGTCTGTCCGAGATCAAGCGTATTCCTTTACAGTGGAATACGGCTGTTCTTTTTCGCACATGTGATGAGTCGTTTCATGGATTTCCTACTCCCATGCGGGCACCCCCTCTAACATACAGAAAGAGTCTTGCCATTTATTACTTGACAGACCCAAGACCAGAGGCTACGCATCGGTACAAGGCACGGTTTGTGGCTCAACCTGGACAACCTGTCACACCAATGTTAAAGAGATTGCTTGAGATTCGACCTTCACGCCTGATAACTCCTGAGGACTTAGACCCAGATTGGAGAAGCCAGGGGCAGGGATACTGGTAGAGGCAAGTGCCTTTTCGTCATCATCGTGATCATGGCTATGACCACCGCCCCCACCTCCGCCACTAAAGAATCCTTCCTTTAACATTTCATACAAACAAGGACATTCCTTACTGGTATGAGTCTGTTCAGAACAGATCATACAAGTTCTAGACATCTAGATAACAATTAGAAAATCTTTTTAAAGGTCAGCCAGCCATGAATCCCAGAACGCTGTTGATCTAATGCTACTATTTTTTTCTCACTCAACAAATTATTTAGAGGTTGTATAATTCCAGGCATCCATTCTACAACATCATCAATGATAAACCAAGTAGAAGGCTTACATAATTGTAAGCAGTTCTCAAGATCTTTGCGTGGCACAGGGTCATCATGCCCACCGTCAATGTAAATCATGTCTGGAGTGTAAGAGGGAAATTGCTTCATGATTTCTGGTAAAGCGCATGTACTGTCTCCAATGATTAATGTATGTCTTCCTGGATATTTCGAATCAATCCACTTCTTCCCCTTTAACACATACTCGTGCTCGCCAATATCAACACTTAGAACATGAATATCAGGGCGGGATTCTAAGAAAGCAGCAGATGAGAGCCCAGTGTTAAATCCGATTTCAAATACTGTTTTAATTGAAGTATTTGTTCTTAGAAGATTCCAGAAGTACTCGATTTGTTCAGCACAGCACCCTCCCTCATTAGCATTTATTGGATTTTTTCTAAAATCTTCAATAAATTCTTTGGATGAAGTATACATCTTTTTCATTTACTCTCCAGTGTTTTAAACACTCAATACAACTGCCTCAACATTTTTCTTGGGCCGTCCACGGCTTCTCGTAGGCTGCGGGGCGGCCTCTGTCGTCTGGGGCACAACTGGGGCCTCTGCCTGAGTGGTTGGCTGTGCTGCTACTGTTTCTTGTACAGCAGGAGCCACTTCTTCTACAACTTGACCAAGTAGAATTTCCATGACTCCTTGAAGGGCATGCTTTGTCTGCTGTGCCTGATACACATAGTTGGCATTCTGCTTTGTAATCGTATCAATAAGCATCTTCTTGTCAAGATTGAGAGTTCCCAGGAGTTCTGTCATTCTCTTCAGTTCCTTCTCAATGAAGACCTTGATCTGCTGAATACGCCCCTGTAGCTGAAGAGTAGTCTCTGATTCCTGGGGCTTATCCTTGAGACCCTTGAATACACTGGCGGCAATGTCAACACACATGTCTAGGAAAGTCATTACCTCTTGGACTGGATGAGTGTAAAAAGAGTTGATGAAGATCAGGAGCTGGTGCTTATTCGTCCAAGACATAGTAATGAAACCATTTGACTTCTTTCCAACAATGGATGTCTTGAGTGAAATGAAGATACCAAGGGGTACATCCTGATGTTCTTCCATATCTCTCTGAAACTTCTCGACCTCTTTGGAAGGTACATCATTACTATAGTTCTTGATTTCAAAGAGAACTTCACAGTTTCGAATAGTACACTTGCGATCCGTACCATGCGCAGTCTTGGAGGTGTTTTCCAGGCGAGGCCACTGGGTGAACTTGAGGGCAATCTCTTCGAACTCCATCTCACCAATCTTCCCTTTTTCACTTGAATTTGAAGTCTTCTCAATATCAGCCTTGAGCTTCTCCTCTCTCTCCTGGAACTGCTTCTGGAGGACTTCTTGGGCCTCCTTGTGGTGACGTTCGGCCTGTTCCATCCGCTCACGCCCTGACTTCTCGAGAGACTCAAGGATACTTCTGTGCATTGCCTGGAGTCTCTCTACTTCCTTGGCATGAGAGTCATCCTTCTTGGAAATACTGGCTTCAATTCTCTCAACCTCTCTCTTGTGAGATTCTTCTTTCTGCCGTACAATTTCCTCAATAGTACCCTTGAGTGTAGTCTCTGATGTCTTCCTGAGTTCTTCAAACTGCTCCTTTGTCTTGTTGGCTGAAAATTCGGCAACTGTCAGGGACGAGCGTAGCCGCTTGATTTCATCCTCGAGATCAGAGATCTGCCCCTCTAACTCCTTCTTCTGTTGTGTCTTCTCCTTTTCATAGGCTTTCTCTGCCCTCTCTGTCTCTCTCTTGTGTTCTTCAAGAACCTTTGAGATCTCCTGTGTAAGTGCCTCTTTGTATTGGATGTTGTTGGTGGCAGTTTGAAGGTTATGGAGAGCAGATGCCGCTAAAGAGACAACAAGTTGAAAGTCGTCTGGAGTGAAGTTCTGCATTAACTCTGCGATAGATCCAGGATGCCGATATGTTGATGTCCACATCTTACCATCACGTGTCTCTGAGACAAAAGCCCGAGCCATTCCTGTCTCTTTCTTGTCTGTACCCGTTAAGTAGCTAAACATACCTGGCATCCTGGCCTCTAGTCATAGAACAGAATCAAAAGCTTCTTTATTTTCCTTACCCTTGCTGTACTTCTTGGAAAAGCCACGATAAATCAGAGAGGCTATTATATAACACTTGAAGGCGGAGAGAGTATGCCAGGCTGCGTGATAAACATTGTAAGAGGGTTTATCAAGAGTTGTGATATATTGATTCAATACAAGGGTAGTTAGGTTAAGAACTGAAGAAAAGGCAAAGAGTCTATAATGTACAATGGCACTGTAGATGAGTTCTTGAATAGCCCATAAGACAAAAAGACTATGGACCATATACATTCGGTAGTCTTCAGGCTCGCCATTGTAATGCCATTCAATTGAAGCACATGTAGAAAGAAGAGCAGTAGCTGCGTAAGAGAAGAAAGATACCCCTTTTACATCAAACGGGTAAAGGGCATAAGGAGTAAAAAAATGAGGTAAAGTGCTAAG
>Ga0078894_10003301_pt1 | contig 12250 bp, 9 predicted proteins | sample LauGreSu1BDMLBSD_2_FD_67506 | JGI IMG/M metagenome (GOLD analysis project Ga0078894, IMG submission 67506) | Freshwater lake microbial communities from Lake Michigan, USA - Su13.BD.MLB.SD (version 4) (version 4) | ecosystem: Environmental > Aquatic > Freshwater > Lake | place: Lake Michigan, USA...
TTATAAGAGGGGTATCTTTGGCTGCTTCACAGTAAACGGTATAATCATAAGTTTGCTTATCGAAAACAGGACCACAAAGGTGGGCATTGCTATAGTCGTATGACCACGAGGACGCGCTTTTCGCTGGGTGGCAGACTTGGCAGACGTTCGCTGGAGCATTAACGTGATCTTTATGGTAGCATATGTCGTTGATTCGGCAAGAGTCGGGGTTGGGGCCACATGCACGTGTAGAAGCGTTGCATGCCCAGCAGGCTCCGTTATAAAATATAAATGGCACGGGATTAGACCATTCGTTAAAATTATCGAAGTCATTGGCGACTTGAAGGTTAACGGTTTCGTATTCGGCATTTTTGTAGACGTCCAGTGGAATTGCGCATAGTACGCTGTCGCCACCCAGCCATACGGCATTAACAATCGTCGATCCATAGCGGCAACGTAGTTTGTTGGACTTGAAAAAATTGCGTCCGGTTACGGCGAGTTCACGAGGGCATGAACCGGATCCGGATACTTCACAGACGGTATCATAAAGGGCTGTAATGCGTGGCGGTTTGCCGTCTAAGTATGAGCAGTCAGGATTTCCGAAGCCGGCGTCACATGTGCACTTGGCGTTAAAGCATTTTCCGTTGCCGCTGCATGCGTTCATGCATAGTACATTCAGTAGGCGAGGGTCGTTATCCATATCTTTTTCTACGGCGTAATCGGCACATTCGACGGTCATACCTACGATGGCGCCGGAGCTAGAGGCGTATGATTGGGTTTCTAAGACGTCTTCGGCGCATTCTTTAATGCGTGATGGGATGTTATAAAAGTTGGGACCGAAAACGAGTAGGCAGGTTTGGATGGCTTCGGAGGAGGTAATATCGCGTTGGCAGGCGGCTTGGGCTAGTTCGGCGGTAATGCCGGCGTCTGGAACGGGGACTACGACGGGGTCTTCAAAAATAAACTGTGTTCGGTTTTCTAGGGCATCGCTGTAAGCTTGGCGTAAATCATCGGTGATATCTTCACCTGGGGCGTTATTGAGGATGGGTTTAATGTATGTGGGTTCGGTATAGTTGCATTTTTCAACGCCTACGGGTATAATGGGTTCGGGGGTAATGCTTGACGGTTTCCAGTTCCAGAGATCATCGGATGGGAGAACTTGCTGGCATGGAGTAAGCTGGGAATACATGGTTGACATATAAACAGTATAATCGTTGCCTGGATTGCCATCAAAATTACCGCAGATGCCGCATACGGAGTTAAAGTCGATGCCAGGGGTTTGAACATAAAGATCTACGTAGGTGCCGTAGACTACACCTCTCATCCAGAATCCGGATTTAAAGTAGACGGTATACGTAGAGCCGGTGACTTCTACTTTGGGTTGCTGAGCGAGATCGGTTCCAAAACGTGCGGTAATAACGAGCTTACCGGAGCATGCGTCTACGATGAACAGATTATTTCCTTCGCGTCCGGCGAGGGCGCAATTAACGGCGGGGTATCCGCGCATTTGGTTTTGTACCTGTAGTTCGCCGAATGGTCGGTTTACATTGGTCGAGCGTACGAGGTGAACTAAGGTGCGGGATCGGGTGTTTCCATCGTAAAAATGCCAATATGCTCCATCGAATGTGGTATAGTGTGGATCGCCGGTAGCTCTGCATTGTGCGGATGCTCGGTTTTGTGTCTTGGCGAGTATATCATTGGCATTGAATCCTTCGTAGTAGATCGATGGGGAGATGGCTGGTTCGGTTTTAATCATGACGGATCTGGGGGTTAAATCGTTTTTATAGGTTTCGACGGCTTGGAGGCGTACGGTTCTGGTTTGAAACCAGTCGTTGGTGGTCCATTTGACGAGGCAGGGGCTGACGGATACAATTTTAGGGTCTTGATTGGTTAAAAGAACTACGACGGCGCATTCGCGGGAGGCTGAAGTGTCGCAGACGATTGGTTGTTCAAGGCTGAATTGCAGGTTAGTTTTAAAGCCTTCGGATAGGGTTAAAGGGCAGTCCTCTGGGTTAGCGCAAGTTTGTGAGACTTTTATGCGCTGGGCATCTACACTAGTAGTAAACATCGTGGCTACTAGCCACAACGTACCTAGGGCACGAAAAATCGTTTCAAACGGGTTACGTTTGTGTCGCATTTATACCTTACAGTGATATTATATTCCAAAGTACCAAATTTTACCAAAGTCTAAATTTATTAGATCATGCTACAGACTCTACGCTACGCTACTCTACGACCCTACACTACTCTACGCACGCTACTCTACAAACTCTAAACTCTAACAACACCGGCAGGGCTGCGGAAAGGGCATCTTCTCTCGGCTTTCATAGGAGGGTGAGTTAAGGGGCCACAGCTTCACGAAAACCGGCGAGTTGTTAGCGTCAAACAGATGGGAGGCGTCCATGTTTTCGTACAGGATAATGTCCTGTTCACTGCTGTACGTGATGCTTACCGTGATCTGCGAGTGCCCGAAGACCGGGCTGTGCACATGGATGGTGTTCGGCAGGCTGCTCTGGATCAGCTTTACCAGGTCCGATTTGTGCTCCGCATACTTTTTCGCGTGGTAAATCGCGAGCGGCTGGAGGTCCGCGTCGAAGGACCCGATTTCCAGCGTAATCTGGCTCGTGACCATATGCGGGGCGGGCTCCGTTACGGTCTTGGGCTTCACGGGCTTAACCCGTAGGGTGATGATCTTTCGAGGGGCGGGGGCGGATGCGTCGCACATGGCTAAGCTACTTGACATATGTCTCCTGTACTTTCAGACGTATCATCGAATCATTTTTTTAAATACGACGACAGCAGGGGGAGTTGGATTCATTCAAAGTAATGTGTCTGTCACAGACTGTAATGATATTACCAAAGTAAAACTAAACTACAGACTAAACTACGTTAACACGTTAACTTACTCCCTGTTTCTTTGGATTTGACCGGTTTAACCAACCCTAATCCCTAAGCTAACACTAAGCTAACATAAATCTACTTTTCACCGGCGAAACAACTCAGCGGGGTTAGCAAGCATGCGCTTTACCGTCTGCGATGCACTCTCTTCGTCGGGGAAGTCCCCGAGCAGAGGAACCGTGACGACGACCTGGCCGTCTTCTTGTTGATCGCCGAAAACCCAGTGGGCTTCGGTGATCGAATCGAGCTTTTTGTAATACATGTCTGCGATCCGCTTCAGGTCCGCCGGAGACGACAGAATGTCCTGGTGTTCGGGCGGAGGCACGGTGGCGAGGAAGAACTGGCACAGACCATCAATCTGCGACGCGTTCCAAGGGAAGTACTTCTTGTACCAGTAGATGCCGGTGAAGTCCCAGTCTTCGGGAGCGGTATCCCGGACATGGTAGATCCAATGTTGCCAGACATGGCTGTAGTTGGGGCGGAAGCTTTCGGCCGCCGTAGCCCACGGGGACAGCTTGCGGTAGACACGTCCGTCAGCCAGATGGTGCATAATACCGAATGTGTCGCGATCAACTCCGTCTTCGCGATTGGGCATCGGGAGCTCTTCGGGCTTGTAGAACTTATTGACGTGCGTAAAATTCTTGGTTTCGTCCGTGGTGTCTAGGTCAATGTTGTTGCCAGCAGAGTCGATGATCCGGGTAAGGGTCAGACGAGGCTCATCGGTCTTATAGATGTTGGGGACAATCGGGTGTTCCATGATCACCACGTAGGTGTAGTTTTTGTCCAGCTTGTCCGTCTGGATTTGGCCCTTGTCGAGGCACGATTGGACCAGGGTCGAGATATCGTGGTCTTGCCACTCGCCGGGCACGATCATGCCGCTAGTCGAGTGGGTAAAGGCGTTCTGCTTGATATTGTACCAGAAGCGAACCGTGATGCCGTCCAAGGCGCGGGAGTGCGCTTTAACCTCGATCTCGCCAGCCGGCAGGGCATCGAGGGGGACAGGGACGCCGGCGGCCATGATATGGCCGGTTTCCGAATCGTAGATGAGGCCCTTCACGGACGGCACGATGTCGGTGTTGGCGCCCAGCTGCCAGCGCACAATGGCAAGACCCTTTTCGAGATCGCGATCGATGGCCCAGCCGCACGTAGTGACGAGGCTTTCGAATTCACCGATGGAGCTGGTGGAGTAGACGTTGCAAATGGAAGTCATGTCGAAGCTTTAAGTATGAACTTGTATTATAATAACAGTGATCAATTTTTAGCCAACGGATGCGTGCGTATAACTTACGCGTACCGATGCATCGTATCGCGTTCGCATGCTTCCTTTTTTATCCCTTTCAAGTCCAAGTCAAGCCTCGAATAAAAATGAAATTAAATCAAACAATAACTATAATGTCCATGATTCACTTGATTGGCGCTGGTGCGGCAGATAAAGACAAAGACATTGATATGCGTCTAATTAAACCGAAGGTAAAGACGCAATTTGAGCGCGTCTACCGTCCGTTGTTGGACAATGGCATGCCTATCGAGGATCTCAGTCTCTCTGGTCAAGATACGTATGTGGAGACGTTGAAGGACGGCAGCAAGATTGAGTGGGTATTGCCACATAAGCGTTCTTTTCCTGGTTTTATTAACAAGCATTTCGGCGAGAATGCAAAGTATTTGTCGGATAAAGACATGTTTCTTACGAGTATTGCGGAGTCCACGGACGATTCTCCGCCGTTTTCTTATCAAATTTTGATTCGCGATTATTTGCGTTTTGGTACTCCTTATCGGTCCTTGTTGTTGGAGCATGGTCTCGGATCGGGGAAGTCGCGGTCGGCTATTCTCGTGGCCGAGACGTTTCGTGAGCAGGGTTTGCCGACGCTCATTCTCACGCCGGCTTTTCTTCGGTTGAATTTCATGGACGAGATCCACAAGTGGGCTGGCGAGGACATTCGTATTACGTCGGACATGATTCCTTCGGAGGTTCGTCGTCGTCAGGCGTTGATTGATCAGAGTTATCATTTCGTGCATTATAATGCCACCGGTAGCGGGGTTGGTTCTAAAAACAAAAAGGGGGAGAATATCGCGGGCAAGGGCAGTGTTCTGGAGCAGTTGGCGCGCTTGGGTATTGGTTTTCCTAAGGGATCTAAGCATGCGCAGCATTTCCCTTACTTGGAAAAGTACGGGGATTTGAAGCCTCCGACCAATATGTTGATTATTATTGAGGAGATCCATAATCTTAACCGCACGTTTATTGGCGGTCCGGTCAAGTCCGCTATGAAGTTTTATTTGTATCCTCTGTTGATGATGGCGACGGACTGTAAGATTGTTGCGTTGTCTGGTACACCGATTATTAGTTCGCCTTTCGAGATGGCCACGCTTTATAGTTTGTTGCGTGGTCCGATTAAGACCGGTAAGCCTAACAATCCGATTGAGTTTGCTCTCCAACAGGAGGAGTCGTTGTTTAACGAGGCATTCGTGAATTATGAGAATTACAAGATGATCAATACGGAGGTGATGATGAGTCGTATTATCGGATTGGGCTCCTTGTTCAAGGGTGTGACGGATGACGTGGATCGTATTATTTTCCCTGCGGGTAAGGATACGCCTATGACACTTAATTTGCACATGAGTCTTTATCAGTCTACTGTTCACGATAAGGCTCTGGAGATGGAGCAGCGACCTAAGAAGTCTCGTAAGACTGCGTCAATGACGGGTAATCTATTAACCTCTATGAGTGAAGCTCAGCGTGAGTTGGAGCCGGATCCGTCATACCATTTGAAAAGTCGTCAGGCGAGTAATTTTGCTTTCCCTCCGGAGATCTCTCGTCCTTTTCCGAATCAAGACAAGCCCACTTATTCTGATCTATGGGCCATTGATGATACCCCGATTAAGTTTGCTCGGAGTGCGGAAGATACGTATAGAGCGATGGTTAAAATGGGGGTAGACGTGTCTGGTCCGGAATTTGCGGATTTCGAGTCTGCTCCTTCTGAGAATAAGCAAAAAATTGTAACTAAATTGTTTAAGAGTGCTTTCCCTTCACCTACTTACAAAAAGCCGGAGTGGCATTTGTTGCACGAGGACCACAAGCGTCTTTTCTCTCTTCACTTCGGTGAATATCGTGATCGTTTGCAGTCGGCCGTTCAGATGCTTGTAGACGGTGCAGACAATTATTTGACATTGGAGAATCTTCAGAAGTATTCGGTCAAGATGGCTGAGATCTACCGGCGTATTGTCGGTGATTTGGAGCATGGTGCATGCCACTTAATCAAGGACGATGCTAATATTCAGGCATCGGAGCAGGCTGTGCCGGAGGTGGAAGAATATGAAGAGCCGATGATCGAGTCGGATCAGCAATCGCAAGCCGACGAAGAAACGGATGGGGCGGATGCTGTGGTTGACGTGACTAAAATGTCTAAGACAACGAAGCGGGTGGTGGATCCTATGGACGAGTTGCCTAAATACATGGATGTGTTTAAGACGGATGCCGAGCTTAAGGCGATGGGTATGCGGGTGACGGGTGGTCCGGCCTTGGTGTATTCGTTTTTTAATGCTGTCGAGGGTGCTGGCATCTTTAGTAAGGTACTTGATGTGCACGGTTTTACTCAGGTGACTGAAGAGACGTGGAACGGTAGTACTCCTATTGGGGCTCTTGATAGGAAGCCTCGTTATGCCTTTATTAAGGGCGACATGAGCGCGAGCCTGAAGGCTAAAGTTATGCGCATTTTCAACAATCCTGCTAATCGGCATGGGCAGTTGATTCGGGTGGTTTTCGTGACGCAGGCTGCGGCTGAGGGTATTTCGTTGTATCATTTGCGCCAAATCCATATTATGGAGCCTCATTGGAACAATGTGTTGATCGAACAGGTTATTGGTCGTGGTTTCCGTCTGCGGTCCCATCGGTACTTGGCGGATAAGCGGGAGCGTGAGATTCAGGTGTTTCAGTATTTTGCCGAGCGCGCACAGGATGTGCCAGCGGATTACTTCGACAGCATAGGCCTGAAAACGTTTGAAACTATCGATAATATTATTAAGGGCATTGCCGATCGTAAGTCTAAGCTTGTGTCGCAGCTAAAGACCATTCGTGGTGCGGCGGCTATTGACTGCCGGATTAATAGCGACTACAACAACTTGGGTATTACCTGTTTCGACTTTCGTGGCAATGCGAGCGGGGATGCATTCACGGCGGCGATTAGCGACGACGTTGCGGAGGGTCGCTCGATAGTTAAAAAGACGGTAGAAAAGGAGATTACTTATCATGTCTTCGAATTTCAAGGGAAGACGTACATTAAGTATCCGGGCGAGCGGGTTAAGATCAGTATGAACATGGGACCTAAGGGGGCAATTGTTAAGGAAGCGGAGGTGGTTTATGGCGCGCCTGAGACGTGGAAGTCGGGTGATCCGATAGATCCTCATAATTTTAAGAAAGCGGGGTATATGGTGAATTCTCATGTGATTTTTCTCCACAGTAATATTACCGAGGTTTAAAGGTTAAAGTTAAATTGTTCATCAACCTGAATGAACAATAGTACTTGAACGCACTCAGCAGCCAGACGGCAGTGGTTGTATTTTGTAACATTTATCGGTGCCATATTTCCACATTACTTTGGTGTCGGCGAGCGGGGGACCTCTATATTCGATTATCTTGCAGCCGGGATCAGAGCAGGATTGATTAAAAATCGTAGCGAGTCCTAATCCCCAGATAATGGATAATATAATTATACCGGTGCGAGACTTGGTGAACTCTTCTATCATTTATACTTTGGTAAATTATTAATATTTCGATAGAATCCTTCCTTACCATTTTAAGGCGTAATGAAAGATAAACAGCGAGATTGCTTTGGCTGCGGTATCGTAGATGCTGTTGTTGGCAAGCGAAAGGGCGACGATGGTGCCCAGGCTGTCCTCTAGCGGCGATATGTTAATGCCGCTCTTTACTTTGATAAATTCTATGGTGGGTTTAGCGATAAAATACAAACCCATGGAGATGGATATGGAGGAGGAGAACTTTGTCAAACTTATTTTACTATTCGTAAGGTATTCGTTAACGGTCAGCAGTATAGTGTTCTTAGCCAAAGTGCTTTTAAAGCCTTGTCCGCGTATACTTTTGAAGTTTTTAGCGATCTCGTAGTAGAATATCAGTGAAATAATATCGTTAAACATGTCCTGTGTGAAGTCCGCGGCGGATTCGGTACGTCCGCTTAAAAAACGTTCAATAGGAATGGAGATAATGTATACGGCGACTAGACGTCGGATATCATTGCACATATCTTTGTAGACCATGATAGATACTCAAAGTAATATTTTTCTTTCAAATGCCTCCAGCCAATCAAGCATCTTTTTCTTTATTTAACTTTGGTCTGAACCTGGAAGCGGGAGTTAGATTTAACTTTTACGTAACGGGAGTCTGCCTTATCGTTTATATATTCCTTGCGGGTTATTAGCACTACACCGTATTGCGGCGAGTTAATATTTAGGTTGGCGTATATGTAGTAATATTTGCCTGGAGCTACAACATCGAAGCCTCGCACGGGTGTTTGATTTATCCAACTTGTATAGTTGTAATCCCAATAATCATTAAAGGTGCGATGTGCGTTGTGTTCAGTCAAGATCATTAACCCTCCGCATCTGCCTGGTTCATAGAGGTGAAAGATATGCTCGACTAGATTAATATGAAATTCGTCAGCGGAGTCGATGACTGTGTCTATAAATTCTTGTTTATAGGGATATCTGTTGCCGTGTGTTTGTTTTAGCGACCTGAAGTATGAGCGACTTTCTTGATCTAGCATAATGGCAATGGGTGGATGCAATGTCCATTTTTTAATGGTGTCGTTGTATCCGTTTATAATACCTCGGGAGCCGGAGGGTATTTTGGTTACATCATAAATATTTGTCATCCATGTACACATGAGGTTGGCGGCTTTTACGTCTGTGTAACATTTTACGTGATTGTTGCGTTTGTTGTAACCGAGGATGCGACCTAGCAAGGATTGTGCGATGGTATCGGGTGCACTCTCTGCGGTATCGTGAACGAAGCCGATATGTGTGGTATTAAGTTGTTTACCAGCTCTTAAGCTACCGTAAATCCAAATGATTGTAAATCTCGTGGGTTTTTCGTTTATATAGCTGTTAAAATCGAGTCCTACGGTGGGACTGTCGGGTGTTCCAGAGCTAGAGGAGCGGGAAGGTGCGGCGGTATGATGGTTGATGAAATCGATATCGAGGCCTAATGATTTTATGTCGTCTTCGAGGTCTTGAAAATACCATTGACTTGGGATGCGTACGATATTATATTTTAGTTCGTTGTGATCGGTTTGGTGTTGGTATTCGTCTGCAACCAGTTCTACGAAGGCGGATTGATTTGTTGTAATGTTAATAGATTGGTGCACGAGGCCTCGTTGGAAGATGTCTCGGATGCTATAGTAGTTGTCTCCTGGTTTTAGGTATACCATAGCTTTACCTTGTGGTTCGCTGGTAGCTAGTTCAGCCATGGCTGTAGCCGATACAGACAGCAAGAGGTGGTTTTCGGGCAATGATTTGATAAATTTATCAACTAGGCTGTTTACGTTGGAGGCGTAATGTGACTCATCAACGATTACAAGGCACGGTGCGTTATCTTTATTCCATACGCACGTATGTTTTTGTAGTTGCTTGCTAAACATAATATTGTTAGAAGGAATCAAGCCGTGAAATTCTTTAACGGCTTGATTGCGTAGATCGTTGTCATTCATGCCGCAGATAAAATAGGTATTTTCGGATTTCATGCGTTGATCCCATTCATTGGAAGGACCGGAGAGATTTAAAAGGGAGTGAACAATGTAACGCGCACAGCCCGTTTTACCTGATTGCATTTCGGCGGTTAAAATTACATTTGTGATTCCATGTTTAAAATAATCAAGAACTTCTGTGGCGGCGACAAACTGGTTTGGATGCACATTTAGCCATTTTCTGATATGCTTAGCGAATAATGGTTCGTTGTACGTAAAATATTGTCGGAGTTTAGTGATAGACGTAATGTGTGTCCGCTGGCGGCGTCCGTGTGTTGACCATGTTACGGTGGGTGTGGTATCACCTGACCAAAAATCGCTTATTGGAAACCCAGACTCGTGGGTAAGTTTGACTGGCACGGAGCCTGAACGGGCATGTATAATAATATTTTGTTCATTGACCTTTAAGTCTCTATGTGCATAGAGCATTTGATTAATAGAATAATCTATTCACTTTTTCTGGAGTATGGGGTCCGTACGGGTTCAACATGGCGTTGCACTAATTTAATACAGTTTATGATTAAAATATTTTAGTGGTAAGTGTAATGAAGTCACTTATCATCGTGATAACTTTTTTTGGAGTGATCGCTATTGTCGTAGGTTATATAAATCAGATCAAGAAGTGTCCTCCACCCAAAGTAGAGTATCGGTACATTCCTCGTACATTTCAAGAGGATCAAGATAATCCTGTGAAGATTTCGGAACTATTTAACAGTTTGTTTGTTGAGCCAACGCCATGGTTGCATGGGCTTGCGGGAGCGTCTGCTATTAAGAATGCGGAGCTTAATCGTTACTTTATCAGTCAGAGTTAAAATTAAATAGTTTGCACAAACGCACGGTATTCGTTCGCAAACGTCTGCACATCTGGTCTTTCGATGGGGTTGATGCTTAAAATATTTGACTGTTGTATGAATTGGAATATTTTGCGACCGAGTGGGGTGTCCTTTACAATCTCGCTGTACACTGAATCTAATAATGATACACCGAGACTGAAAATATCGGTTTGTCTGACGGATGTGTCTAAAAGTTCTTGTGCCATTTCCTCATCATTGTTTAGTTTTTTGATAAGTTTTAGCAACACCGATTCCAGTTTACTCTGTGTATATTCTTTACCGTTGAGACCACCTCTCATATAGAACGAAATGATATTTGAATATTTTTTAACGTCGTTTACCCAATTACGAATACGGTCGATCGTTATGTCTACGTTCTGTGGAACGAGCATGTACAAATCTAACCCCCAGTATGGGTAAGGGTAATCATATAATTTAAAGTCATGTGATCCCCATGCGAAAACATCTCCAGGGGTAGGAAGAGAGACGCCTAAACCAAAGTCAATGAATCTAAAATTAGCTTTACGGTCAGGAGATTCGCCAACGGTAATATTAGCCGGTTTTATATCGCGATGGTAATAACCATTGCTATTTAACACCACTAGTCCATCAAATAGGTTTACGAATCCGGGGAGTATGGTTTTTTTAATCCGTTTGGATTGTTGTATGTCTGTTTGCGGGCGGCGATTGTATTGGTGAAGTGAGAGACCACCGTTTTCGTATATTAATATTTCTTTGGATCCTTCTGGTATCTGACAATTGCTGGGAGTTTTGGTAGGTGTGCATAAAATAGGGTTGCCTATATGAAACTTATTGGTGGGATCAGCTGTTTTAAGTTCCGGAGAGCTAATCTCTTTTAATTGCGATGCACAGTCTGTCGCATTGCACAGTTTAGATATTTGTTTCTTTCCGGCGCGCTCTAGAGTCGAAGCCGCAGATTCAAGCGCAGCTTCCTTGCACATTAAACGTGGCCTATAAACACAGCCATATGTGCCGCTGGCGAGTAGTTTGGCGGCTGGTGCCCGACGTTTGGGTTGAGCTACCGCCGGTGCGGGTATGACAACTGGAGCGGCCAGAGGTGTATTGGGAATAATATTAACATTCGCCTTGGGATGTTTTATGACGCTGGGATTGGTGGATTTAAGATTGAGAGGGCATGTAGTTTTCAACGTTCCTTCGGATCCGCACAAGCTGCATTTTCCTCCGCCGATTTGAGACGTCAGTTTAACCATTATAGTGATATAATATATTTTTACATTTTTGAGAAATGAAAAAAACCATACAAATATAATGGAGGAAGATCATCAGGATTCACCACAGACCAGATACATGGTTGTTTATTGTAACAAGCATAATTTCGGAAATCTTATAGATATTGAGACCATTGGAGATAAGTTTGATACCGAGGGTAATCTCCGTGTACTTGCTACGTATTTGCAGATATGTCCCAGTGGTATTTTTAAGAAAACACCGTGCTCATGCGAGCTACACGGAGTGATTAATATTGCACATAACGCTCTGACTGTAGAGTGGATCTACGGAATGCCGCATGAACGTGTGTATCCAAAGGGCTGGAAACTAAAATATTATATACAACAGTTCAACAAGAAGGATAAGAATTACGATACGCTTAGAGAGTATTTCTGTCAAAAACATTAACTGATGCGTAAATTTAGGTCAATCCTGTCTAAATTTATTCATGAATATTCCTAAATACTGTAGTACGGTCCGTAGTTTTACTTATGTAAAATAGCGGAATGGCTGACGCAATAGTAATTTTGCACCAAA
>Ga0078894_10003303_pt1 | contig 12249 bp, 12 predicted proteins | sample LauGreSu1BDMLBSD_2_FD_67506 | JGI IMG/M metagenome (GOLD analysis project Ga0078894, IMG submission 67506) | Freshwater lake microbial communities from Lake Michigan, USA - Su13.BD.MLB.SD (version 4) (version 4) | ecosystem: Environmental > Aquatic > Freshwater > Lake | place: Lake Michigan...
TATTCGCTGTTTACGCACAGATGACGGGACCGGAAATTACAGCCTGGAAAGGCATGGGGGTTGGGCTGCTAGCCGTTTATGCGGCCCTGTGCGCCAAAGGGCGCGATGGTTGGATGTTGGCGGGCATATTGGCCTTCGGAGCCGCAGGTGATGTTGTGCTCGATATTACCTTTACAGCGGGCGCGGCTTTGTTTGCGATTGGGCACATCCTCGCCATCACGCTTTATCGGCGCCATATTCGACCGAACCTCTCAGACACAGACCGAATGATTGGGGCGTTGCTGATTGGCGTTCCGGTTGGGATTGCCTGGGCCCTGACGCAAAAGGCGGAGGTCGCGCTTTACACGCTGTTGCTGGGCAGCATGGCGTCGGCGGCATGGGTTAGCCGGTTTCCGACCAAGCTGACGGCGCTGGGGGCGGTCTTGTTCATTATTTCTGATTTGTTGATCTTTGCGCGCATGGGGCCATTAAGTGGCTCTCTGGTTGCCAGCTTGTTGGTTTGGACGCTTTATTTTGGCGGGCAATTTCTGATTGCCCTTGGCGGCACGCGATATCTTGCCACGCATCAAAACGCCTAGGCGTTTCGGAAGGATCGAACCGCGCTCATGTGCAACGGGCCATAAATATGGGGAAAGAGCGCGCCGCCGCGAGAGACTTCCCAGCGGATGGTGTCGCCCAGTAGCCGTAAATCAATTTCTGCAATGACCAGCCCGGTTTGGCCGGCAAAATGCTTATCCAGCGTTCCTTGCAGCTGATCCGCCGTTGAGAGGTGGATATATCCATCGGCCAGATCGACGGGTGCGCCTGCAAAGACACCATCGGCCTGAAACTGCCCCCATTGTGCGGCGGTGAAGATTTTATAGGCAATGGGGGGATGGCTCATGGCAGGATCACCGCCCGACCAATCACGGCTCTTTGATCCAGTGCCAACAGGGCGTCGCCCGCTTCGTCCAATGTGAAGCGGTGTGAAATCACTGGGCGCATGACCGCCTCTTTGGCAAGCTGGGCGAGTGCCGCCCGGGTCGCTTTGCCCAATTTGGGGTCGCGCCGCACGGCTTCGCCCGCCCGCAGGCCCATGATGCTATAGCCCTTGATCAGCGCATGATTTGCGGGGAATTTGGGGATTTCGCCACTGGCAAAACCAACAATGAGATAGCGTCCACCCCAGCCGAAGGTGCGCGTTGCCGCAAGTGCGAGCGGACCACCAACGGGGTCGTAAACGACCTGCACGCCTGCATCTCCAGCCGCTGCCTTAATCGCCTCGACTAACTTTGGGTGGTCAGAACGGAATGCAGTCTTCGCACCCGCCTGTCCAACAGCGGCGCATTTCTCATCGGTTGAGGCAATCCCAATAACCTGAGCGCCCATATGAACGCCCAGTTGCACGGCTGCCATCCCAACGCCGCCGCCAGCGCCCAGAACCAATAAAGTCTCGCCGGGTTGAATTTGGGCTTTGTTATGAAGGCCATGCCAAGCCGTTGTTGCGGCGACAAACCAAGTCGCGCCCTCTTCATAGCTGAGCGCGTCTGGCAGCGGCCAGACACTGGCAGTGGCCGCAATCGCTTGTTCTGCAAACCCGGTCAGGCGCAGCTGCGCCATAACACGATCACCGGGCGCAAAGTCGGTAACAGCCGCCCCGACTTCAATGACATCACCCGCGACTTCCATGCCCGGCACAAAGGGCGGGTCCGGCCGCAATTGGTAACCGCCGCGCGTCATCAAAAGATCGGGAAAATTAACACCTGCCGCGCGAACCTCGATGCGGACTTCATCGGCGGCAAGGGTGCGTGCGTCGAGCAGCTGCACCTTGACGGCCATAGGGCCGTCAAGGACAGTGCAGACTGCAGCGCGATACTTGGTCGTCAAACGCGTTCAATAATGATGGCAGGAGCCATGCCGCCGGCGGCGCACATGGTGACAAGGCCACGCTTCAGATTGCGGCGTTCCAGTTCATCCAGAACCGTGCCGATCAGGACCGAACCCGTCGCGCCAATGGGGTGGCCCAGCGCGCAAGCGCCGCCATTCACATTGACCTTGCTGCGATCAAGATTGAGGTCACGCATGAACTTTTCGGCGACAACGGCAAAGGCTTCGTTGATTTCCCAAAGATCGATATCATCAACCGTCAGGCCAGCACGGGCCAAAACCTTTTTCGCGGCCGGCACGGGTGCGTTGAGCATCAATGTCGGGCAATCACCTTCATTGGCAAAAGCGACAACGCGCGCACGCGGCTTCAGGCCATTTTTCTGGGCATATTCTTTGGATGCCAGCAAAACACCAGCCGCGCCATCAACCACGCCAGAGCTGTTGCCCGCATGGTGCACGCCTGACCAGTTGAGATCGGGGTATTTCATTTGGATCAGTTTGCGAAAGCTCATGCCGCCGCCCAGATCGAAATCGGCCATGCCATCAAAAGAGGCCTTTAGCTGCGACAGCCCTTCAAGCGTTGTTTCAGGGCGGGGGAACTCTTCATGATCCAAAGCCACGGAGCCGTCTTCGTTATACACGGTCACCAGCGACTTATCGAAAGCGCCTTCTGCAATGGCCTTTTTTGCTTTGACTTGGCTGTCATAACCCAGCTGATCGACCACGTCGCGCGTGATGCCTTCGCGTGCAGCAATGGCGTCGCCGCATACGCCCTGGTGTGACTGCGGGTGGATTTTCATCAGGTGCATATTGCCTGAGCCCATGCCGAGCGGCTTAATCCCGGCATTGGCTTCTTCCGCGCCAATCGTTTGGGTGTAGCTCATCATTTCCGTGCCGCCCGCGACGACAAGATCTTCCATGCCGGACATGATGGTGGCTGCCGCCAGATTAACCGACGTGATGCCGCCGCCGCAGAAGCGGTCAAGCGTCATGCCCGAGGCGCGAATGTCATAGCCGGCATCCAGAGCTGCCATGCGGCCAAGATCGCCACCTTGCTTGCCCTTTTGGGTGGATGTTGACCAGATGACGTCCTGCACATCTTCCGTTTTCAGATTATTGCGCTCTTTCAGCGCCTTCAGGACAGTCGCGGCCAAATGCTGCGGGTGAAGATGGGACAGGGCACCTTTGCCCGGCTTTCCGATGCCCCGAGGTGTCCGGCATGCATCAATGATAAAGGCGTCGGCCATGGTCGTCTCCTATGAGATGGTAATTTGAGTCGTGTTTTTTCTTTAAGTCCAGACGGGCAGGGCGCAAGCCTGTATCATGTCCATCATCTGAGCCGCTTATTGGCTCATGCATTTAGATTGGCCCATATCGTGCTGATTGAAATGCGCACTATTGTCGGGACGCGAGCAAAGGGTTAGCGATGGTGCATCTTATCAGAAAAATGGAGAGAGACATGGCTGACCTGCCGACAAATAACCTTAAAATGCTGACATTGGTTACCCCAGAGGGGCGTTTGGAACTCTCTCTCGCCGATGGTCCTGTCACGCCGCCAACCGCAGATCAGGTTGTGGTGAAGGTTCTTGCCGCGCCAATCAACCCGTCTGACCTTGGCTTGCTCGTCGGTGCTGCCGATATGTCGACAGCGCGCGCGACGCAGAAAAATGGGCATCCCGCTGTTGAGGCAGACATTCCTCCAGCTGGAATGCGGGCTATGGCTGGTCGTGTCGGGGAAGCCATGCCAATCGGCAATGAGGCTTCGGGTGTTGTTATTGCCGCCGGCGAGACTGCGGCTGCTCAGGCACTGATGGGCAAAATGGTCGCGGTTCTCGGTGGGGCCATGTATTCCCAATATCGCACCTTGCCCGTTCAGATGTGCATGCCCCTGCCAGATGGCACGGACGCTCGCGATGGCGCATCCTGTTTCGTCAATCCGCTGACGGCGCTGGGATTTGTTGAAACAGTGCGTCGGGAAGGTCATGTCGGCCTCGTTCATACGGCGGCCGCCTCTAATCTCGGTCAGATGCTGAACCGCATATGTCTTGCGGATTCCATGCCGCTCATCAACGTCGTGCGCAGTCAGGCTCAGGTGGATCTGCTCAAGGGGCAGGGCGCCCAATATGTATTTGATTCCTCGCGGGAGAGCTTTGCCGATGATCTGACGGCAGCCTTGGTTGAAACCGGCATTACCTGCGCTTTTGACGCCATTGGCGGGGGTAAATTGGGCAGCCTGATCATGTCATGCATGGAAGCAGCGGCGGTCAAGCGGATGAAAGAGTATAGCCGCTATGGGTCAGACACCTTCAAGCAGCTTTATATTTACGGCGGGCTGGATATGTCGCCGACCGTCATGACGCGCAGCTTTGGGTTCCAATGGTCGGTCTCGGGCTGGCTGCTGACACCATTCATGCAAAAGGCTGGACCAGAAGTGGTATTGGCCATGCGTGCACGTGTTGTGGCTGAGCTAACAACCACTTTTGCCAGCCATTACAGCCATGAAATCTCGCTGGAAGAGGCGCTCAACCTAGAGACGCTCCATGCCTATAATGCCAAGCGGACGGGGGATAAATATCTCGTCTTGCCGCATAAAGGGGCCTAATTTTAATAGGCGGCAGTGCTTTGGTGCTGCCGCCTAACTTTTTGGCGGCTTGGGTCGCATAATCCTCTTTCGCTCTGCGATCTTGTTCCCTAAAGCGCTAACCGCAATGCACGCTTTCGCCAATCCGGCCCGATTCCTGAAAATCGCCCGCCCGATGACACCTATTTTGTTGGTCATTGGCTTGATGCTCGTTTTTGGCGGCTGCTTTTCCGGCTTGTTTTTGACTCCGCCCGATTATCTTCAGGGTGAAAGCGTTCGCATTTTATATATTCACGTGCCGGCGGCATGGCTCGGCATGGGTGGGTGGAGCGCAATTGCGATTGCCAGCCTCGTTCAATTGGTCTGGCGCCATCCCCTTGCGGGTATTGCTGGCCGGGCCATCGCTCTTCCTGGAGCGTTGTTTACCGCGATCTGCCTTGTAACCGGATCCATTTGGGGCAGGCCAACTTGGGGCACTTGGTGGGAATGGGATGGTCGGATGACATCCATGCTCGTTCTCTTGTTTCTCTACATTGGCTATATGGCTCTCGCCAATTCGGAGGATGACCGCACCTCGGTGAGCCGCGCAACGGCCATTTTTGGAGTTGTGGGCGCTATCAATATCCCCATCATCAACCGGTCCGTTGTTTGGTGGAATTCCCTTCACCAAGGCCCTTCGATCACATTGAAGGGCTCAACGATAGCATTTGAATTGCTTTGGCCGCTGGCGCTAACCGTTGTCGGGTTTAGCCTTATCTTCGGCGGCATTGTGCTCATGCGGATGCGCGCCAATCTTGCGGAAGCAAAATTGGAAGCGCGGTTGCGGCGGATGGCGTCTCTATGAACCATTGGCCCTTCATTATCGCTGCTTATGCCCTGACATTTGCCGGGACGCTCACTATTTTGGTGTGGAGCTATCTTTCCATGAAAAAGGCCGAAGCTGCCTTGGCTGAGTTGGAGAAAGACAAGTGAAAGCGAAGAACCAGCGGTTAATTCTGGCTGTCTTTGCAGCCGTGGCGGTCGTCGGTGCTGGTCTTTTGGCGGTGTCGGGACTTCAAGAAGAGGCTGCGTTTTTTTACGCACCCGGCGATGTAGAGGAACAAGGCCTTCCGGGTGATCGTGCGGTGCGCTTAGGTGGAATGGTGAAGGAAAAGTCCATTCGGCAGGACGCCGATGGCGTAACCGTCCATTTCATCGTTGAGGATGGCAAGGCCGAAGTTCCCGTGAGCTTTAAGGGCATTGTTCCAGACCTGTTCAAAGAAAATTCGGGCGTCGTGGCTGAGGGGAAGTTTCAGCCCAATGGCTTGTTTGTGGCAGATAATTTATTGGCCAAACACGACGAGCGCTACATGCCGCCCGAGTTGGCTGGTAAAATGCATAAGACAAATAGCCTAACCCAATGATTGCTGAGCTTGGCCTTGGGCTTCTCTGGTTGGCGGCGGGCCTCGCCGTCCTCCAGTTTTTTCTCGGGGCGATTGCATTGCGTATGAAGGGGCGTCCTGATCTGGGACTTGCCATTCAGCCTGTCGCAGTTGCGCAGGGGCTTCTTGCTGGCCTGTCCTTCTTTGCGTTGATCTATCTGTTTATCGTGTCGGACATGTCGGTGAAATTGGTCGCCGCAAACAGCCATTCCGAAAAACCGCTCCTGTACAAAATCTCAGGTGCGTGGGGCAACCATGAGGGATCGATGCTCTTATGGGTGACGATTCTGTCTGTGGCGGGCGGGGCTATCGCGCTGGTTGAACGTCGGATCCGAGAAGATACGTTGATTGCAACCTTGATGGCGCAGGGGCTTACTGCGCTTGGTTTCTATGCGTTTCTGCTCTTCTCGTCGAACCCATTTGAGCGCCTCAATCCTGCGCCGCCAGAGGGCAATGGCTTAAACCCCTTGCTTCAGGATCCCGGGCTCGCCTTTCATCCACCGACACTTTATTTGGGCTATGTTGGTCTTTCGGTCGCGTTCAGCTTTGCCGTTGGGGCGCTTTTGACGCGCGATGTTGGTCCGGCATTTGCACGTGCAATGCGTCCATGGGTCTTGGGCGCTTGGGCGTTCCTGACGATTGGGATTACAGCGGGTAGCTATTGGGCCTATTATGAGCTTGGCTGGGGCGGCTGGTGGTTTTGGGACCCTGTTGAAAATGCGTCGCTTATGCCTTGGTTGGCGGCGACAGCCTTGCTGCACTCGGTAACGGTTCTCGCCACGCGAGATAGCCTACGTGCTTGGACGGTGATGCTGGCGGTTGTCGCCTTTTCCATGTCGATGGTGGGCACGTTCCTTGTGCGCTCCGGCATTTTGACGAGCGTTCATGCCTTCGCCGTCGATCCTGAGCGCGGGTCGTTCATTCTGGCATTGTTGCTGCTGTATATCGGCGGCGCGTTGGCGCTTTTTGCGTTCCGCATTTCAACGGTCAGAGAAGGCGCACAATTTGATCCGGTGAGCCGGGAAGCGGCACTCGTCCTCAATAATTTGTTGCTCACGGTGATCCTCGGCGTTGTGCTGATCGGCACGCTTTATCCGATAGTTGCGCAGGCTATGGGCCAACAAATTTCAATCGGCCCGCCTTATTTCAACCCCGCGGCAGGATCGGTTGCGTTGCTGTTGATCCTCGCGATGGCGGCTGGCCCGCTGCTGCGTTGGCGTCGGGATGGCTTTGCCTTGCTGGTGCGTCGTTTGGCCGTTCCAGTCGCCCTTGGTCTGGGCGTTTTGATCTCGGTTCGGGTTGCAGCGCCAGACATTGGGACGCTTTCTTGGCTGGGGCTGACCACTGCGGCCGTCGCGGGGGCTGCAAGCATCGCGCCTTTGTGGAGACGAAGCCTTAAGCGCACCCCCCTGTTTACTTGGGGCATGGTCGTGGCGCATTTCGGCGTTGCGGTTGCTCTGGCGGGCATGGCGGCGGACACGGCCTTCATGAAGGAACGGCTGGTTGCTGTTGCTGAAGGCGGCGAAGCAGACGTGGGTCCCTTCAATGTCCGGCTAAAGGCAGTTACGCCAGTTATTGGGCCAAACTGGACTGCGTTGGAGGCGCGCATAGAGGCGCGTCGTGGAGACAGCCCGCCCGTTGTTTTGCGGCCTCAGGCGCGGCATTATATGGACCCCCCGACAGAGACGAGCGAAGCCGCCATTACCACCTTGATCGATGGCCAACTCTACGTCGTTCTTGGTAAAGTAAATGAGGATGGCCGCTGGCAACTGCGGCTTTGGTGGAAGCCGTGGGTCACATTGATCTGGTTTGGCGGCATATTGATTGCATTGGGCGGTATTCTTGCTCTGGTTGGTCGATTGTGGCGCGAGCGCCGGTTGCCGACACGGGATGACCAATGATGCGTAAGATACTGCTTTGGGCGCCGTTAATGGTCTTTGCTCTTTTTCTCGGTGTTTTTCTGCGGGGTCTTCACGCGCCCGAAAACACCATCATAACCTCCAAGATGGTTGGCAAAGTGGTGCCAGACTTTGTGTTGCCCGCGGCGGTTGCCAGCCACCCCGCGCTGACCAGCGATGACCTGAAACAGGGCAAGCCTATTCTGCTCAACATTTTTGCAAGCTGGTGCTTGCCTTGCATCGCCGAAGCGCCTGTTTTGGAAGAACTCAAGCGGCAGGGCGTTGAAATTCATGGGATCGCCATTCGCGACACGCCAGAGGATGTCGCTGATTTTCTCGGCCAGCATGGAGATCCCTATGCGCGCATTGGTTCCGATGTATCGAGCCAAGTGCAGATTAGCCTTGGGTCTTCCGGAGTCCCTGAAAGTTTTGTTGTGGATGGTCAGGGTGTTGTTCGTTTCCAGCATATTGGCGACATTCGAAAGGATGATGTTCCGAAGATTTTGGCCGCTCTCGAGGATGCGAAATGAGGCGCTTTGTCCTTGCATCCGGTCTTCTTGCGGCCTTGGTTGGCGCGCCTGTGCTGGCTGGCTCGCGTATGGCGGCAGCGCCGCTTGCCAATGTTCAGTTGGCAGACCCTGAGCAGGAGAAGCAGGCGCGCAGCCTGATGGAAACGGTCCGCTGTCTTGTGTGCCAAGGCCAATCCATCGCAGATTCCGATGCCGATATGGCGGGCGATATGCGTGCCCTTATCCGGGAGCGCATCCAAAAGGGGGAAAGCCCGGAGCAAGTGAGGGCTTGGCTGGTTGAGCGTTATGGCGACTGGGTGACCTATGCACCACCGCAGCATGGCGTCGCGGCGATCTTATGGGCTTTGCCTGCTATCCTTATTTTAATCGGGGGCTTTGTTGCCGCTGGTCGTATCCGCCGGAGCAGGGGATAATGGCACTTTTCGCAATTCTCTTTATCGCCTTTGTAACGCTTTTGCTGATGTGGCGTCTGGGGAAGTTATCGCCGGGCGCGAGCTATGTCAGCGCGGCGGGCCTTGTTCTCGGGCTTGTCGGCTATTCTTTGCAAGGAAGCCCAAATCTTCCCTCCGCGCCGGTTATGTCAAAGCCCTTGCCCCCGGTCCAATTGCCGGCGGCCAGCACTGCGCAGAACAATCTCATCGGGCAGGTCGGGCCAGATTCGCAAACACTTGCGCAAGCTGATGCCTATTTCCGGATTAATCGGCCTGACCTTGCGGCGAGGGTTATTCAGGGTGCGTTGAATAGGGACCCAAATAACCCTGCCTTATGGACCGGGCTTGGCAATGCCTTGGTCGGTCATGAGCAAGGGTTTCTCGCGCCGGCCGCGGATTATGCATATCGGCGCGCGTTGCAGATCGCGCCGGGATATCCGGGTGCTCTTTATTTCTACGCTGTCGCTTTGGCTGAAAATGATCGGGCGAAAGAGGCGCGGCCTTATTTTGAACGACTCGTTGAGACCATCCCTGTGGAAGCCCCTTTTCGAAAGAGCTTGATTGAGGACCTCGATCGGGCTGGTCTTTTGCCCCGGAAAACCGCGCCTTAGTCGCGCTCAGCCAAATAATTTGCTGGGCTTGGCAATTGCTGCTAGCGCCCGGCGGCATTTCCAAGAAAGAAGCCTCACTACGATGCTTTTGCCCGCACTGCCGGATTGGCTATTATGACCGCCGCCACACCAGACAAACCCGTTGCGCAGGATGCCGATGAGACAGGCCATGGCGTGCATGGGCCGCTGCATAAGTTGATGATCGCGGCAATCGGCATCGTCTTTGGCGATATCGGAACCAGCCCCATCTACGCCTTTCGAGAAACTTTTGCGGGGCATCACCCTCTGCCGCCGGATCATCTCCATGTTTATGGGGTCTTGAGCCTGATTTTCTGGTCGATGATGATTGTGGTGACATTGAAATATGTCACCGTCATTTTGCGCGCGGACAATAAGGGTGAAGGGGGGAGCCTAGCTCTTCTCGCGCTGATCAGTCGCGAGGCGCAGGGGAAAAGCTGGTCGGTCCCCATTGTCATGCTGGGCGTTTTTGCAACGGCTCTTTTTTATGGCGATGCCATGATTACGCCAGCCATGTCGGTTTTGTCTGCCTCGGAAGGTTTGACGGTCGTTAATCCTGGTTTTCAGCCATTGGTTCTCCCGATTTCGGTGGCCATTCTTTTTGGACTATTTGCTTTTCAGTCACGCGGAACGGCTTGGGTGGGCGCACTTTTTGGCCCGATTATGATCACCTATTTTGCAACGCTTGCCGGTTTGGGGTTGCTGCACATTGTGAACGCGCCAGAAATTCTGTGGGCGTTGCATCCCGGCAATGCTGTGAGCTTCTTTACCGACGATCCCTTGCGCGGTTTCCTTGCCTTGGGGTCTGTGGTGCTCGCTGTCACCGGGGCCGAGGCGCTCTATGCGGATATGGGTCATTTTGGGCGACGACCTATTAAGTTCTCTTGGCTTTGGATCGTTCTGCCCGGCCTCATGCTGAACTATCTTGGCCAAGGCGCAATGATCATGGGCATGTCTCTGGAAGAAGCTAATGAGGCTATGCGCAATCCCTTCTTCTTGCTGGCACCAGAAGATTTCCGTCTTCCGCTTGTGCTGCTCGCAATTGCAGCGACAATCATTGCAAGCCAAGCGGTTATTTCCGGCGCGTTTTCTCTAACGCAGCAGGCCATTCAGCTCGGCTTTATGCCGCGTCTGCGTATCCAGCATACGAGCGAGAGTGCAGCCGGGCAGATTTACATTCCGACAATCAACTGGGCCCTGATGGTTTTGGTCATTTTGTTGGTGCTGCAATTTGGCAGTTCGAGCAATTTGGCGTCGGCTTATGGGATTGCGGTTACGGGTGCGATGTTCATTGACACATGCCTGCTCGCCGCTCTGCTTCTCAGCATTTGGAAGTGGAACCGCTGGGTCGCCATTCCTCTTTTGGCGGTCTTCTTCATTGTGGATACGGCCTATTTCACGGCCAATCTGACAAAGGTTCCCTCTGGCGGCTGGTTCCCGCTCGTTGTTGGGCTTATTGCCTTTACAATGCTCACCACATGGTCGCGGGGCCGCAAGCTCATGGTGGAGCGGATGCGCGAAGCGGCAATGCCGGTGAAGGTGTTTATCAGCTCGGCCGTCTCGTCCGCGGTGCGCGTGCCCGGCACGGCTGTTTTCATGACATCAACGTCAGAGGGCGTGCCGCACGCGCTGCTCCATAATTTGAAGCATAACAGGATCCTGCATGAACGGGTCATCCTGCTGACCGTGAAAATACCCGGTGTGCCATTTGTCGATGCGGACAAGCGCGCCCAATTGGAAGATTTGGGGCAGGGCTTTCACCGTCTCATCCTGAAATTTGGCTTTATGGAAGAACCAGATGTGCCAGCCGCATTGATCGGGATCAGCGCCTTTAGCCCGCCCATTAAGATGATGGACACCAGCTTCTTCTTGGCGCGGCAGACGCTTCTGCCGTCGTCACGGCCCGGCATGGCCATTTGGCGGGAAAAGCTGTTCGCTTGGATGCTGCGCAACGCGGAAAGCGCGATGGAGTTTTTCCGTCTGCCAACCAATCGCGTGGTGGAACTGGGCAGTCAGGTCGAGATTTAGGGGAAGGGGCTGCTCTGTCAGCAGGGCAGTCTCTCCCGCTTCTATGAAAGCGGTTCTTGGCGTGATCTGGCGGTTGACCCGCCTGAAATCCCTGCCTATAGCCGCGCTTCCCGAAGGTTTCGGTTATTTGGGGCGGAGTAGCTCAGCCGGTTAGAGCAGCGGAATCATAATCCGCGTGTCGGGGGTTCGAGTCCCTCCTCCGCTACCAAAATTCACTGAAATTACAGTGATTTAGGTGCAAATTTGCGCACCCCATTTTCTCATGATAAAACTTAGACAGTGTTAGACAAAATCCTAGCGTGAGATTGTCATCTGTCTGAATCTCCTAACAAAAAGACGGATATCGTCCATCTACGGCGCGGACTGAGCATCTACCGCACTGGAAACTCGCCTTTTTGGCATGTCCGCATCTACGACAACCTCCGCAAACGCTACATCGTCCGATCCTCAAAGGAGAAGGCTCGGCTGACAGCGAAAGAGGTCGCAGAGGAACTCTTCGACGAGCATCGCAGCAAGAAGAGCCAAGCGGTTGCAGTCTCACCAGATACCTCGTTCCAGCACTACGCCGACAAACTCCTAGCGCACGAGAAGGCGATGGCTGCTCGAATGCGCGGAAAGCGATTCTACACGGACACAAGGGCGATCTTGGCTCCTCAGGTGCGCAAAGGCAGCAAAGAGAAGCGTCTCGGCGTTCTGGAGCATTTTGGGCGCTACGATGTGAGCAAGATCACTGCTGGCATGGTGCGGGAGTATTTCCAGAAGGTCGACGAGAAGCGTGACACGCCCTTAGCTGCCTCGACCAAAGCCAAGCATGGCATGGTCATTCGCAAGGTGCTGACGTTGGCATATGAGGATGGGCTGATTG
>Ga0078894_10003306_pt1 | contig 12245 bp, 14 predicted proteins | sample LauGreSu1BDMLBSD_2_FD_67506 | JGI IMG/M metagenome (GOLD analysis project Ga0078894, IMG submission 67506) | Freshwater lake microbial communities from Lake Michigan, USA - Su13.BD.MLB.SD (version 4) (version 4) | ecosystem: Environmental > Aquatic > Freshwater > Lake | place: Lake Michigan...
CTTGGCACTACCATTCTCCTTTTATTGGTTACCAAGATTATATAGCCGTTTTGTATTTATTTGTATATTTAAGATTACAAATAAATTACAATGCAGACAGCTTCTAAAAAAGTAATAAACAGTTGGACCATGTATGACTGGGCAAACTCAGTATACAATTTGGTGATTACCTCCACTATATTCCCTGCTTACTACGAAGCAGTAACCGATGGCGAAAAATTGCCGTTTAATTTGTCTAACACCTCCCTATATAACTATGTGTTAGCCATTGCATTTGTGATTGTGGCCATCCTTTCCCCCATTTTGTCCTCTGTTGCAGATTATCGAGGAAATAAAAAACAATTCTTACAATTCTTTTGTACGATGGGTGCCCTTTCCTGTTCCACCTTATACTTTTTTGACAAGAACCATATCATGGGAGGACTGATTTCAATTATTATTGCCTGTGTAGGGTTTTGGAGTAGTTTGGTATTTTATAATTCCTACTTACCTGAAATTGCTGCGCCAGCGGACCGTGATCGCATTAGTGCGAAAGGCTTTATGATGGGCTATATTGGATCAGTTTTGTTGCAATTAATTTGTTTTGTATTTGTAATGAATCCAGCATTGTTTGGAATTACTTTGGGTAAAGCATCACAAATATCCTTTTTATTGGTAGGCATTTGGTGGATTGGTTTTGGCTGGTTTGCTATTGGAAGATTGCCCGACAGTAAAGGCGCAATTGGAGCACATAGTAATAATATAATTACACAAGGCTATAAAGAATTACATAAAGTATGGTTAGAATTAAAAACACAGCATACTTTAAAAAGATTCTTACTTTCTTTTTTCTTTTACAATATGGGTGTACAAACCATTATGTTGGCAGCTACTTTGTATGGTAAAAGTGAATTGAAAATACAAACTGAAAATTTAATCATTGCCATTCTTATCATACAAATTGTAGCCATTCCGGGTGCCAATTTGATGGCTAAATTGGCCAGTAAGCGAGGTAATTTTAATACTTTAATGGTGGCCGTACTAATTTGGATTGGCGGCTGTATAGTGGGCTACTATTTGCCTGCAGGCAAAAATGTTCCATTTTATGCATTGGCAGTAATTGTTGGCTTTGTAATGGGGGGCATACAATCGGTAAGCCGGAGCACCTATTCCAAATTAATGCCTGCAACCAAGGACACCACTAGCTACTTTAGTTTTTTTGATGTGACTGAAAAAATTGCAATTGTAATTGGCATGTTCAGCTTTGGATTTATCAACCAAATAACCGGTTCACAACGCAATTCAGTATTGGCTTTGGGTATCTTCTTTGTAGTGGGATTTATTTTATTGTATCGAACAGCAAAATTAGATAAGCATGCAACTGTTTAGTATTGAAACTGGCAACTTCAAATTAGATGGAGGTGCCATGTTTGGTGTGGTGCCAAAATCAATATGGCAAAAGTTAAATCCAGCAGATGAAAATAATTTATGTACCTGGGCATTAAGGTGTTTACTTATCATTGATGGAGATCGTAAAATATTAGTGGATACTGGCTTGGGAGACAAACAGGAAGAAAAGTTTTTTAGTCATTACCAACCTAGCAATACCGTTTCAATTAAAGATGCATTACAAAATTGCCATGTTCATTTTTCCGAAATAACCGATGTATTGCTAACCCATTTGCATTTTGACCATGTGGGAGGCGCTATAGAAAACAAGGATGGAACATTATCCACTGTATTTCCTAATGCTACTTATTGGGTTAGTGAGCCCCAATGGAATTTAGCCTTAGATCCAAACAAAAGAGAAAAGGCTTCATTCTTAAAGGAGAATATCCTCCCATTGCAGACATCGGGCCAACTCAAAACCATTGCCCTTCCCAATTACCCCAGCAGCACCCAATTACAAGAAATACATTTTAGCGAAAATGTAAGCTGTTTTGTGGTCAATGGACACACAGAGGGAATGCTATTACCCAAAATAAATTACAAAGGAAAAACCCTGGTATACATGGCGGACTTATTTCCCAGTGTTGGACACTTGCCTTTGCCTTATGTAATGGGATATGACATGCAACCCTTGGTTACTTTAAATGAAAAAGAAGTTTTTCTACAAGAAGCGATCAACAATCATTATACGCTATTTTTTGAACATGACCCTGTCAACGAATGTTGTAGCTTACAAGAAACGCCCAAGGGCATTAGATGTCTAGAAAGTTTCAGCCTATCTCAATGGATCCAGTAATGTGGTAATAGTAAGAGCGTTGTTGATATTCTTAATGAGGTTCAACATAACCACCTACTAATTTTTAACCAAGGCATTAAGGGGATACCTTAAATTTTCGAATCCCACCATGTCTACTTTAATGCTTCCAACAATTATTGGGGTTTCAATCCTAACAGGAATATGGTTTTCGTCATCGGTTACCCATACAACCATTTTTTCTCCCCCACTAAATACGGTACCCTTCACCAATAAAGGAGCAATTTTGATTACCTTGAATTTGCCATATTTAGTTGTAATTACATCTCTCCCCAAAAACTTGAAATAGGAAGGATAAAGGTCTTTATCCAAAAAAAAGTTGAGGTACACTTTGTCGTTCATTTGGATATTCGAGAAATTAATATTGCGAGAAGCATAAATGGCACTAATTACATCATAGGTGCAATCGGCAGTTTTGAAAACACCAGGTGTTGTTGAAGTGGTGGCCGTTCTATTTTTTTGATTAAACTGGATGGATTCAGTTTTATGAAAACTACCCTCATTAATTTGTCTTGTAAATTGATAAGGCAATAAAGTTTTAGCATCCACCACACTCTCGTACTTATCTCTTACTTTAAATATCCAATCATACTTACTATTGGAAGAGCCGTTTGCGGTAAAGGTATAGGTACTTGCCCCATTAAAATTACCTGCCTGCGTAATAAATTCAGCATTGCCTGCATTTACATAAAGCCCAACTACATTGTAATAAATAGTATAACGAATCCTTTCACCCACATTAAAGGAGGTGTTGGCTTGATTACAAAGACTCGTTTCTCTTGGACTAAAAAAACTCATTAAGGGCAATAGTAAATAAACCATAAATGCACTCATACTGCTTTAAATTTATTGGTAAAATTATCGTTTTATTCGGTAACCTAGTAATAAGCTGGTCCCAATAATGGAAGGTATTAAAAAATTGATCCCCCAAATTATAGAAGATAAAGAAACAATGCTCACTTTATTTGAATAAAATGGTGTTAAAATTACAATGAATAGCTGCCCTCTTACTACTAACTCACTAAAGCTAAATGTAGGAACAATGCTTAAACATAAAAACAGTATTGCCAAGGAAAGAAATAAGGTTAGTAAATCTATTTCCATTTTTAACAGATAGGCTACATAAAAATACTGTGCAACAAACAGGGCATATTTGCAGAAGGACCAGCACAATAGCTTTATTTTTAGTAGCTGATCAATTTGAAGTGCGTTTAAAAAGGAGAGTTTTGCTGTCCAATTTCCTTTAAAGAAATATAAAACAACCGCAATGAATCCAATAAAGGGGCTCAACCATTTTATCCAAAACAACCCATTGATATTGATGCCAGGATACAAAGTAATATTTAAAAATAGGGCTATTACCCCTATGAATACCGTGACTAATAATTGTGCATAGGAAGTCCAGGCCATTTGTGCTAATCCCATTAATTTATTGCCTGCAGAAAGAAACATTGTCCTTCCTGCGTATTCTCCAATTCTATTAGGCGTGAAAAAAGCAAAAGCCTGTCCAACAAATACACTTTTTAGTGAAGTCCCCAAATGAATGGGATTGGTATCTCTAACTGCCATTTTCCATTTAATCGCTTCCACCAATATACTCATCAACATCAAAGAAATTAAAAAAAACCAGTCCAAAAATTGAATGGACATAATTTGGGAATAGAATATTTTTTTTAGTTGATCCCAATTTTCATTTGCAATGACCTGGTAATATATAGCGATACCACAAATAGCAAATAACAAAAGGCCCACGCTTTTTTGAATATAAGAAAGAATCGTTGACTGGTTGCCTTTTAACATAATGACAAAGTTCGTAATTTGAAATGATATCTGTAACTTTATTCCAATGAGTAAGCAACCCATCATTTTAGGTATTGACCCCGGCACCTTAATTTTAGGCTATGCAATATTAAAAGGTGGCACAAAACCAAGCTTAATTGAAATGGATGTGTTAAAGCTTAGCAAGGAGAAAGATATTTATGCAAGGCTTCAATTAATACACGCTAAAATTATTGAACTCATTAAACAGCATCAACCCACCGATTTTGCAATTGAAGCTCCTTTTTTTGGAAAGAATGTTCAAAGTATGCTAAAATTGGGCAGGGCACAGGGGGTTGCGATTGCTGCCGCTATGCATTTTCAATTGCCTGTTACTGAATATGCTCCAAAAAAAGTAAAACAATCCATTACCGGAAACGGCAACGCCGATAAGGATATGGTTTGGAAAATGCTTGAACAAATATTGTCCATCAAAAAACAACCTAAGCACTTTGATGCTACAGATGCTTTAGGGGTGGCACTTTGTCATTGGTATCAAATGAGCGGACCTACTTTACCCACTATGGCCAAAACAGGTAAGGGTGCGAAATTGGCAAAAAAATCCAATGGATGGGAGGCCTTCCTCGCCAATAATCCAGGTCGAGCTCGTGTTAAATAGTAGTAATTAGTTCAAACTATTACTTTGCTAATTTACTTACAATCAGCTCCTGGATTTGTTGGAACTCCTCAGTAGAAAGTTGAAGTTTGGGATTGGCAAAATTAATATCGTCTGCCGTATTAATGGGAATAAGATGCACATGTGCATGTGGCACTTCTAGGCCTACCGTTACCATACTCACCCTATTGCATGGAAAACTTTGTTCAATTGCTTTTGCAATGGGCTTTATAAAATGCATCAAATCATTTAAATAGCTATCGGGGACATCAAATATTTTATCTACTTCACATTTAGGCACTACCAACACATGCCCCTTTTGCAATGGGAATATATCTAAAAAAGCGAAGTACTTTTCAGACTCCGCTATTTTATAAGAAGGTATTTCACCTTGTATGATTTTTGAAAAAATCGTCATGGTAAATTAAATCGTTATGTTGTCTACTTTAAATTTCATGACACCATTGGGCGTTTGCACTTCGGCAATCTCTCCTATCTTCTTTCCAATTAAACCTTTTCCTATTGGAGAAGAGGCGGAAATTTTACCCGCTTTTAAATCTGCTTCTTTCTCTCCCACCAATTGATAAGTAACTGTTTTTTTAGTCGCCTCATTCGTAATGGTCACTTTTGTTAAAATAGTCACTTTGCTAGTATCAATTGTTTTAGTGTCTACAATTTTAGCATTTGAAATGGTCGCTTCCAATTGTTTGATTTTTGACTCCAACATTCCTTGCGCTTCTTTTGCAGCATCATATTCCGCATTTTCTTTTAAATCTCCTTTTTCTCTTGCTTCCGCAATGGCTCTTGATGCAGCTGGACGATCTACCGACTTTAATTTTTGCAACTCCTCACGCATCTTATCAAAAGTCTCCTGGGTTACATATACATTGGTTTCATTCATATCCTTCGTTTTAGATAAAAAAAATACAACGCCACATTGTATGTAGCGTTGCAGTGTACAAAGATATTATATTCAATTGAATTTAAAGTAAAATTGAAGACAGATCGGGTTAAATAATGGCCAATTTTTCCAATACCACCCTTGCCATTTTATAGTAGGCTTCCTGACTATAACCGGCTATATGAGGGGTTATAATGCAATTAGGGAAGGTCATGATCGCCTCCAACTGCTGCTTTTCAGTGGATGAATAGCTGGCCAATTGTTCATTTTCCAGCACATCTAGGCCAATTCCCCTAACCAATTGATTTTGAAGGGCTTTCAATACCGCCTGGGTATCGGTGACCGAACCACGGCAGGTACTTATAAAATAGGGTTGTTTTTTACAAGCACTAAAAAAAGCGTCGTTGGCATAGTGAAAGGTTAGTTCCGTCAAGGGTAAATGAAGGCTAATTACATCGGCTTGTTCTTGTATTTCCTGTAAACTAGCCGACTGGATGGTATTCGTTTCAAAAGCTGTTTTATAGATATCATGTGCCAAAATTCGCACATTAAATCCTTGTAGTACTTTAGCAAAAGCAGCACCCGTATTTCCGAATCCAATGATACCTACCGTTTTTCCATTTAACTCATCGGCCCTGTTGGCATCCCGAATCCACTGTCCTTGTTTTATTTGATCATAACTACTATGAATACGATTCATTAAACTCAATACCAAACCTAGTGTATGTTCGCCAACTGCGGTACAATTACCCTCGGGACTACTGACAGATTGAATGCCTAGGGTATTGGCGTAGTCAACATCTATCAATTCCATCCCACTTCCCAATCTTCCTATCCACTTTAATTGCGTAGCCTTATTCAAAATTGCTTTGTCAATTTTTAAACGAGTAGTAACAATTAAACCAGTTGCTTGATGCATCAATGCTGATAACTGATCATAACCAATGGCAGGTTCATGTATAATTTCAAATCCCTTTTCTTGCAAAGTGTTCATTAAAAAGGGGTGCACAGGTGCTGTAATAATAACGGTGGCTGCCATCTTAATTTTCGTTATGCATTTTAAAAGTGAGTGCTGCATAATTCTCGTAAGTTAAATTTTCAGCACGCTTTGTAAAGATAGGATCTTCCAATTGAGCAGGTGTGAAATAGGGTTTTAAAGGATTGCGTAACATTTTGCGTCTTTGCCCAAATGCCATTTTCACAATATGATAAAAACTTTTTTCAGAAGCCATTGCTGGAAAAATTTCTTTTCGCTTAAACATAATGACCCCACTATCCACTTTAGGAGGTGGATTAAATGCAGCAGGCGGAACATCAAACAAGTAGGTTACATCATAAAAAGCTTGCGCCAATACACTTAATATACCATACGCTTTTGAATGTGGTTTTGCAGCGATTCTTTCAGCTACTTCTTTTTGAAACATTCCAACCATTGTAGGGACTTGCTGTTTCCAGTCCAAAACTTTAAAAACAATTTGTGTCGAAATATTATAAGGGAAATTACCGACCAAAGTGAATGCTTCGTCAAAAGGCATTTGTGTATCTAAAAAATCTTCATTAATTAACTTCCCCGCTAAGTCAGGAAAAGTATGCAATAGATAATTGACTTTTTCCGTATCCAATTCAATGGCTTTGAAGGACTCAGTTGGTATTTTATATATGTACTCGGTTAAAGCCCCTGCTCCGGGGCCCACTTCCACTAATCTTTCAATGGGCGATTGCTGCAATACCCCCTGTATTCTTTCACAAACGGTCTTGTCGATCAAAAAGTGCTGTCCTAGGGACTTTTTTAGCGTGTATTGCATGAAGCAAAGTTAGGTTTTTGTGCGTACTTTTACAGTCTAATAAAATGGATATGAGTCAGGACATCAAAAAACCAATTATCGGCTTTAGCTGTGGCGATTTAAACGGCGTAGGCATTGAATTAATCATTAAATCCTTGTCAGACAGTCGCTTATTGGACTTTATGGTTCCTGTTATTTTTGCCAGCAACAAAAGCCTTCATTTTTATAAAAAATTAAGCCCTGAATTTGCCATCAATTATTCCTCCATTCCCGATTTATCAAAAATCAATCCTAAGCAAGTAAATTTAATCAATTGCTGGGAGGAGGATGTAAATATTACCCCTGGTGAATTAACGGACGATGGAGGCAAATATGCCTTTATTTCCTTGCAACAAGCAGTAGCGGCATTAAAAGAAAAAAAGATTGACGGTTTAGTAACAGCCCCTATTCATAAAAAAAATATTCAATCCCCTGAATTTAACTTCAGTGGCCATACACCCTATTTACAACATGCATTTGGCAATACTGAAAACCTAATGCTATTGGTAGCTGAAAATTTAAGAATGGCATTGGTAACCGAACATGTCACTGTGCAGGATATTGCAAAACATATCACTAAAGATAAGATCAAACAAAAACTACAAATTTTAAATAGCAGTTTGCAAAAAGATTTTGGCATTGACAAACCGCGCATTGCGGTATTGGCTTTAAATCCTCATGCAGGAGACGAAGGCTTAATTGGAAAAGAAGAAATTGAAATAATTCGTCCAGCAGTAAAAGAAAGCAAGGGGCAAATATTGGCATATGGCCCGTATTCAGCTGATGCATTTTTTGCAAGAGGCGCACACGAAAAATTTGATGGCGTTTTGGCCATGTACCATGATCAAGGATTAATTCCATTTAAATCATTGGCTTTCGGAGAGGGCGTAAATTTTACAGCAGGTTTACCTATTGTAAGAACCAGTCCTGATCACGGCACTGCGTTTGATATAGCGGGCAAAAACAAAGCCGATGCTGCTTCGTTTACGGCAAGCATTTTTGAATGTGTACGCATTATTCATGCCCGTCAAGGTTATCGAGATATGCGCTTAAATCCATTGAAGAAAATAAGTGCACGTATGTTTGCCAATGCTAAAGATGAAACTTTAGAAGAATCTAATTACTAATTTATTCGCTCCATTTAAAAAGGGCAGGACTGTTTCATTTCATCCAAGCTTTGCTTTCCCCAAATAGGTAAAATAGGCTGAGGTGATTGCTTATTTAATAATTGTTTTGCCTTGTTAAGGATGGGTTTACTTTTCTCACAACCTCCTCCAAAAAGTACAGGGAGATTCAATTTTAAACTCGCTTCCAATATATATATTCTTGGATTGTTTACATTTAGCTTCCTAGCCTTGGCCAAGGGTTCATAAATACTTTTTTCGTAGCTAATCCAACGTAGATAAGGGTTCACCGCCATCTTTGCTGTTTTGGCCATAGAAAGCGCACAAAAATTTTCATCATTGGTTTGTATCGCTATGGATTTGTTCGCCCAATAAATTGCTTTATCCGCATTCAAATCTGCACTTTGTTTTTGCTTTAAACTTAAACGGGCATACAAAATAGAAGTATAATAAGATGGTAGCCAATCATGGAGATTGGACTGTGCTATTTTTTCAAATTTTAGCAATAAACTTGAGAGTTCTTGCTGGGTATTTAACTTATTAAATTCTGCAACAGCTTCTGTGTAATTGCCAGTTGCATTGTTTTGTGCAGCAAGTTTGGCTGTAAAAAAAGGAACCAATAAAATAACTATCCATAAACGCATACAATGCAATTTAGAAAATAGAATTGGGAATACCTTTGTTTATAATGTAATTATTGTAGGTAATTTCGACTGTCCCCTTTTTGTTTTTTAAGAGCTTTTTCTTGGCAGCAGGATCCTCATCGCCAAATTCTAATGTAATACCATTGGGCAACTTATAATCTTTGGTATTAAAACTAAATACAATTTTGCTCGCTAATCCATACTGTGCGTATGCCCCATATTGCATGGTAATTTCATAACTGCCGTTTTCCTTGGTGGTCGTTGCAGTTTTATACACCAAGGCTTCCACTGGATCAATCCATAAAGTGGAAATCACCCAGTCCAAATTATCATCGTTGGGAATGAGTTTTAATACGGTTAAAGTTTTACCATTCACCACCTGCGTCCCACCTGGAATCGTTGAATACTTTTTGGTATTTAACAAAGTATTGATGGTAAGTGAAACGCCGCCTTTTGGAAGCAATGAAATACCTCCCTCCTTTTTTACTTTTAATAAATTAGGCTTTTTAAAATATACTTTTACTTTACCAAGAGATGCTTTAATAAAGGAAACATCTGTTTTCATAACACCTTCGGCAACATAATCATTCACCAACCCCAATTTCTTACTCACTTTTTCAATTAAAGGATCCACTTGCGCAATGACTACATTTGAACAACAATAGAAGAATGCAAAAACAATGACTTTTTTCATAAACAAGGTTTACTATAATTAGCTTAAGATATCTTTTTTCTTCGTGATGTAAACAGCAGCCGTCACAAATAAAATAATATGCGCGCTAAGTACGAATAAAGAATTTTTTATTTTGGCAATATTTAAAATAGACCCTGCAATTGCCTCGTTGCCATCATTGACTTGAATGTCAAAAAACTCCTTCCAATTGTTCATATGGGTCGTAAACAAATAAGGCTTGATGATGGAAAACAAAGGAATATTGAGGGTACTTAATATCGTAAAAAACACAATGGCACTCATGGTACCTACAATAGGACCAATCGAGTTATTTGCCATACTCGACATTAAAAAACCAAGGGCAGTCACCGTTAATAATGAAAAGCTCGCAAACACAAATGCACCTACATAACGCCAAAGCACATCTTTTTCCTGAATCAATACCACATAATTGGACTTCATCAAAAACAAATCGTCAGTGCCAAACACCCACATACTCACAAATAATGCTAAGAAGGCCAGCCAAATAAGCAAGACAATGGTATAAATACTGGCTGCTATGAATTTACCCAATACCCATTCTGTCCTTGTAAAAGGGGTTGAAAATAATAAACGTAAAGTGCCCAAGTTTGCTTCCCCTGATATCATATCCGCAGCTATTAAGGCTACCAATAATGGCACATGTACTAATAACAATTGCAATAAAATATAACAAATCAAATACCCATTAAGTACTTTACCGTCCACGGTTAAGGTATCATTGATATCCTTCATTAAAAAGGAAGCATAGGACTCACCGTCTATTTTTAATCCAAATTGAATCACCACAATCAATGCTGCAATGGCCCCAAAAGCAATATACGTTCTTGGACGTCTAAAAATTTTATACAATTCAAATGCGATGATGGACTTCATTATTGTGTATTTGAAGTGACTTGTAAAAAATAATCTTCCAGTGAATTTCTGCTTTCCACATTAATTAAACCAACACCCGCATTCACCAAAAACTGATTCAATAAAGGAATTTCAAAATGAGGGATCGAAAGATAAATGCCTTCCGCTCGTTTTAATAAATAATTACTAAAACTTCCTGCTAAAATTAACTGAATGGCTTGCTCATCATTGGTGGTGGTAACATGCACAACCATTTTATTAGGATCCAACAAAGATTGAATGGGACCATCTGCTATTTTTTTACCCTTATGAAGTATTAAAATATGCGATGCCATTTGTTCAATTTCTGAAAGAATATGAGAAGAAACTAAAATGGTCTTCCCCTCCTCCTTCGCTAAATGCTGAATTAAATTTCTGATATCCGAAATACCCTGCGGATCCAACCCGTTGGTAGGTTCATCTAAAATAATTAATGAAGGATTGTGTAATAAAGCAATGCCAATACCCAGTCTTTGCTTCATCCCCAATGAAAAAGTTTGTACTTTATCCTTTGCACGATCGAGTAGACCCACTTTTTTTAAGGTATCTTCAATAGAGGAAGGGGTAATTTTTTTACTTCTTAATTTTGCAAATAAGGTTAAATGTTCCTTGGCAGATAAATAAGGATACAAGTCAGGCCTTTCAATAATGGCCCCAATTTCTTCTAATACTTTATTCCGATTGTCTTGAATAGAATGACCGAATATTTCAATACTTCCACTGGTAGGATGTATCAACGACAATAACATTCGGATAGTGGTACTCTTTCCCGATCCATTTTGTCCCAAAAATCCAAATACCTGCCCTTCCTGTACCTCAAAGCTGAGGCCATCCACTGCTTTAAGGGAACCAAAATGTTTGCTTACATTATTTACTTGTATCACCGACATACCATAATAACAAAAAACCCTGAACTAAGTTCAGGGTTTTTCAAATATATAGTGTTGTCCTATTTGTATTGAGGGATTAAGCTATTCGCTAAATCAACCATTTGTTTAATTCCGTCTTCAGGTAAGTTTCCTTTCTTGAATTCAGCCAACACATTTGGTAATTTGTTCGTCATTTCTAACAAGAAATGCTCTTCAAAAGCTTTTACCTTACTCACCGCTACTTCTTTTAACAAACCTTGGGTTCCTAAGTAGATAATAGCAACTTGCTTTTCAACGGTGAACGGAGTATACTGCGCTTGCTTCAAAATTTCCACGTTTCTCGCACCCTTGTCAATTACATTTTTAGTTGCTGGATCCAAGTCACCACCAAATTTAGAGAAGGCCTCTAACTCACGGTACAATGCTTGGTCTAATTTTAAAGTACCAGATACTTTTTTCATTGATTTGATCTGTGCGTTACCACCCACGCGACTTACAGAAATACCTACGTTGATCGCTGGACGAATACCTGCGTTAAACAAGTTTCCTTCTAAGAAGATCTGACCATCTGTAATGGAGATTACGTTTGTAGGGATATATGC
>Ga0078894_10003308_pt1 | contig 12243 bp, 11 predicted proteins | sample LauGreSu1BDMLBSD_2_FD_67506 | JGI IMG/M metagenome (GOLD analysis project Ga0078894, IMG submission 67506) | Freshwater lake microbial communities from Lake Michigan, USA - Su13.BD.MLB.SD (version 4) (version 4) | ecosystem: Environmental > Aquatic > Freshwater > Lake | place: Lake Michigan...
AAAATCACCTGTAATGCAACCAAGTGCAGGCAGAGGAACAAGAAACACTGATTGGTGGCCTAATCAATTACCATTAAACATTTTACGCCAACATTCTCAGTTAACAAATCCAATGGATGCAAATTTTGATTATAAAAAAGAGTTTGCATCACTTGACTTAAAAGCTGTTAAACAAGATATCTACGATTTAATGACCAATTCACAAGATTGGTGGCCTGCTGACTATGGTCATTATGGTCCATTTTTTATTCGTATGGCTTGGCATAGTGCAGGTACCTATCGTACAACTGATGGTCGTGGTGGTGCAGGTGCAGGAATGCAACGTTTTGCACCTTTAAATAGCTGGCCTGACAATACCAATTTAGATAAAGCAAGATTATTATTATGGCCTATAAAAAAGAAATATGGTCAAAAATTATCTTGGGCCGACTTAATGATTTTGGCAGGAAACTGTGCTTTAGAATCAATGGGTTTTAAAACCTTTGGTTTTGGAGGAGGTCGTGTTGATGTTTGGGAACCACAAGAAGATGTTTATTGGGGTAATGAGCGTGAGTGGTTAGGTGATAAAAGATATACAGGTGATCGTGATTTAGAAAATCCATTAGGTGCAGTGCAAATGGGTTTAATTTATGTTAACCCAGAAGGGCCTAATGGTAATCCTGATCCAATTGCTTCAGCACGTGATATTCGTGAAACATTTGCTCGTATGGCAATGAATGACGAAGAAACAGTTGCCTTAATTGCAGGTGGACATACTTTCGGTAAAACACACGGAGCAGCTGATCCTGGAAAATATGTTGGAGTTGAACCAGCAGCTGCAAATATTGAAGATCAAGGATTAGGTTGGAAAAATACTTTGAATAGTGGGAACGGTGTAAATACTATTACATCTGGTTTAGAAGGTGCTTGGACAAACACACCAACTAAATGGAGTAATAACTATTTTGAAAACTTATTTGGTTTTGAATGGGAATTAACAAAAAGTCCAGCGGGTGCACATCAGTGGAAACCTAAGGCTGGTGCAGGTGCTGGAACAGTGCCTGATGCACATGATGCAAGCTTAACACATGCTCCTACCATGCTTACAACTGACATAGCATTAAGAGTTGATCCAGCTTACGGCCCAATTTCAAAACGCTTTTATGAAAACCCTGATCAATTTGCAGATGCATTTGCTAGAGCTTGGTTTAAATTAACACATCGTGATATGGGTCCTCGTGTACTTTATGTAGGAAGCGAAGTACCTTCTGAAGAATTAGTATGGCAGGATCCAATTCCTGCTGTTGCACATAAATTAGTTGATGCTACGGATATTACTGCTTTAAAAGCAAAAGTATTATCAAATGGATTATCAGTTGCTGAATTAGTTAGCACCGCTTGGGCTTCCGCTTCTACATTCCGTGGTTCTGATAAACGCGGTGGAGCAAATGGAGCAAGAATTAGATTAGCTCCTCAAAAGTATTGGTCAGTAAACAATCCTTCACAACTTTCAAAAGTATTGGATGCATTGGAAACTATCCAAAAAGAATTTAATGCGACGAATAAAGAAAAACAAATTTCAATTGCTGACTTAATAGTTCTTGCTGGTGCTGCTGCCATTGAGAAAGCAGCAAAGGATGGTGGACATAATATTACTGTTCCTTTTACACCTGGTCGTACGGATGCAACCGAAGCACAAACAGATGTTGCATCATTTAGTGTGTTAGAACCATTTGCTGATGGTTTCCGCAATTATGTAAAAAATCATAGTGTGGTTTCATCAGAGGAAATGTTAATTGACAAAGCACAATTACTTACTTTAACAGCACCTGAAATAACTGTTTTAGTTGGTGGTATGCGTGTATTAAATACGAATACAGATGGCTCTGCACATGGTGTATTTACCGATAAGCCAGGTGTGTTAACAAACGACTTTTTTGTTAATTTAATTGATTTTGGAACTACTTGGAAAGCAAGTTCAGCTTCTCAACAATTATTTGAAGGTAGTGATCGTGCAACTGGAAAAGTAAAATGGACGGGTACAAGAGTTGATTTAATTTTTGGATCAAATTCAGAATTAAGAGCATTAGCTGAAGTATATGCATGTGATGATGCAAAAGCAAAATTTGTACATGACTTTGTTGCCGCTTGGAATAAAGTGATGAATTTAGATCGCTTTGATTTAGCTTAAAAAATTGAAGATATATCTCAAAAAGGTGGCCAATTGGTCACCTTTTTTTGTTGATTTAAGGTCTTGGAATAATAGTTTACCTTTGCATTATGAATTTTACTGACCTAAACCTGAATGCTTCCTTATTAAATGCTTTAGTGGATTTAAAATATAAGCAACCTACTACAATACAACACCGAGTATTTCCTATTGTAATGTCTGGACGAGATGTATGTGGTATAGCTCAAACGGGAACAGGAAAAACCTTTGCCTATTTATTACCTTGTTTAAGACAGTGGAAATTTGATAAAAACAAATCACCACAAATATTAATATTAGTTCCAACAAGAGAATTAGTTGTTCAAGTAGTTGAAGCAGCAAAGAAACTTTCAAAATACATGAATGTAACTTCTGTTGGGGTCTTTGGCGGTGTAAATATTAATACACAAGCTATTGAAGTTGAGCAGGGAGCTGACATTATTGTTGCCACACCAGGAAGATTATTTGATTTAATTATGAATGGCTCCATCAAAACTAAAACCATTAAAAGATTAGTGATTGATGAAATGGATGAAATGTTAAATCTTGGTTTTAGAAAACAAATCACGAATATTTTAGAGTTACTCCCACAAAAAAGACAAAACTTATTATTTTCTGCAACCATTACGGAAGAAGTAGAAAAATTAATGGATGATTATTTTACTGCGCCAGAAAGAGTTGAAGCTGCTCCAACAGGAACACCTCTTGAAAATATCATTCAAACAGGCTATGAATTACCGAATTTTAATACAAAGGTTAATTTATTAGAATTATTATTGTCTTCGGATGAAACCATGACTAAGGTATTGATATTCGCAGCTACTAAAAGTTTAGCTGATCAACTGTATGATAAACTAATTGAGTTATTCCCTGATATTGTTGGTGTTATTCACTCTAATAAGGAACAGAATTATCGCTTTAATACGGTGAACCAATTTAAAGCAGGTGTATTTAAATATATTATATCAACCGATGTAATGGCGCGTGGTATTGATGTTGCAGAGGTTACGCACGTAATTAATTTTGATACTCCTGATGTACCAGAAAATTATATTCATAGAATTGGAAGAACTGGTAGGGCAGATAAAAAAGGAATTGCAATTACTTTTATCACACCTAAGGAAGCAAAAGAAAGAGCAGCTATTGAGACATTAATGAAACAAGCAATTCCTATTCAAAGCCTACCAGAAAATTTAGAAATATCTGAAATACTAACTGAGGATGAAAAGCCAAAAGTGAGAATGAAGATTATTCAAATTAAAGTTCCTAAGAAAGAGGAGTCAGGTCCAGCATTTCACGAAAAGTCTTTAAAGAATCAAAAAGTAAATGTTAGAAAGAATCATAAAGACGCAATGACCAAAAAGTATGGTAAGCCTAAAAAACGAAAACCAAAGAAGTAGTGTAAAGAAGAAGCCCTTAAAAATAAATTTAAGGGCTTCTTCTTTTTATCTCATATGATTTTTTTTAGCACCCCATAAAGGAGAGCTAAAATTTACTTATTCTTATCTTTTAATTTAAGGAGTTTTCTCTTAGCTCAAAATAAATCGGTGCCCTCGTTTATGGGGGGCACCGAAGATATCTTTAGACGAAAAATAAAAAAGCCCTTAAATTTTATTAAGGGCTTTTTTATTGAATTAAAATCTTTCGAAACTACTAAAGAAAAAGTTTCCTTCTATTGTTGCATTCTCATCACTATCACTTCCATGAACAGCGTTTTCTCCTATTGAACTTGCATATTTTTTACGAATAGTACCTTCGGCAGCATCTTTAAAGTTAGTAGCCCCAATTAAGGTTCTAAAATCAGCAACAGCATTCTCTTTTTCTAAAATGGCAGCTACAATTGGTCCGCTACACATAAATTCAACTAATTCTCCGTAAAATGGTCTTTCCTTATGCACTTCATAGAACTGACCAGCCTGAGTAGGGGTTAAATGAATCCATTTCATGGCTTTCACTTTAAATCCTGCTTGTATGATTTGGTCTAAAATGGCACCAGTGTAGCCTTTAGAGGTCGCATCTGGTTTAATCATTGTAAATGTTCTGTTGCTCATGTTTATTTTATTATAATGTTTTAATTCTGGGCGCAAATTTACACAAAAACATTGGTTTTGCACTAAATTTGTGCCCTTATGCAACCAATCGACCAGTTTTTCCCGTTATTGAAATCTCCATTTAAAGGCGTTATCACCTGTCATCAAAAACCTGATGGTGATGCAATGGGATCGTCTTTGGCTTTATATCATTTTTTGAAACAACTTGGTCATGATGTAAAAGTTATTGCTCCAACCAATTGGGCACAATTTTTGGATTGGATGCCAGGTGTTAATGAAGTAATTGATTTCGAGTCAAACAAGGAATTATCAACCCAAATTGTAAAGGAAGCGGATTATGTTTTTTGTTTGGATTTCAATATCTTACACAGAACCAAGCATTTAGAGCCAATTATTACTGCTTCAAAATCCATTAAAATTTTAATCGATCATCATCAACAACCTGATACACCAAGCTTTGGCTACGGTATTAGTGATGTAAAAATGAGTTCTACCTGTGAAATGATTTATGACTTTATTGTTCAATCAGGTCATAGTAATCTAATTAATTTAGACATCGCTAATTGTTTATATACAGGCTTAATGACAGATACAGGATCATTTAGGTTCCCCTCAACAACTGCTTCAGTTCATAAAATTGTGGCCCATTTAAAAGAATTAGGTTTACAACATGCTGTAATTCATGAGAATATATATGATCAGGGTAGTGAGGCGAGACTAAAATTCATGGGTAATGTATTCTTATATAGGATGCAGGTATTCCCTGAATTTAACACTGCATTAATGGCTATTCCAAAGACTGATATTTATAAATTTGACCTCAAAACTGGTGATACAGAGGGATTAGTTAACTATTTATTATCTATTCAAGGGATAAAATTTGCTGCAATTGTCATAGATAGGGAAGAGGAAAGAAAATGGAGTTTTAGGAGCAAAGGTATCTTTGATGTTAATATATTTGCACGTAATCATTTTGAAGGTGGCGGCCATGCTAATGCGGCAGGAGGACGCTCATCAAAATCAGTTGAAGAAACTGCTAAGGATTTCATTAACATATTAAATGAATATAAAACACAATTAACACAATAAATAAAAAATGATAAAGTCAACATTAAAATTCGTCGCTGCAATTGTATTGTTTGCAAGTTGTAATCAATTCGAAAAAGCGCCATCAGGAATGATGTACAAAATTTCACACGGTAGCGGCAATGAAAAATTATTAGTTCAAGGTCAATTTGTAAAAATTAACATTGAATATCGTTTAAAAGCAAAGGATTCTGTTTTAAGTACAACTTTCGGATTTATCCCTGCTTATTTACCAATTGACACAGCAAGATTAGGTAAATATAGTTTTACTGAAATTATGATGAAATGTAGAAAAGGAGATAAAATCGAATTTAACTTAAGTGTTGATTCTTTGGTTAAAATGAATGCTTTACAACTTAATGAAGTCTTCAAAACTGGAGATGTTGTAATAGGTAAAGTTGAAATTTTAAATGTATTTGCTCAAGAAAGTCAAGTTGCTGAAGATTATAAAAAAGAACAAACAACTGAAAAAGACAAAGAAGTAAAAGCGATAGAAGCATATTTAGCTAAAAACAACATCAAGGCTACTAAAACTCCAGAGGGTGTTTTTGTAGTAGTTAAACAACTAGGTGATGTGAATGCAAAAATTGATTCTACTAAAGCTGTTAGCGTATTTTACAAAGGGTATACTTTTAAAGGTGAAACCTTTGATACCAATATCAAACCTAACGATCCAACTGCTAAAGCATACGAAGTTAATTTAGGTACTGGTTCAGTTATCCCAGGATGGGAAATTGGATTATTATATTTTAATAAAGGTGCAAAAGGCACAATTTATGTTCCAGCAATGTTAGCATATGGCCCACAAGCAAATGGTCCAATTAAAGCTTATGAAAATTTAGCTTTTGACATTGAAATTGCTGATGTAAATGTTAAAAAACCAGTTGCTCCAATGCCAAATCAAATGGCTGGTTTACCACAAGGAAATTAATCCTAATTAATAATAATTTAAAATCCTCGACATTTACTTGTTGGGGATTTTTTTTGTCTTTATATATCAAAATAAATACTTACCTAAATCAATAATTTGTTTTGCTTCTAAAGCATCATGCACTCTCAAAATAGAAGCACCATTATGAAGTCCAATTGTGTTCAATACAGTTGTACCATTCAATGCCTCTTCCGCTGTTATATTTAGTGTTTTGTAAATACTTGATTTTCGTGATACACCAAGTAAAATAGGTAACCCTAAATCACTAAGAAAACTTAGTTCTTTTACAATTGAAAAATTTTCATCAATAGTTTTACCAAAACCAAAACCTGGGTCAATTACCCAATTTTGAATCCCTAAATTGGATAGCTTTTTTATTTTCTCCTTAAAATATTCATGGATTTCAACAATTACATTTGTCCTAGGCAGTATCTCATGCATGTTATTGATATTTCCCGTTAAATGCATGCCAATATAACCTGCATTATATGCTGAAACGATTTTTAATATTTCGGCATCAAAATTTCCACAACTAATATCATTAATAATATGCGCTCCTTTCGATAATCCTTCTTTCGCTACTTGACTATTGAAAGTATCAATGGAAATTAAAACAGAAGGATACTCGGAACTAATGCATTCAATCAATGGTATGATATTATTAAGTTCATCCTTAGGGGAAATAATTTCAGCACCTGGCCTTGTGCTTTGACCACCAATATCAATAATGGAGGCTCCATCATTAATACATTTTTCCACAAATTTTGCTACCCAATCCATATCAATAACCCTACTTGGCTTATAGAACGAATCGGAGGTAGCATTCATGATAGCCATTATTTGAGGGGTATTTATTTCCCATATTCTGTCGCGGGCAGGAATTTTGAACATAGTTTTATTTTAAGGTCGTTATGCAGTATCTTGCAACTGTTCAAAGTTATTAACTAACCCTGAAATTTGTACTTAAATAATGAGCCAAACTTCTACACAATTTGATCTGGCAATTGCTAGTTGTAGTGATATTTTTATTAAAAAAACTAAGGATTACGGTACAGCTTGGCGTGTTTTACGTATTATTTCGGTGGTTGATCAAATATTCATCAAAGCTTTAAGAATTAGAACTATTCAAAGTTTAGGTACACAGAAAATAGGGGATGATATTAAGGACGAATTTAAAGGCATTATCAACTATGCAGTTATAGGTTTGATACAATTGAAATTGAGTGAATCAAAAGTGGAGGAATTGCCTGTTGAACAAGTGCAACAAATGTATTTTGAAAATGTAAATTTTGCCAAATCTACAATGTTGGATAAGAATCATGATTATGGCGAAGCATGGAGAGATATGAGCCAAGAAAGCTTTGCTGATTTAATATTAGTTAAATTATTAAGAATTAGACAAATCTTAAACAACGATGGCAAAACATTAATTAGCGAGGGAATTGATGCTAATTTTGTAGATATTTTAAACTACGCTGTTTTTGCATTAATTCTAATTGAAGAAGGAAAACATTAATCTTTACAAATTACACATACTTTAATTTTTTTTTATGCAGCAGTTTCTTAAAGTATTAAGATGGTCAGTTGGTTTATTATTTATTTTCTCCGGACTTATTAAAGCAAATGATCCACTTGGCTTAAGTTATAAAATGCAAGAATTTTTTGATGTATGGGGTATTCAATTTTTACAAGATTACACGCTTGGATTTGCAATTATCATGAATGTATTAGAAATAGTTACCGGAATAGCTTTGATTATTAAATTTCCTTACAAGCAAACACTTTGGCTATTATTAGGCTTAATTATATTTTTCACTTTTTTAACTGGCTATGCATTATTTTCTGGAAAGATAAAAACTTGTGGATGTTTTGGAGATTGTATCCCTTTAACTCCTAAGACATCATTTATAAAGGATATTGTCTTATTTATAGCTATTGTAATATTACTTTTCAATCAAAAGAAAGTTAAAACAAATCTTCATCCCGCATTAGGTGTATTTATTTTATTACTATTTACAGCTGGCGTAAGTTATGGTCAATTTTATGTTTTAAAACAATTGCCAATTATTGATTGTTTGCCATATAAAGTTGGTAATGATATTGCTGAGAAAATGAAAATACCACAGGGTGCAGTTCCTGATAGTGTCTCTATTCAAATGGAGTTTGAAAAAAATGGAAAGTCCTATTTTTTTGATGCTAATAATTTTCCAGAAAATTTTGATTCGACATATGTTTATAAAAACAGAAAAGAGGTAGTTGTTCAAAAAGGTAATGGTTTAAAAGCAGCCATCGATGATTTTAGTTTAAATACTTTATCAAATATTGATACAACTGAATTGATATTCAAAACTGAAATTCCATATGTATTAGTTTTTACTGGGAAGGTTGATGAAAGCACTCCATGGGAAAATCTACTGAATCAATTACATAAAAAATACAAGCTTGTTTATATTGTAACATCAGATAAATCAGGAGCAAATAGACTATTGTCTAAGGAAAATATTTTAATAGGTGATATTACCATGATTAAAACTGCCGCTAGAGTCTGGCCTACAATTTTTGTTATGAATAATGCTACAATTGTTCAAAAACAAAGCGTTGAAGCCTATTTTTCAAAATAGAAAATATATTACCGTTTATTATAGCTAACTTAGGATAACACTTTTAACCAACTTTGTTATGTCTAAGATTAAAGAAATATTACAAAAAAAAGGTCCCAACTTTAATGTAGTAACTCCAAATACAAAAGTTGTAGAAGCTTTGAGTATAATGAAATCAGAAAACTTGAGCTATGTAGTCGTAATGGATGATGGCAAATATCTGGGGATCATGTCTGAACGAGACTATACTCATAAAATCAAATTACAAGGCAAACATTCTGAATTAACTGTTGTTAAAGAGATCATGTCAACAGACTATCCAGTAATTGGATTTGAAGAACAATTACAACGTTGCATGGTATTAATGAATGTTTATAAAACTAGATACCTTCCCATTTTTGATGAAATGGAATTTAAAGGTGTCATTACAATGAACGACTTAATGCGTGAAGCAATTGAAAAGGATGATAAATCTAAACCAAATTCAGATTGTCTATATGAATTATAGCTATTTAATGATTACCTCGTTAATCATATTTTCTCCCATTTTCTCATTGACTCTTTCTATTATTTGTACTTTCTGAAATCCTAACTCATTTTTTAAGGGGCCCACATTTGTTTCAATAAAAAGCTTCTTATCAAATATGTAAATTTTATTTGTGTACTTAGCAATTGTCTGGCCCATGATCTCAGCCCATACTTCCTCAATTTGAGCAGCTCTAATACCATTTTTCAATTTGCTACTTTGTACAAATTGCTTCAATGCATCTCCAATTTTAAATAGTGCCATAGTTGCAATTTAAATTATAATTCAATCAATTGATAACTATTTAAATGCGTGCCTAATAAATTAGCCACTCTTTCTTTATGTGTGTCGGTAATAAATACTTGACCATCAGTAAATTCACTAACCCAGGCTAATAACTTTTTCATTCTTTCTTCATCTAATTTTTCAAAAATATCATCCATGAGTAGGGTAGGTGAAAATCCTTTGATTTCTTTTATGAGTTCCCATTCAGCTAGTCTAATTGAAAATAATAAACTTTTTCGTTGACCTTGCGAGGCTTCTTGTTTGAAAGAATGATTTTGAATACTAATGATTAAATCGTCTTTATGAATTCCAATACTTGTTCGTTGTAATATTCTATCCTTAGAAAGGGAATTACTAAGTAATTCTTTAAAATTTTGATTATTTAATGGGGATTGATAACTTATATCTATTGCATCGTTTCCACCTGCTAAATGATTATATAATTTTAATATTGCAGGTAAATATTTTATCATTAATTTTTTTCTAAATTCAAATATTTGCAAGCCATTATCAATAAGCTGCTCATCCAACACTTCTAAAACAAGTGTATCTAAATTTCCACTCTCTGCAGCGTTTTTCAATAAACTATTTCTTTGAATAAGTACTTTGTTGTAAGCTATTAAATGGGTAAGGTATGCAGGATACATTTGTGATAATAAACTATCCATTAACCTTCGTCTTTCTTCACTTGAGCCAGTAATAATTTGAACATCGTCAGGTGCTATCATTACACAAGGTATTTTACCAATGTGTTGTGATAATTTAGTGTATTGTATTTGATCGAAATAAAATTCCTTTTTCAAATTTTCTCTTAGTACACAGGTAATCGGTACGTTTAATTTATTTATTTCATATTCACCATGTACCCTTAACCCTTGATAGTTATGGTGTACATTTTGAACATCGGGCCGGTTAAAATAACTTTTTGTAAATGATAAATAATAAATGGCGTCTAAGACATTAGTTTTTCCAGTTCCATTGGGTCCTACAATACCCACAATTCTATGGGTAAAATCGAAGTCTTTTTGGACATAATTCCTGAACTGAATTAAAGAAAGTTGATGAAGCCTTACCATGAGTGCAAAATACATAAGAAAAAGCTGTATTTTTAGTCAAATTTTTAGGAATGATCCTCATTAGTGACCAACAGCTTCCAAGTATCGTTAAAAGGCTTGCACATCAGATTTTAGAAACCTATCCTGGTTTAGATAACGCCGTAATTGTAGGTTTACAACCAAGAGGTGTTTATTTAAGTGACCGAATTGTGGCTGCTTTATCACAGGAATTAGCCCCTGAACAGGTATTGTACGGTAAATTGGACATCACCTTTTTTAGAGACGATATAAGAAGAGAATTGCATTTGGCTACTCAAACTCATTTACCTTTTAGTATAGAGGGAAAAACCGTTATTTTAATTGATGATGTACTGTTTACTGGTCGTACCATCAGAGCAGCTTTAGACGCTTTGTTGTCATTTGGCCGTCCAGCCAAAGTTGCTTTATGTGTCCTTGTTGACCGAAAACCAAGTAGGGAATTGCCCATCCAGCCAGATTTTTCAGGCAAAGAAATGGATACTTTAACCCCACAAAAAGTAAAAGTTAGGTGGAAAGAAAATGACGGCGTTGATGATGTAATATTACTAACAGAATAAGCTATGGTAAGTTCAAAAAAATATATTAATTTTGTTTTTTAATGGCACTATCTACCAAACATCTTCTTGGTATCAAGGACCTCCATCAAGAGGACATTCAACTTATTTTATCTACAGCTGGTCAATTTAAAGAGGTTTTACAAAGACCTGTAAAAAAAGTACCAACTTTACGCGATGTCAACATCGTTAATTTGTTTTACGAAAATTCAACCAGAACAAGAATTTCATTCGAATTAGCTGAAAAAAGGCTTTCTGCTGATGTGGTGAATTTTACCGTTTCAAGTTCCTCCGCTGCAAAAGGAGAAACATTGCTTGATACCGTAAATAATATCCTAAGTATGAAAGTGGACATGGTTGTAATGCGACACAGCGCTTCAGGAGCACCACACTTTTTAGCGAAACATATTGACGCAGCTATTATTAATGCGGGGGATGGCATAAATGAACATCCTACACAGGCCTTACTCGATGCTTTTTCAATGGTTGAAAAATTTGGGAGTTTAAAAGGCCTAAAGGTTGCTATCATAGGCGACATTATGCATAGTAGAGTTGCGCTGAGTAATATATACTTACTTAAAAAAATGGGCGCTGAAGTGATGGTTGCTGGTCCACCTACACTAATTCCTACCTATTTACAAGCTGCTATGGATGTAAAAGTTGAATATAATATTGATAAAGCTTTGGCTTGGTGCGATGTTGCCAATGTGCTTAGAATCCAATTAGAGCGTCAAAATCAGCCCTTATTTTCTTCTTTAAGAGAATATAACTTAGCATATGGCATAACCATGGAACGTCTTAATAAGCTAAATTCGGAAATAGTCATTATGCATCCTGGCCCCATTAATAGAGGTGTTGAAATGGATAGTGCAGTGGCGGATAGCAATCATTCTATAATTCTAGATCAAGTTGAAAATGGAGTTGCTGT
>Ga0078894_10003309_pt1 | contig 12243 bp, 17 predicted proteins | sample LauGreSu1BDMLBSD_2_FD_67506 | JGI IMG/M metagenome (GOLD analysis project Ga0078894, IMG submission 67506) | Freshwater lake microbial communities from Lake Michigan, USA - Su13.BD.MLB.SD (version 4) (version 4) | ecosystem: Environmental > Aquatic > Freshwater > Lake | place: Lake Michigan...
ATCTGGGACACCTGCTTGGCTGTGGCAATGTTTGCTGAAATTGCTTGAGAGACCTTGTCGAACGCCATCTTGGCAACAGCGGCCGCACCAAGCATCGCTGCAAAGCGATTTGTTGCCTGCTTGCCAAACTCACCCATCAAAGATTGTAGGTAACCAATAGACTTCTGTGCCTGTTGGGTGTTGGCTGTTACATTGACTTCAACATTATGCGTGGTCATCTGCGTGCCCTGCGGGCTTCCTCCTTGATTTTTGCCAACGCCTCCGCCTGCATCTTTGCCAGAGCCTCACGCTCGTCCTTGGCACGGGCATCATCTTCCGTGCTGACTATCTGGGTATCGGAACCCTCTTGGATGGCAAAGGCGGTGAGAAGCCAGATGGCTTGACCTACGGGGGTGTTCCAAGCCTGCTCCATATCCATTCCCAACTTTGAGGTCATCATAACCACCATCATCAGCGGGAAGGGCACATTGTCCTTCTGCTTGATGGTCTCCGTCTTGTCCTTGCTTATCGTCACGGGGGATTGCGAACACTCGGAGATGTAGTTGAAACAGGACTTGATGATGTCCGTGAAGTAGACCAAGTTGGTCTGCATAAGTGTTCGGAACCACAGTTCCCTTATGGAGAGTGAACCAAATGCGTTTTCGGGGTGGTCGCTCTGGCACACTCGTAGGAACACCATCACATTCTCCGTAGTGAAGTCTTTGGGCTGGGGGTCTTTCGATACGAAAGGCGACTCCAGAGCCGTCAAATACATCATATGACGAAGGCTGTAAGGGCGAAGCCCGTAGCATCCGATTTTCCACCTGCGTGGAACTACGAAGGCCGTTAGAAAACGACCATCCATAATGTGCTATTAAGACGCTCCGGGGATAGACGGAGTGTATGTCGCTCCAGCGGGAGCAAGAGCCGCGATACCAGAGTAGGCCGTGCCCGAAAGGCTGAACGAGTGGAAGCCATTGGCTGTGCCGTTATAACCCACGCTCTGAATGACGATTTTATCCACATTGATAGTCAGCACATCGCCCGCCTTAATGTTGGGCATATTCGTAGTGTTGCTCGCAAGGACTCGTCCGTCAACAGAAACATTAGCACGGAAATCTGCCATACGAACGCCAATGACAGTCCCCATTTGGTCGGTGACCTCTTGGGTATTGGCATACTGTGCATCACGCTTGTAAGAGTCCACGATGATACCCGTGACATCAATGTCGGGAAGACCATAGTGAAGAATTGTTCCAAAAGTGACGGGAGCCGCAGTAGGCGTCTGGGGTGCTGGAGGAACTGTGTCGGGCATTGGCGTTTAAGGGTTTCAGATTGCCCCTTGTCAACTTGCCCACACTACCTTCACAGAGGCTCTGGAGCCTCCGCAATCGGGGCGTAATTCACCATAGCATCGAAGTTGAGAACCGAGGAAAGTTTGCGACCCTCGTGAGCCTCACCTACGGCTCCGGGGATGAGGTCATAGATGTGCAATCCTTTTACTCGTGACTTACGCCTGCTCTGAATGTTGCGAAAAATGTTGGTTATCTGGTAGACAATCGAGGTATGGGCATTGACGCTCGTCTCGTCATAGGACGACATCACAATGACCGACACGGCAATCTTGTAATTACCCAGATTGTCGGGCTGTTCGGGCAGGGCTGACATAGCCTGCCCAGCCACAATGACAATGGCTGGAAATGGTCTGTCCTCCGTTCGGAGCGACTCCACAATTTGGTGCGAGCCGTTCTGGAAAAACGGGTCGAGCGTCCACTTGAACTGTGCTTCGATGGCTCTTCTAATGCTCATAGGTCTCTACCTTGGTTCTCTGTCAAGGTGTGCCCCCGCTACCGCCACTACCTCCACCTCCCCCAGCAGGCGTAGCGTGTTTGGCAAGAATGGCATCTACCTCTCTTTGAAGAGTAGTCTTCAAATCTTCGCCTTGCTCCCTTAATACTTCTTCAATGATACCCCACCTACTAATCATTGAGTTGAAGTCCCCGTAAGCATTGTTGGCTTTGATGGTAAGTCCATCGCCAGAGATGGTGGCTCCACCAGAGCCAATGCTTGCTCCCTTAAAAGGGGTTGGAATGTTATGACCAAGGGCTGCGAGAGCCTTGACCCATCCGTTTGCCATCTTTCCTATGCTTAATTGCTTTTGAAGGATGTAGTTCTCAATGGCTTCCCTGTCTCGGACGGCAATGCGGAGTTGTGGGTTCTTGGCGATTTCGGAACGAATACCCCCCGTCTTCGAGTCACGCAACTTGTCGTGCAACTCCTCCGTAGGCTCCTGCACGAACTCTTTTACATTTGGATTTTCCTCCCAGCCCGCCATTTTAAATGTTTTGTAAAGGGTATCTATGTCCTGCTTTTCCCAAGCCCTCTTCATTCTCGAACTACGCCAAATTATCGGATTGTTGAGGCTCCACAGCACGGCCGTATTCTTTGCCATTATTAGGTCTCCCACCTTGGTCTTGTCCCAAGTGGTGAACACCCTGTTGATTTCTTTTGTGAGATTTTCTTCGCCTTGGTCTACGGCAGAGTTCGTGTTGCCCCCACCGCCTCTTGGGTCGTTGCCCAATACGGGGTGAGACTTCTCAAGAAGGTCTCTTATGGTGAGAACCATAAACGCCCGCAGGATGTATGGCAACTTGTCCAGCATCTCCTGCTGACCAGCACCCATATTCTTTGCGACCTCGGCAGCGTTGGTCGTCACATTGACTGTTATTGCTGTTGGGCTTTTGCTCACACAGTTCCTGTGATACCCGTGGATAGGTCAATCCAAGGAGATGGTCGTCTATCTGTAACCGAAAGAATGGTGTGTTTTTTGTTGAAGAAGAACAACTGCTCTCCCTGTTCTGGAGGATTGACCGAATATTCGCTCCCCGCAGGGGCGTAAATACGGACGGAGTGATTGCCGTCATAGGTCATACCACCATCAGCCATCATTTGAGCAATGGAAGACCTGCTAATCATCGCCACATCATCCTTGCCACGAAACTTGATGGGACGACCAAAGGTCTCCAGAAACTCTGGCCCGTCGCCCGTCATTTCTTCCCATAGTGACCCCATAGGTTAATCCCTCTCGTTTCCGTCTTCGTCAAAGGCGTTGTCCTCCTTGGTCGTGGCAACCAGCATCTTTCGGACAAACTTTTCAAACTTCGCCATATTCTTCAGACCAGCCTTGTGTTCCTTGTCGTCTGGAAGGCGTGCGTTCTCCTTTGGCTCGTGGTAAAAGTCGCCATTCTTACCGCCACCAACAGCGTAGGCAATCTGCATACTTTCCTTGAGGTCAAAGCGGTCTTCGTGTGTTGAATCAAACAGGGTCTCAAGGGCATCCTTGAGTTCCTCTGGAGCCTTGTCTATCCACTCGTTCTCGAAACTACGCCTCCAGACCTGTGGCTTGGTAATGGCAGGGTTGAGATTCTTTCCACGGAAAGATAGGAAGTCGTCAGAAATCTTCTTTTCAACCTTATCAATGACCTTGGAACCCTCGCTCGCCTTGGACTCCCAAGCCTGCTTGACGGCTTTCTCACGGGCTTCTTCTGCCTCGGCTTCCATCTCTGCCTTCTTGGCTTCCAACTCACGCTTCGCTTGCTCCTGTTGGTCAACAGACCACTTCCTATCCTTCATCTCCCTTGCGAGTTCTTCTTGAAGGCGGATGTATTGTTGCTCCAAGACATCGTTGTATTCGGTCTCGGTTTCTTCGACCTCCTTCTTCTCTGCTTCGTTCTGCCTGCGGAGTTCCTCCGCCTTGGCTCTTAGGCTTCTCGACAACTCGCTCCTTGCGGCTCTACCTTGGGATGCTGTGCTACCTCTTGCCATATGCTTGTGGGTTTCTGTCCACCAACAAAAAGGGCATCCGTTAAGATGCCCGTGTGGTGAACCAGCGTCTCCGCTTATTCTTCGGTGTCTTGTCCCAACCCCATATCAATGAGGTAGGACATAGAGGCTTGCTCGAACAGGAAGTCGGAGAAGGTCACGCCTTCCATAACTTCGGGGCGTTCCTTAATCTCGGCATCAAAGATTTTACGAGCCTTCGCCATCTCGGTCGGGGCGTAGCCCGCACGGATGAGATTGCCGTTATCATCTCCAGCCACAGGAGGCTTGATTGCCTTGTCGCTCTTCTTCGCCATAGTAGGATTACTTCTTGAGGTTCTTGGCGGCTTCTTCAGCCTTCTGAACGAGGGCTTCAGCCTTCTTCGCATTGTTGCGGAACACCAACGCACCAGCGATGAAGCCGATGACGAGACCAATGAGGATGTTAATCATTTTGTGTTATTAGGTTTGGGTTGAAATTACATATCAACGGCAGTCGGAGTGCCGTCAATGTCGAGGCTCACGCCTTCAATCTTGTTGCCACGCTTCTTCGGGGCAGGCATCGGAACTTCGTTCTTCTTGCCTTCGGGAATCGGAGCCTTCTTCTGCTCTTCGGGCTGTTGCACAGCACCAGACGCATCACGCTGACCAAGCGTAGCAGTCACCTGTTCGGTAGACTTGCTCCGTCTGTCAGCAATGGGATGCTGGAAGAAGTATGCCTCCTTGCCCGTTTCACGCAGACGAACAAAATGCTCGCTCGCCTTGTTTGCCTCCGCCTTAATGTATGCCGTTGAGATGGGCTTACCATCCTTGCCGACTTCGATGACGATAGAGAACTTCTGGCTCATAGGTCAGTAGCGTGCCTCGACTTCCTGTGTTGTCAACAGGTAATTAGTCGGGGATGCCCGTGGCGAACTCACGGACAACGCCATAAGCGTCCGTGTAGAGACCAGACACCTTCTCGGCAACCACCGAACGGGTCGGCTGGGGTTCGAGGTAAAGGTAGGCATCCAGACCAGAACCCAGAGCAGTAGCAAGGGCGGCACGAGCGGTGACCTTCGAGGTGTATTGAGTGACGACAGTTGTGCTATCTGAAGGGTCAACTGTGATGAGGATTGAGAACTTGGGATAAGCCATTGTTGTAAGGGGTTAGAAGCGGTTGCATCTGGGAGGCTGTCAACTTGCACTCACTTCGTCCATAAAGCCTAACCATACAGGGACAAAAAAAGACCCCATCCGAAGATGAGGTCTTGTTCGTGCGGTCGAAGACCGCCTCTTTTACGAGGCGATAATCTTGGCGAGGCAGGCAGAGTTACCGACAGTCACCCCGTAGAGGATGGACATCGAGAGTTTCTGCTCACCAGCGTCACCATCATACCACTCACGGACTTGAATCGAGAGACCCGATTCAGCGTCAGTCGCAGTAGCGACATTGCCATACCAATTGGTCGGGGTGGCAGGCAGACGAGCCGCGATGAGGATGGCTTCCGGAGAGACAGCGATACCCTTGAGGTTCGTGATGGTCGCAGGGAGAGCGGTGTATTGGTTAACCTCGAAGCCGTGGATACGGGGCAGGAGGTTCTCGGTCAGAGGAGCATTCGTGCCCGAAGCGTATTGGGCTTGGATGCTGTTGTCCTTGGCGAGGGAGGTGTAGAGGGAAGGCTTAACGATGAGCGTGCGACCAGCCATAGGCACATTGGCATCGGTAAGAGCCTGCGAGATGTCAGCGACAGCGTCAGCATCGAAAGCCGCGACTGTGCCGTTGTAGCCCGTGGACGGGAAGTTAGTGCCGTCAACGAGGGCGAACACATCGTCCATAACAGCCTTCACGACAGCGTGAGCGGCAGGGCGGATGAAGGTTCTGCGAAGCACATCGTAGCCACCCTTCGAGACTTCACCATCGGTGAAGCCCATCACGAAGCCCTTGTGCTTGTTGAGGGTGACTGTCTTGGAAGTCGAGGTGACATCCGAGCGGGAGTAGCCAGAAGCGGCAATGTCAGTAGCCGCAACGCCAGAGGCGATACGAGTCGTGACAGACTCACCACGCTGAAGAATGTCGCCACCGAAGTCCGTAGTGAACTTGTTGACGAGCGGGAATTGAGCAAGAAGCGTTGTGAGCGAGTCTTGTGCAATAACCTGCAAATTAATACCACCGAGTGTATTGCTCATAGGATTGTTTTATTATTGGGGTTAAGGGTTTGGGTCTTGAAAGTTGTCAACCGATTAAGCGTTCGCCTTTTCGTTGGCGATACGCTGGGCGGCTCCGAAAGCGGCTTGACCACCAGCCTTCGCGGCCTTGTCGCCAGCACGATAGCGTGCCCCAGCGGTGTCCTTGAAGATTTGGTTGATAGTGCCGATGTTGGTGCGTCCGTAGCCAGCCTTGGACAGGAGGGCGTTCAGTTTTGCGGCGACAGGAGAGTCGGAAGGGAAACGCATCGTGCCCTCCTTGGACATATGCTGGTAGACCCAAGCACGGACATCCTTGTCGGGAATAGCCTTAGGATTAATCTTCCAGCCGTTGAGGTTGCCATCCTTGTCGAACGCCGCGCCCTTGAGGGACGGAGGCAGGTTGATAGAGAGAACGCCATCCTTCTGGTTGCGGGTAACATCCACTCGTGTGCGTTGCACAACGAAGGGTGAACCAGAGCCGAACTTGATGGACTGAACGCCATCTGGGCCGATTTGGACTGTGCCAGCACCCTTCTGCTCCTGTGTGCCATCGGGCTTGATGAGCGTAAAGGCGGCACGCTTGCCACCGAAACGGGTATCCTGCACGAGGATTGAGCCATCAGCAGACTGCATAACCCCGATAGGAGTCTTCTCAAGCAGTTTGCCGACTTGGGAGGCAGGGATGCGGAGCGTTCCGCCACCTGCGTTCTGCACACGGGCGAGTGCTTCAAGCACATCGCCACCGCCAGCGACAGCGGCATTAGCCGCCGCCTCTTCGGCACGATTACGAGTGCCGTAATCGCTCAACTTGTTCGGGTTAGCCGCCGAACGGACATAGACATTAACTCCGCCTCTTGCCATTTTGGTGTAGGGTTTGGGTTTGGGTTAGTTGGGAATTACGAGCGAACCTTACGCTTCAGATTGGCTTGGACAGCCGCGTTGATGCGGGTGGCGTTAGCCTTGAAGTAGCGGTTCTTCTCACGGGCATCCGTAAGGGACTCAAACTTGGCGAGGATGTCCGCATCTGTGATAGGAGCATCGCCTTGGATTTCAGCCGCAACAGGCTCCGAGACGCTCTGGGCGACAATCTTCGCCGCCTTGGCTTCGAGGGACTTGTCGGAGGCTTCGGCTTGGGCGAACTTCGTCATCATCGCTTCAAACTTGGCTTGCAGTTGGGCGACAGCGGTAAGGGCTTCGTCCTTCGCCTTGATTTCAGAAGCGAGGGTTTCGCCCTTCTTGGCGAGTTCGGCTTCAACGAGTTGCTTCGCCTTGGCGACTTCAGCCAGACGAGCCACAGCGACATCGACAACGGAGTCGAGGGCGGTCTGGGCGAGGGGGGACTTGTCACCGACTTCGGTCGTGTTACCCTTCGTAGGGGCACAGCCGTCTTCGTGAACCTTGGTGGTTTCCGGAGATTCGGCTTTAGCCTTACCCTTCTTGGCATCCTTCTTTTCGAGCGTGGACTCTTCTTCGTCTTGGTCGGGCTGACCAACGACATCCTGCTTGTTAATGCCGGGTAGGCAGTTCTCACCCTTCTTGGCGGTTTCCTTCTTTTCCTTTTCCTGCTGGACGAGTTGCTTGAGGTATTCCATCAGAGGGGCAGGGATTTCGTCTTCGCCAGCCTTCTTGGCTTCGGGTTCCAGAGAGGCTTCTTCAGCCTTCTTCGCACCCTTGCCCGGCTTGGACAGGGTCTTTTCGTGGACTTCGTTTTCTTCGCCACCTTCAGCGTCCTCCTTCTTCTGCATATCGGGGGACTCCATAATTTCTTCGACATCGGTTTCACCCTTCTTCATCGAAGCCTTCTTGGCAACCTTGCCGATGCTAGGATGCGTGGTGTTGTCCTCGTTGACATTGTTCTTGTTCGGGTCGAGACCCGGCTGGGGGATGATGTCACCAAAGTCCTTCTTCTCTTCCTTGAGGGGAGCCTTGAGGGTCGAGTCAGCCTTCTTGGACTTTGCCTTGGAGGCGTTGCGATACTCACGGAGCATTTCCATTTCGTCTTCGGAGAGTTCTTCCTCTTCCTCGTAGGCCTTGCCTGCCTTCTTGCCCTTCTTGGACTTGTAGTTGCAGGCTTCGTCCTCGGACTCTTCTTCCTTCTCTTCAATCTTCTCCTTGATGAAGTCGGGCATTTCAGCCTTGGAACCCTTCTTCTTACCAGCATCGAGGTGTTGCTTCTCGGCAGGGGAGTTGCCTTCTTCGCCTTCTTCGAGTTGGCGTTCGACATACTTGTTGAGGTCAGCCTTCTTTGCGGCTTCCTTTTCGAGGCGAACCACATTGGCTTGGATTTCCTTCAGAACCTTGGCGGTCATCTCACGCTCGGCAAGGAGTTCGCCCAACTTGGCGACAATGAGGGGGTCAACAGCGACAGGCTCGGAAGCCTTCGGAGCCGAAAGAGCGGACTCGATTTCGGCAAGACGCTTGGAGAGGGCTTCCTTTTCAGAAGCGAGGGATGTGACCTGCTCGGAGAGGGCGAGGGTCTGCTTGGACGCTTCGACAGCCTCCTTGAGTTGCTGTTCAACGGACTTGGTGTTGCTCATAGTTCGGGGATTTAAGGTTTATGAAATGTCAACCGATGTAAGGACTCGGCTGGGTAGGAGTTGTGAAAGATGTCGGGTTCAGAGGCGATGAATACATCTGGGGAAGCATCTGGCGGTGAGCCTGTCTGCGGGTATTCTTGATGTCTTCCAACAGGGCTTCAAAGGAGTCAACCACACCCGTGGTTAACCCCCGGCTTGCCGCCTTGTCGCCATAGAACGACTGCCCTTGTAGGTCTTCCAGCGAGGCAAACTGTCGCACGGAGCGAACATCTCGAATGAAACGGGAGTGCAATTCGTCCACTTCGTCTTGAAGGGCGTTGATTTGGTCGGGGGTAAGGCTCGTGCCTTCGACACCGGCTGCCTTGTATTTTCCCGACTTGATGACGACAACTTCCTTACCCTCCTTCTCGAACTTCTTACGCTCGTCAGTCATCGTGATGTAAACGCCACAGGCTCCTACTGATGCGGAGGGAGTGCAAACAAAGCGTTTGCATTGAGATGCCATCCAATAAGCAGCGGAACCACAGTCGCTATCCGTGAAGGCGATGGTCGGCTTCTCGTAATTGCGGATTTTCTTGGCAAGTTCCTCCAGACCCGTGGTGCTACCACCCCCAGAGTCCATACGGAGAACCACCTCAAAAACTGTATCGTCCTTTGCCCAAGCATCGAGTTTTTCGGCAATGCGGTCGATGTCGGCACAGCCAAGCATCGCTTCAAGAGCAGTTAGGCACTTACCAATGACCCCACGCACGGGGATGATACCCGTTCCATCCTGCACATACGGCTGGGATGCCACAGCAAGACCAGCGGAAGCCGCCATAGTCTCAATGTCTTCCTCGTCATCGGTTACAGGGGCGGCACGAAAACGCTTTGCCTTTGGGCCGACTTCAGCCTTAGGCTTCGGGTTCATATATGCCGACAGGTGGTGAGCAATGTCGGGATTAGAAACAAGCATTTCAGCGTTCTGAAGGAACGCCTGTGCCTTGATTGGGTCGATAAGGAGGGGTCGTCCCGCCTTTAAGGCATAAGTTAGGTCGCTTCTAATCATCGAGAGAAAGGTTGTTCCCTGTTACGGGAAAGCCCCGGATTTTGTTTTGGGAGCGTGTCAACAGAAGTTTCCATTTGTGTTGCTGGTTCTGCTGGGGGCATCTTCGGAGGCGGGGCGAGTTCTGGTTCGCTATTTGTAAGCGGGTCGCCCGGCATCTCTTCAGCCTTTTGTCCCATAATCTGTTCGATAGGCACAATCTGCGGTTGTCCGTCTGGGCCAGGCATAACCACGCCCAACGCTCCATCGGGAATTGTGTTCGGGGCGGGCTGTTGCTGACCACCTGCTCCACCAGAAGGAGACTTACGCCACAGTTTGTCCGCCGCCACGCCCGTCTCCTTGGACACACGCTCGATGAAGGCGTGGTCACGGGCAATCTTGCGAATGGTCTTCTCGAAGCCATAGCCACGGGATTGGAAGTCATCGGAGGGCGGGATACGACCCATATCAAGGTCGGCACGCTCGTTGGCTCCTTCCCTACCTGCGTCAACTGTAACGGACTTACAGCACACCCACTCGGTCTTCCACCAATTGCGGGCGTTCGGGATGTCTTTCTTCTTGTCGATGCGATAACCAAGCCAGAATTGGAAGTAATCCTGCAAGAAGCGGGAGATAATCACATTCTGTCTATGGGCGAAAAATCTGCCCGCCTTGGCAACTACCAAGCGAACGGAGGCCCCGCCTGCACGAGTGGGGTCAGCCACGAACTCATATGGCAGACCTCCCATAATGCTATCTCTGCGTAGGTGGTCAATAAATCCCGCAAAAGCAGCAGATGGGCGGGCTGACTGATAAGAAACAAGGCTCTCATTGTTACCAAGAACTGCGGTCACACCACCCAGCACTCGGTTGAGGGCATCGGGGTCGGTGTTGGCTGTGGCAGAATTGCCTTCGCCCAGAGGCTGACCAAGACCAAGGTCGCCCGAATCCATACGGGTGTCTTCAACTTTGAGGATACGGGATGTCCTACTGTTGTCTTTAACAGCGACTTTTTCCATCGCCAGCAAGTCCATCTCGTCACGCATATGGTTAATGGCGTGCTGGTGGGGCGGGAAGGCTCGGCTCTGGGAGGCGTATTCGGGGTCAAAGATGTGAATCATTGATGCCGCCTTGATAGCCTCATACTTACCATCGCCCTGCTTCACATAGTAGAAGGTAGGCTTTCCGTATTTGTCGAAACGGATGCCGTCAAAGATGTCGGGAAGCGACATCGCATCGGGGGCGGTCTCAACTCTGTGAGCCTCGATGAGTTGGAACTTTGGGTTACCCTTGGCATCCCTTGTCTTGATGACAAAGATTTCCCCGTCTCTATCTAGGGCTTCGCAAATGATGTAGAGCGACTCCAGCATCGAGAAGCGTCCGCTGATTTCGGGGCGGATGCACTCCTGCTCCCATTCGGCTTCCACGAGGTTTTGCCAATTATAATCGCCACCCAGACATTGTAATCCGACACCCTCACCTATCGAGTAGATGGCGGTGTCCTTAATCATCTGCTTGTAGAGTCCGTTGTTCTTTTCGAGCCAACGGGAAAGGCGAACCATCTCCCTGCGGGTCGCTCCCGTCATTTCCATACGGAAGTCGGTCGGCTGGGGAGCGTCTATGCGGGTTCTGTGAACCGAATAACGGGTAGACTCGAACGCCCCTTGGTAGGCTTTCGGCTTCAGAAGGTTAGACAGGCTCATACGAACCCTGTCAAAGACTCCGAGTTTTGGTTGGTTATCGGGAGGCATCAGCGGTCAACAAGTCGATTGTAGTTCGTGTAAAGTCCACGAGTCCGCCCGTCCAGACGCTGAAGGGCGTAGTTCGCCTCTTGGAGCATCTGTTGAGGAGGCAAAGCAAATTGTTTGCTGGCATTATTCGCACCATCCCCGTAGGACATAATGGTCTTCCCTTCCAGAATGAGAGCAACCGCCTTGTCACGGATAGCCTCAATGGTCTCACGGGGAAGTCCGACAAATAGTCCGTTGGCTGGCATCGTGCTTTTGGCACGCTGTCAACGGGCGAACCAGCCTTACTTCTTCTGCTCGAAGGCTTCCTTCACAATACGCTCAAACTGCTCCTTGTATTTTTCGACCAACTTCTCCTGTTCGGGAGTCATCGGGATTTTCTTGAAGCGGGTGTCGTCATCCTTGACATCTTCAACGGGTTGCTTGTCTTTGCTCATAGGCGGTAATAATTGCTGGAAGTTTGTGGAGGTTCTTCTTTTGGTTTTGGCGTTCTTGGCTTACGGGGTGCTTTTACATCCCTTGCTTCGCCAATGGTAAACCCTCTTGCAGTCACCACGGGGGGTGGGACAAATGAAACCAAGTGCGGAGGCTTTCTTCCACTCTGAATCTTGTGTTCTGGAGACGGAGACAATGCCGCCTTGAAGGCTTCGCCTTGAGACTTGGTGTCTCTCAAGTTAACAGGTAGGGGCTTCCAATCCTCGTAGCCCTTATTGGGCTTGAAGGTGAACTTGGCTCCAAGGCTTTTAGCCGTGCTTTCGGTTTCCGCCAGCATCACCATACCAGCCATCTTGCTGACGGCTTCGTGCAGGCTCTTTATATTCATCGAGGGGTTCATTCTGATGGCGTTAAACAAAACGCCTTGAGCCGCCGATTGAATCGCTTGTATGCGGGTGTTAAAGCCAAACATTTCAGCCTCAACAACCAAACGACTCTTCTGGGAATACTCTGGTGTAAAGTCCAAGCGATA
>Ga0078894_10003310_pt1 | contig 12243 bp, 5 predicted proteins | sample LauGreSu1BDMLBSD_2_FD_67506 | JGI IMG/M metagenome (GOLD analysis project Ga0078894, IMG submission 67506) | Freshwater lake microbial communities from Lake Michigan, USA - Su13.BD.MLB.SD (version 4) (version 4) | ecosystem: Environmental > Aquatic > Freshwater > Lake | place: Lake Michigan, USA...
ATCAGGAATTGACCATTTGTTCCAACAGGGAGGGCGGTAGGAGTGCTTGCTGCGGTAGCAGTCAGGATCGAGCCTTTAGCAGTGAGAGAAGCACAAGGAATATAGGTTGCAGCAGCCCCAGCAGGAGTTACGGCAAGAGTGGTGCTTGTGCCAGCCTGAGTTTCAACAACAGTTGCTAATTGGACAATACCGGAGCTGCCTGTCGAAGCAACCGGCAGGTCGGTACCAACGTTGAGAAACTCCCAAACGGCACCATTGCTCAGGAACCAATCGCCCTGGTTTGCATTGTAGGCGCCTCCTCCACCGGGAGGATTGTAAGAACCAGCCGTTGTTACAATTACGAAATAGCTTTCATTTCCTGCAGAAGCCACAGGAAGGTTTGCCCCCAGTGTAAATCCCGCAGCAGTTCCATCTGCTGTTACAGTCAGCATCTGAGAGCCAGCTGCGTCGAAAGTTCCAGCCAGAGTCAGATTGCTAGTTACGCTAAGGCCGTTAATCTGATCCTGTAGAGCTTTACCTTGGGCAGCAGTCAGAGCTTGAGTGGTAGAATTGCTTGTTAGTGTGTTGTTCAGTTGAACAACGCCGCTTTCAAGTACGGAAGCGTCTTTGACACTGATTACTCCGGAGGAAACCTGAATGTTGGTGCCAACTCGAACGGCCCCCGCCTGACTGGCTGTAGCAGCCTGGACACCAATGTTGGGTGCCGCAGCGGTGCCAAGATTTACTGCTGGTGCAGTGAAAGAGATAGATCCGTTACTTGCAGCGGTTAACCGTCCTTCTGCATCAACCGTAAAGGAACCGAGAGTATAGGATCCCGGAGCAACGGAAGTATTAGCGAGCGAGATGGTGCCAGTTGTTGTAATGGGACCACCTGTGAGGCCAATGCCCGTTGCGATAGAGGTTACCGTGCCTGCACCGCCAGTTGCGGAAACCCAGGATGTACCATTCCAGACCTGGAGTTCGGCAGGAGTTGCACCAGTGTTATACCAGAGAGTTCCAATAGCTGGGGCGTTGGGAGGAATGGTTCCTGCCGAGGATGAGGGCGATGACCAAGCCAGTCCGATGGAACTTGAAGAGCAAGCAACAAGAGTTTGCCCATTGGTTCCAGGGTTAAGGGTTACGTAAGTTCCCGAACCAGTTCCTACTAAGAGTTGGCCCCTGGAAACAAATGCGTTTTTTGGAATAGCGTTATTTGCAGTGGCAAGAGCGGTGTTGGCTGTGGTCTGAGCCGTTGCCGAATTTGTCAGTGCTGTGTTTGAGTTTGCTAAAGCAGTGTTTGCTGTAGTCTGAGCCGCCGCCGCATTGATGAGAGCTTGCGTGGCGTCTGTTTGAGCAGATGTTGCTGCGTTAAATGCTGTAATTGCACAGTTACACGCAACGGTTGCTTTGCTGCAAGCTGTATTAGCGGTGACACTAGCTGCATTCGCAGTTGAAAGTGCTGAGGTGGCAGAGCTTCCAGAAGAGCTTGCGAGGTCGTAAGTTTGCTTGAGGGCCCTTGCTGTAGCCGCTTGAGTTGTCGAGGTACTCGTTACTGTGTCGTTGAGTTGAACAGCACCAGGGGACAGCGTGGAAGCTGGCTGAATAGAAACCGTCTGAGGGTAAACGCCGGCCGTAACTTGCAGAGGAGCGGTGGCAAGAAGTCCTCCGCCACCCGGTGAAAGGCCGTTGGTTGCAAAGGTGACGCGACCGTACTGGTCGACGGTGATTGTGGGGTTGGTATATGTAGTCGGAGCAACACCGGAGTTTGCCAGGGCGATTGTGCCTGAAGATGTAATAACCCCGCCTGTAAGTCCAGCTCCGGCAGTTACCGAAGTAACTGTTCCCGTTGGTCCGGAAGCAGGAAGAGAGTTCGTGATTGTATAATTGCCGCCAACATTCGAGATGCTGATTCCATTCCCTGCGGTCAGGGCGACAACACCAGTGTTTGTGATTGTGACCGCACCGGTGGACCGATTGACTTGTAAACCAGTTAAGGCGGTCAGAGAAGTTACAGCAACACCTCCGGTGCCTGTTGTTTCAATCGTGCCGGTAACATTATTAATGTAAAAACCTGATCCGACAATAAACGGACCATACTCCCCCTTTAAGTAGTTTGTCTCGGGAGCATAGAAAGGGGGATTAGGAATCGGTTGATTGGGACCAGGGGGAAACGGAAACGTCATCTGACCGGGACTTTACTCAATATGAGTGGTTTTACCCGTTTCCCTCCAAGTTAGACTTATGTGGATACGAACTGGAAGTTCATGCTCATGCAGATTGCACTGGAGGCGGCAAACCAACTAGCAGCCCAAGGTCGGTAGTTACCAGCGCCGACAGTTACGACTCTAAACTGAGTGGCACTATACACGACAGGGGCTACGCAGAGATAGGTTGTAGACCCATCCGTTATGTAACCTGTAGCCCCAGGGATCGCTGCCTGCAGGAAGCCGATGGCGCTAGCACCAATGTTGGCGGTGTAAATTGATTGGTTGGGGGGTTGAGAACCAGTGTTAAATTGAAGACCATTGGGCAGAGTAAAGAGGTAGTCGCCAAGACCAGCGCTACCGCCTGCGGTCTTACATACCGTAATTATAATTTGGTAGTATTTATCTCCCGCTTGCCGGCACCACATTCCGTAACAGCCCCCTGCCAGTGTAGGAGCGGTTGTTGTCGCACCCCAAACGGTGGACAGGTTGGCAGCAAGGGCCAAACCGGGGCCGGTGGAAGCGGTATTGGCCCACACGAGTGCGGTTCCAGTTGAGCAAAGGAACTGACCCGCCGTGCCCAAGTTACCGTTGCAGTCGCGAATACCGGCGCCGGGTCGAATGTTTTTGCCGCTGTCCCCAGTCAGCCAATTCTCAGTGGCGGAGAAGCCAAGAGCGAGTTGACATGAGTTGGCAGCGGCGGCAACTACGACATTAGGGCCAATCGCAACGTTACAAGTGCCAGTCGTGATGTTGCAACCCGCACGGAAACCGACGCCAACGTTACCGCTAGCTCTTGTACAATCTAGAGCGCCAAGACCAATCGCTACGTTGCTACTACCTGTATTATTCTGTATTAATGCCCCAGCACCAACGGCTGTGTTACCAGTACCCGATGTAGTCAAGGTGGCCGCCTGAGTTCCAACAGCAGTGTTGTTAGTACCCGAGATAGTAGTACTACCAAGAGCGGAATTACCTAAACCAACGTTATTACTACCCAGACCGCTGGCCAATGCGGAGCATCCTAGAGCCGTGATGGAAGCGTTTGTACAACCAATAACAATACCCGCCGCAGTTGGAGTGGCTGGCAGCGCTGCAGGAATAGAGCACCACTTTACCTTGCTGCCTGTGGAAACCAGAACTTGGCCAGAGGATCCTACGGTAAATGAGCAGTCAAGAAGACCATTGCCGAGACCCAAGTTGTAGTTGGAATCACCGTACAGCCAGGTACGGAATCCACAGCCAATGGCCAACTGGTCGCTGGCAGTTCCTCCACCGGAACCGTAAACACCCGGACCAATCAGAACGATGGCGCTTCCGGCGGTGTCAGAAAGATTCTGACCAGCGTTGTTACCGATAATGACGGAGTTACAAATCCCGCTAGCGAAACCATTAACGTTAAGAGCATTGGTTCCAATAATGACGTTGTTATCATTTGTAACAACATTGGGGGAGACTGCGCCGGCACCGATAACAACACTTCCGGAGGGGTCACCATTTGCTGAAGCCCCGTTGCCAATGAGGACGTTTGAGCTTCCGCTAGTTACACCACCACCAGTGTTATTCCCAAGAGCCGTATTATAAGAACCAGACGTTAATCCCCGTAGAGATCCGCCCCCGATAGCAGTATTGGATGTTCCCGTTGTCCGACTAGCGTAGGCACAGTTTCCTAGCGCCACTTCTCCACACAGGTTGCCGCTATCCCAAGCCGTAGTGCAGCCGAATATTGTGCCCGCAACGAGCGGAGTTGCTGCGGAGCCAGCAGCGGGAGCAGCCCACTTCAGGCCAGAGCCACAAGTGCTGTCAATCGTGAGAACTTGACCGTTGGTTCCTGTTGCGAGAGTGGAGGGAGTGTTGGCGGCGGTGCCGGTGATAAGGGTGCCTTTTGCAGTAATACAGCTCTTTGGAATAAAGCAGCAAGTGGCGGCTGCTATCAAACCGGCTGGAGTGACAGCCTTAGTGGTGTCAGTACCAGCAACAGTTTCGGCAGTAGTGGCCAACTGCACCACACCGGGAGTGGTGGTCGAGGCGGAGATGATCGATGCCCAGCAAATTCCCGCAGGAGCAGTCGAGCAAGCAATCAGGAACTGACCGTTTGCACCAACGGCAAGAGCGGTAGGAGCACCAGCGGCGGTGCCGCTAATCAGGGTTCCTTTGTTAGTAATGCAAGTTTTGGGGATATAAGCCGAAGCGGCATTGGCCGGAGTCAGGGCTGTGAGGGTGTCGGTGCCTGCCTGAGCCAGAGCGTTGGTGGAGAGGCAGACGATACCGGGAACGGTGTCGGTTGCGTAAGGGTAGGAAGGACCAACGTTCAGGAATTCCCACGCAGTGCCGCTAGATAAGAACCAGTCGCCCTGAGAAGCAACCGTGGAGGTTCCGCCAGGGGGTGTGTAGGTGCCCCCAGTGGTGACGATAACGAAGTAATCAGCGTTTCCAGCAGCTGCCGCAGGCAGGTTGTTACCAACGGTGAAGCCAGCGCCAGATCCGGAGGTAGTCACCGTAACCAGCAAACCGGTCGTTGCGTTAAACGTACCGGCCAGAGTAAGACCGCCGGAGGAGTTGAGAATGTTAATCTGATCCTGGAGAACTTTTCCTTGGCAAGCAGTCAGAGCTAGTGTAGTGGATTGACTGTTTACACCATTGTAAAGTTGAACGGCACCGAGTGCGGTTGTCGAACCAGAAGCGATGCTGACAACGGGCGCAGTGCCGGCAGTTACTGAAATCGGAGAGGTACCAGTTACTGCTGTAACAGGGGCAGTACCCGAAGCTGCGGCGGTCAGACGACCTTGGGGATCTACGGTGATGGCGGCGTTGGTGTAGGAGCCTGCAGTTACAGCAGTGTTCGCCAGAGCGATAGATCCGGTGGAGTTGATGGGGCCACCAGTGAGTCCGGTTCCAGTAGTAATCAGGGTTACAGGGGCAGTGCCGCTGGATGCGGCGGTCAGACGACCTTGCGGATCAACGGTGAAAGAACCGTAGGTGTATGAACCGGAAGTTACAGTGGTGTTAGCCAGACAGATTGTTCCAGAAGCTGTAACCGGGCCACCGGTCAATCCGGTTCCGGTTGCAACACAAGTTACGCTTCCACCACTAGAAGCAGCCCACTTGAGGCCAGTAGCACAGGCTGAGTCAGCAGTTAGAACAAGTCCATTTGCGCCAACAGCAAGGGCCGCCGGAGCGGAAATCGCAGTGCCAGTAACCAGAGCGCCTTTGCCAGTGATACAAGCGCAAGGAATGCCAGCGCCAGCTCCATTAGCGGCGGCTGTGATGCGACCGTAAGCGTCAACCGTAATATTGGCGGAAGTGTAGGAACCAGCACTTACGGCAGTAGTTGCCAGAGCGATGGTACCTGTGGTGGAGATTGGTCCACCCGTTAGCCCTGCGCCAGTGATAATATTTGTAACGGTGCCCGTGCAGGAGGCAGCCCACCTGATTCCGCCAGGAGCGGTGGAGTCGGCAGAGAGAATTTGCCCGTTAGTGCCCACGCTGACTGCAACAGGAGAACCGGCAGTCGAGCTACCTGAGACGAGTGTTCCCAGGGCATTGTAGCAAGCGCGAGGCAAATAAGCAGAAGCGGCTGTAGCCGGGGTCAGAGCGGTAAGGGTGTCAGTACCTGCTTGAGCCAGGGCATTTGTAGAGAGGCATACGCTTCCAGGAACAGTAGTGGTTGCGTAGGTGGTAGTTGCGCCAACATCAACCAACTCCCAGATTGTCCCGTTGCAGAGCAACCAGTCACCAGTAGTTACTGTGAAAGGACCGGATGTTCCAGGGGGATCGTATGTACCGCCAGTAGTGGCGATAACGAAGTAGTCGGTGATGCCGGCTGCCGGGGTAGGTAAGTTGGAACCAACCGCAAAGCCCTGACCAGCACCAGCGCCGGATACCGTAACCAGCTGTTGTGTGGTTGCGTTAAAGGTTCCAGCGAAAGTCAGAGAACTTGCGGTGTTCAGAGTATTGATTTGCTGTTGCAGAAGGTATCCTTGCTTAGCAGTCAGAGCTAGAGTTGAGGATTGGCTGGTTGTACCGTCAAAGAGTTGGGTGACACCGAGTCCTGTTGTCGATGCTTGAGCAACGCTAACTACGGGGGTTGATCCCGAGGTAACTGCAATCGGAGAGGAACCAGTAACAGAAGAAACAGGAGCGCCACCCGCGGTAACGGAAGTTACTCGACCCTGTGGATCGGTGATGATTTGAGAGGGGTAGGCATAGGTGTTGGCGACACCCACGGTTGGCATCGAGATTGTTCCGGTGCCTGTGATGGTACCGCCACTCAAACCAGTGCCAGCTGTAATAGATGTGACGCCACCACCGCCACCACCGCCTGTGGCGCTAAGGATGCCAGTAATATCGTCGAGGGAAAGCCCAGAACCTATGATTAACGGTCCTGTACTACCTTGAATATAGTTAGTTTGCGGAGCGTAAAAAGGGTTGTTGGGGATGGGGGCATTCAGATTGGGTCGGAAGATCGCCATTTTGCACCTAATGTTACGAGGTTCCGGGGTTTCGGGTCAGTGGTTGTCTTTGACTGGTTTTACCCGTGACTAGATTTTACGTGGCCAAACATATACATCTTGGCTTCCTGCTTCTCGTACGATTCATCCGTAAGGGTCACTTTGAAGTGGCAAAGGCTTAGCCTGTCGAGGTGCTCACCGTGATGCTTGAGAATAAGTTCTTTACCCCCGTGATGCAACTCTGAAAATTCAGAGAACTCTGGAGGAACGTCTCCCTGATGGAGAGTTTTTAGAATCATTTCGGCAGCCGGTTTTGTCACTCCTTCTTTGCTGATGTTATAGGAAATAAGACAGGTCTCGCAGTACTTGTTCAGATCGAACTTGTCGAACCACTTTGTAGAGAAACCCATGCTCTCTGCGAAACTGGGGCAATCCTTGACAGAGTAGGCGCAAGCAACCCTGAACCAAGGAACAGTGTGATCCCTGGCTGGGAAGAACCCAAAGGTTACCTTATAGAAAGGTTTAACGTCCGGCGACTGTGGAATGTCTTCCAAGGAGAAGTCAAAACCCGCTGCCTGACTGACCTCCAGAAGCATCTCGTTCCAGACCTTTTCCGTTGGGCATCCAGCTTCGGGAGTTGACCACCAAGGTCCGAAATCTAGAAACACCGCTGGAGCTTGCAACTCTCCACCCAGGGGGTTATCCCACTCGATGTATAAACGGTTGTTATTACCGTCGATGTGCTTCTCCCGCACCTCTTGAGCTTTTGCAACCCATTCAGCGTGTTCAGGAGTTAGAAGGTTCGATTGTACAGGAATTGAATTATAGTAAATCTGATGATAGTCAAAATCGGTCACAGGTCGATTTTTGTGAAACTCATAGATTACCATCGAACCTTCTGGATCGTGGTTTAGGAAAAACCCGTTGGTCATTTTACTCGTTGATGTTAATGCGGAAATAAACTTTGAACTTGTAATCACAGTCATCGGTCAGAGAGACCTTGACGTGGTTCAACGTGTGGAAAACTGTGGAGGGATCAACCTTCTCAGATAAGTCCGCCAGGAACTTTGCCTTCACTTCGTCAATGCGAGGGTGGTTTACAAGCGAGGGATCAATAATCTCCAGGGCAAAACGACTGACTTCGCCCTCGTAGTTGTCTAGAACTAAGCGATAAGTTACAGAGGAGGGAGCATTCTCAGGGACGGCAAAGTCCTTACCGATTTTCTTCCCGTACAGTAAAATGTCCTGAAGGCTTCCCTTCAGTTGAACACGAACTGCAGAGGACTGGCGCCCAGGGAACTCTCCGAGGGCGCTTACAGTCAGAGGAGCGTACTCGGGGATTTCAATTCGCTCGAGCACATTTGAAAACTCAGGGTGTCCATAAGCGTAGAATACTCCGGAGTAAAACTCCGAGTCCCATACGTGCTCGGGGTCTTGTTCGTAATAAACCCGAGCACCATCACGGTAGTCGAAGGAGAGGCTGTACTTCAAGTCGGGATCGTCAAGATCGTACTCAAAGCACCAAGTCAGGGCATCTTGATGGTTCATGGGTGTGTGCTCCGGTAATCGTTAAACTCTTTCTTGAGATTTGTGAGTTCCTGGTCAAGCTCTTGTAAAGCTTTGACAAGAACGGGAATCATATTTGTTTGGGCAAGCATCCAGCTTTCGGGATCGTCTTTGTTGACGAGACGCAGGTAATCGGCGGAGTGCTTCTCAACAATTTCGTTAACTTCCTGGGCGATGAAGCCAGCGGACTCTTCCTGAGTTGCGCACCAGGAGAAAGAACGGGGTTGCAGGTCGTTGATAAACTCACGGCCAACGGGCAGGGCGGTGATGTTTTCCTTTTTGCGAACGTCAGAGCTGAAGGACCATGCGCCCGCAGTGCCCTGGAACCGAGCGGTTCCGTTTGTGGCACAACCGTTGGAGATGGTTACTTCATTGCATACTGTTGCAGAGGAAGGGGCGGTGTTGACACCGATTACAATGTTTCTGTCCCCAGTCGTTAAATTGAAAGCAGAATTGTATCCAATCACAATATTGGCTGAGCCGGTAGTAACTGCACAACCCGTTGCGGTCCCCATCAATATGTTTTGGCATCCAGATGTTATACAACACCCCACATAAGATCCGATGAGAATTGAGTCGTTACCTCCCGTGGCCCTATTAGCGGCGTATGCTCCGATGATGACCGCATTGGTGTTGGTTGAGCAGCTCGCTGCCTCATTCCCGATAATAACGGATTGTGACGGATTCCCAGTTTGGGCGGCAAACGCTCCAATAGCAACGTTCCTCCAAGGAGTGGTACCACCCGCCAGAGCGCACAGTCCAACAGCCACGTTATTAATCATGGTGTTGCCCGAGGCGCCTCCTGAAGCTAGAGCCTTAAATCCAAAGGCAGTGTTGCGGTTGGAGTTTACATCTACGGCGTTGTACCAAGCTTCCATGGCTTGTGGGCCATAAGCCAGGTTTCCACACTGCTGGTAAGGATCGGAAATATCCGCCCAGAAGCCATGGAGGATACCAGGACCAGACGGGCTGCCCAGGGGGAGGTAGTTCCAGCAGACGTCGTTATTGCCAGATGTGGACAGCCACATATTGGCAACGCCACAGAAATTGTTGCAGTCAGTGATACCGGCACCTGGTTTAATGGAGTAGTTGCTATCACCACTCAGCCAGTAGTTGCTTCCGTTACCAATAGCGAGTTGAGTATTTCCGTTGCTACTCGGAAGGGCAATGCAATGACCGATGGCAATCAGGTTGTCACCCACGTGATTGGCACTGGTTAAAGCACAAGCCCCAAGAATAACCGAGCAGCTGATAGCTGTGCCTATACCACCATTTGAAGCAGCTGAGTGGCCTACGATGACATTTTCAGTGTTGCCAAACACAAAATCAACACCTGAACCAACAACCACGGTCATTGAGGGTGCACAGTTTAGAACTGAGTTCGCACCAATAATAACGTTGTCGGATTCGGTGGTGATTGCGAATCCTGCCTGGTCACCAATACCAATGTTGTTGCAGCCGCTGGTAAGGCCAGCCAGGGCATCTCCTCCGATTGCCGTGTTAGAGTAACCTGTCGTTACAGCTGCATATGCATTTAATCCGAGCGCAACATCGCCAGAGCCACTTACGGGGTGGGCATCAGTTGTGCAGCCGTACAAGGTACCACGTGTCGCAGGAGTAGCAGCAGAGGCTCCGGCAGGTGTAATCCAGCAAACAGCGTTGCCGACACTGGAGAGCACTTGACCGGTGGTTCCGCAAGAGTTGGCACAGTCAATGATGCCGGCGCCTGGTTTGATGGCCAGTGTGCAGTTACCTGTCAGCCAATGTTGTCCAGTGGTGTAACCAATGACCAGTTCGCACTGACTTGATGGGGAGGAAGTTTGAACGTTGTGTCCAATTAGGACATTCAAACAACCGGAGGAAAGGTTACACCCTGCACCGCAACCGATGGCAGTGTTGGGACCGGCTTGAGAAAGGAGGAGAGAGTAGGCTCCGACGCTTGTGTTTCCGCATCCGTCGCCGTTTTGTTGGGCGCAAAGACCGATGGCCGTGTTGCAGCAACCAATGAAGGCGTACTCAAGAGCGCCAAAACCTAGAGCGGTGTTGTCGGGGGCAGCAGCATCAGTGCACCCGTAAAGAATACCTGCTACAGTAGGGGTGGCTGCAGCGGGAGCGCTGGAAGAAATCCACTCCAGGGCAGTTCCTGTCGATGAGAGAACTTGGCCGGCAGTTCCTACGACATCCGCACAGTCAAGGATTGATACGGGTTTGATGCTTCCGTTCCCGCCAAGAGCGAGACCTCCGGAAACAATTGAAGACATTGGCAATGACATAGTAATTCCTCAGATGTGGATGCGAAAGTAAACTTTTGCGGGGTAACCTTCGTTTAACTTGTAGTGGTTGATTTGTGACTCCATTCCGTTCGCAAGTAGCTCGGATTGAATTTCTTTAGCCCAGCTAAGTCTCTCGGGCAAGGCGTCTTTGAAAAGTGTTTCATCATACATATATTTACCTTCTTTATCGTGAACGTTGGTTTTTTCGTTGGGATTTACCGGGTCTCGGTACACAACCCGTACCTCGTTGTTTCTCCCTAAGTAAGCCACGGTTGCAAAGTAGGTTTTGTCCGTTAAGACGGTAGCTGACAAATTGAATAAACTAAGAGGTTTTGTAGGTTCTTTAAAAGTTGCTATTGTGGGGTCTTCCGAAGGATTGAAAAAAGAGTCAATCGTGGGGCAAGACTGTGGGTCTAACTTGCGAAATTCTCTAAACTTTTCAGTCAGATGGGGGTACTTAGGGGCAATTAGCTGGGAGATGGTTTCTTCCGTGGACGGAAAAGTTAAATCAAACTCCCTAGCGTCATTGCCCTCAGCGTACTCCAGTAGTGCCCAAGCGCAAGGTAGTTTAGTGTCAAACAGCTTGAGCATTTAGATCATCCAGGTAGGAGCCGCCCCGAGCATCGCGGCGTATACCAGTGTAAAGTTGCTGGTAAATGAAGCTGCTGGTGTGTACTCGAGAATCATATTATTAGCTAAGGGATCCGGATACACAGGAGATAGCATGGTAAACGAGCCGGGATTATAAATCGAAGGTGCAGGCCATGAGAAGTAAGGGTTCCAACCGGTGTTGAAGTTGGTAGGGTCTCCCGCTTTAACTGCCTTCCAGACGACTGAAACAGTGCCTTGCGGGGTAGTGAAGAGCGTCATGTCGATAACGCTGTTGCTGTCCCCGAAGTTGAGAATGTTGACAGGGACACCGGCGGAGAAACTATAAGGAGAGCTGCTCGTTGTCTGGTAGACGGTCGGAGGAGCAGCCCAAACAATGGCATTAGAACCGTTAGACGTTAATGTCTGACCTGCGGAACCGCAGGAACCAGCACAGTCAATGATACCGGCACCAGGTTGGATTGCCTTCGTGGAAGTTCCCGTAAGCCAGTTATCTGTCGCCGAGAAGCCGATGGCAAGTTGGCAACATTCGGTGGCACTTAAAGGTTGAACTAAGTTTCCTATAATTACGTTATTATTGACAGCACCGGTGAGGGAGCATCCCGCAAGAGTTCCGATGGCAACGTTCCCCGTGCTTGTTGTTCCTGCAGCACAAAGTGCATTCTGACCGATGGAAATATTACACGAGCCAGTCGTAAGAGAACGTGCGGCGCAAGATCCAATCGTAATGTTGGAAGCAGCGGTGGTCATCGCGTTTGCAGAGTTTGCGCCGATGGAGATGTTATCTACCGCACCGGCAGCAAATTGCATTACGGTATAGCCGATTGCAATGTTTCGGGAACCTCCACACCCTTGATAGAAGGCGTCAGCGCCGATGGCCACGTTGAAGCTACCAGTTGTGTTTCCACAACCCGCACGAGCACCAACATAAACGTTGCAAGCACCAGTAGTAATACTGGTTCCAGTGTAGGCTCCGACGCCCGTGTTATTATTAGCGGCGTAGGAACCTCCCAGGAAGGAAAATGCGCCCAAAGCCACATTGTTCGTTCCTGCTACATTGCTCTTCAACGCGGATTCGCCGATGGCCGTGTTCTGAGCACCTCCAGTGTTGAGAGAAAGAGCACAACCTCCGACGGCAACGTTGTTATTGCCCGTATTTGC
>Ga0078894_10003311_pt1 | contig 12243 bp, 5 predicted proteins | sample LauGreSu1BDMLBSD_2_FD_67506 | JGI IMG/M metagenome (GOLD analysis project Ga0078894, IMG submission 67506) | Freshwater lake microbial communities from Lake Michigan, USA - Su13.BD.MLB.SD (version 4) (version 4) | ecosystem: Environmental > Aquatic > Freshwater > Lake | place: Lake Michigan, USA...
CATTAATACAATGTTAAAGTATCCGTAAACCTGTAATAACCCTCATCGCTGTAAACCATCGTTACTTTGCACAAAAAATAATTAACGATGAAGAAAATTTACACATTATTAGCGGCTATAGGTATGTTTAGCGCAGCTAATGCACAAGAAGCATTCTGGGATGTAGTTCCTTATCAAGGCGCATTCCCTGTAACAGATGGAACAACAGCGACAGACTGGACAAGTGGCTGGGCTAACTTTGATCCGGAAAATACAGTTTACAACGCTACGACTACTACAGTCTCTGCTGATATTACAACTAACACAACATGGAGTGGTACAATTTTATTGCAAAATAAAATTTATGTTAAGAACAATGTAACCCTTACGATTCAGCCTGGTACAGTTATTAGAGGTGATAAAACTACACAAGGGACACTAATTATCACGAGAGGCGCTAAGATTAATGCTAATGGAACAGTGAGTCAACCTATCGTTTTCACCTCGAACGAAGCAGCTGGATCAAGAAGTGAAGGCGATTGGGGAGGTCTTGTTATTCTAGGTTTGGCGAGAAACAATCAGCCAACTGGAGTTACAAATATTGAAGGAATTACGCCAACAACTGATACCCAATTCGGCGGAAACTTTGATAACGATAATTCAGGAACTTTGCGTTATGTAAGAATTGAATTCGCTGGTATCGCATTAGAGCCAAACAAAGAGGTAAATGGTATTACTTTTGGTTCTGTTGGTTCTGCAACAACTGTTGATTATGTTCAAGTATCTCATTCTGGTGATGATTCATTCGAATGGTTTGGTGGAACCGTAAACTGTAAGCATTTGATCGCTTACCGCGGATTGGATGACGATTTTGACACTGATTTTGGTTACAGAGGTAGAGTTCAATTTGGTTTAATCATTCGTGACAAAGATGTATCTGATGCCCCAGGTGATTCTAATGCTTTTGAATGTGACAATGATGCTGCTGGTTCAGCTGCTCAACCTAAAACAATGCCTATTTTCTCTAACATTACAATAGTTGGGGCTAAAGGAAATGGTTCAGTAGTTCTTCCTGTAGGAGAAAAATTTGAAAAAGCATTCAGATTAAGAAGAAATACTTCTACATCTGTATTCAACTCTATTATCACTGGTTGGGAAAAAGGTCTTTCAATTGAGGGAGATGCAGTTGTATCAAACGTGAACGGTGATTCCTTAGTTTTTGCTGGAAATGTTATGACAAATTTCGCAACACCTACTTGGTCTGCTAACAATACAAATACAGTATATAATGCTAACACGTCATTACCATCTAATGCAGCATTTTACGGTTCTTTCTTCAATGCGGACGGTAACGATTCTACTTCAACATTAGCTCAAGTGAATTGGGTAAATATCTTCACATCCCTTGGTACAGCTCCAGATGCAAGATTGAATGAAGGTTCGATAGCATCTAATGGATCAGAATTCTCTCACCCTAAATTTTACAATCTTCAAGCGCCTGCAGTAACGGCTAGTTATTCTTACTGCGTGAATGAAAATGCATCTGCATTAACTGCGACAGCTACATCAGGTAATTCATTGTATTGGTATCTAAATGCAACAGGTGGTACTGCTGCTTCATCAGCGCCAACACCTTCTACAGCATCTGCTGGAAGTTATACCTATTATGTGAGCCAATACAATGCAGCAGGTGATGAAAGTCCAAGAGCTTCAATAAATGTTACAGTTAACGCTTTACCATCAACTCCAACAATCAACGCTGGTGGACCAACATCTTTCTGCACCGGTGGTAATGTGGTATTGACTTCGAGTGAAGCAACAGGAAATGTTTGGTCTTCATCTGAGGTATCTCAAGCGATAACAGTTTCTTCAACTGGAGTTTATACAGTTACTTACACAGATAACAATGGATGTTCAGCAACTTCAGCTGCAACTTCAGTTAACGTAAGTAATGCCCCAATCCCAACAATCAATGCAACTGCTACAGAAGCATGTTCTGGTGAAACAATTGTTTTGACCGCTTCAACTTCCGATTCATATTTGTGGAGTAATGGTGCAACAACACAAACAATTAATGTAACAGCGAGTGATGATTTCACTGTAACGACTACAAATGCTGATGCGTGTGACGGAGTAGGAACATCCGATGCGGTAACTATTACTTTCGGAACTACACCTACTGCTGCAGGATCATTCTCAACATCTGGAAACATCGTTACTTTCACAAACACTTCTACTAGCGCAACTTCTTATTCTTGGGATTTTGGAGACTTCACAAATTCATCGGCAGCAGCACCAACACACGCTTATGCAGCCAATGGAGCATATACAGTTACTTTAACTGCAATTAACGGAAACTGTTCAGATGAAATAACATTTGCTATTCAAATCTCTGTTAGTCTTGAAGAATTGTCAGGGTTGACTTCAATCGAAATGGCACCAAACCCAGCAGAAAATGAAACAACATTGTCATTCAATGCAACAAACGAACAAGCTGTTTCTGTCAATGTTTTCGATCAACTTGGAAAAGCAGTCTTAGTTCTTGAAAAAGAAATTAATCAAGGGCTAAATACACTTGCAATTTCTACAGGACAATTTGAAAATGGTATGTACTTTGTCACTGTTCATACAGCGACAGGTTCCATAACAAGAAAGCTTATTGTAAAAAAATAAATTAACAATCCCGGATCATACAGATGATCCGGGATTTTTTTTACCCGTCATATGGAAAGTTTAAAAGGACACACAATATTACTAGTAGATGACGAGCAAGACATCTTAAACTTCTTGTCCTATAACTTAAAAAAAGAGGGTTATAAGGTCTTTACTGCTAGTAATGGCGAGGACGGGGTAAAAATGGTACAGCAGATTCATCCATCACTTATTCTTATGGATATAATGATGCCTAAAATGGATGGTATTGAAGCTTGTCAGGTAATTAGAAAAGACTTGAATATTTCACAACCTATCATTGCCTTCCTAACATCAAGATCAGAGGACTACTCTCAAATTGCAGGTTTTGAAGCTGGAGCAGATGATTATATTACAAAACCTGTTAGGCCTAGATTACTAATCAGTAAAGTTGAGTCGCTGTTAAGAAGACTAAATAAACCAGCAAGTGGGGCGAAGGATTCAACTTCATCAATTAAAATCGATCGTGAAAAATTCATGGTAGAAATTAGTGGTAAAAATTTATTATTACCAAAAAAAGAATTTGAACTATTAGAATTATTGGCTAGTCGTCCTGGAAAAGTATATTCTAGAGAACAAATTTTAACCATTGTATGGGGGAATGACACAGTTGTTGGCGAACGAACAATAGATGTTCATATCAGAAAATTAAGAGAAAAGCTCGGAGATGATTATATTCGCACTATAAAAGGTATCGGTTATACCTTCAGTGAATCGTGAAAAATATCAGACCTATCCATTTAGTAATTGGTGGCAGCGCCATCATATTTTTTTTAACTCTTCTTATAACATTCATTATCGATAAACAGGTAGTGAATTTTCCTTTTTGGGTGCTTTTTGGACTACCATTGGTCACTGGATTGATTTCATTTGGTGTATTTTATTATTTCATCCAACGTTTTATTAATGAACGATTGAAGCTGCTATATCGTTCTATTCGGAAAGGAAAAATTACTAAAGAAAATGATTTTAAATTTAACATTACAGATGATGTTATAGCAAACGCTGAAAAAGAAACTGAACTCTGGACAGAAGAACGTAACAAGGAAATTGAAAAATTAAAAGAACAAGAAGAATTTCGAAGAGAATTTCTAGGCAACTTGGCGCATGAATTAAAAACGCCTGTTTTTTCTATACAAGGATATATTCTTACGTTACTAGATGGCGGGTTAGAAGATGAAACCGTGAACAGAAATTTTCTTGAAAGGGCATCTAAAGCAACGGATAGAATGGTTAACATTCTCGAAGATTTAGATGAAATAACTAAGCTAGAAGTGGATGCCTTGAGGCTACAAATTAGACCTTTTGATATAAATGAATTAGTACAAGAAGTTTTTGACGCCGTTGAATTTCGTGCTGGAGAAAAAAACATGAAACTTTCATTCGGCAAAGACTATGGAAGTATTTTTGTTGATGGAGATAGATCAAAAATAGCGCAAGTCCTTACCAATCTTATAAATAACTCTATTTTTTACGGAAATGAAAATGGAAAAACTCAGGTTCGATTTTATATAGTTGATGATATAGTAACAATTGAAGTATCAGATGACGGACCTGGCATTGATGAAAAACACCTTCCTCGTTTATTTGAGCGCTTTTATCGTGTTGAAAAAAGCAGAAATCGCAATGAGGGTGGATCTGGGCTTGGTTTAGCTATTTGCAGACATATCGTTGAATCACACGGACAAACAATTTCTGTACGCAGTACCGTTGGAATTGGCAGCACCTTCGCATTCAGCCTTGATAAAAGTAAACAACAATCAGCTGGATTGTATTCATCGCGAGGTGTGCAGATCAAATAAGGTTTATTCCTTAACGAATCGGTAGAGTCGATCTTCCGAACGAACGAAATACAATCCCTTTTTCAAGTTTACAATCGAAATGCCGTTTGTTGGATCGTACAATTCTGACAGAACGACCGTTCCACTTGGATCAATGACCGTAATTATCTCTTCATCCCATCCTTTCACATAAACAATGTCTTTGGCAGGATTGGGATAAATGATTTTTTGATCCATCTTGCTGTTCACTTGAATTACGTCAGATTCACTCATCTGTCCATCACGGTCTTCCATAAATAACCTATAATAGATCACATCGCTGAACACATTGTTATCCTGGAAATGATAAGATATTGAAGACGTACTAAACCCAGCCGCAGCTATAGTAGCGATCGTTTCGAAATTTTTTCCATCTACGCTACGCTGCACATGAAAAGAAGCCGTATTATTCTCGGAAGCCGTTTTCCAATTCAATTCAACCACTTTATCCTCCCTATTTCCTTCGAAAGAAATAAGCTCTAGTGGTAATGGCGTATTACAAGAAACATCCGGTGTTAGTGCTGCTTGAGGCGTAAAGGTATATGTCGTCGCGTCAGTCCATACTACGCTACCTCCGGTACTTGCACCAGTGTTATCGAGTGTATATTGAAGTACCCAAGTGTTTGCAACAGTATTGCTCAATCGTTGCCAGAACTCGATTCCTATTCGATTAAATCCTGTCGTACTCACGTCAAACTGTACTCCGGCAGTCTTAGGGTTTGTTCCTTGTGCCGGCCAGGTAGTGACGTTCAAACCAGAATTATCACTCGTATTAGGATCACTAACATTACCTCTAGCGAAAGTTGAAGTGGTTCCACCAATCAAGGTTAGCGCTACTGTACCCGTGAGTGGCGTCACTAATCCCGTGCCCACATTAGCGTCGGATGGTGACGAGTTGAAATCCCATAAACAAACATTGGACTGAGAGAACAGTGGTAAACCGAGTAGCACTGTAAGTCCTGAAAGAATGATTTTTTTCATCTAAACTAAATTTTGAACAAAACTCTGAATGAGTCGTGAATAGATTGTTTAGATGATGTGAAAGGTATATCAAGACTATATTTGGTTCGAATTAAAATGGATTAACAAACAGATAATAGTAAGATTCACGTTTTCCATATTTCCCAATTCGCCATATGGCGAAGATGGAAACGGTTAAACAAAAAGCCCGGTCGTCAAACCGGGCTCATCTGTTCTCTATAAAACCTATTCTTTCACAATCTTAACGATCCGGTTTTCATCCCCTAGATCTAAGGAAAGCATATAAATTCCCGGTGCCAATCCTGTCAGATCCGTCATCCATCCATTTGTCAAGTTAATGATCTTACCGTCTACCGCCTGTCCGTTCGAATTACTGATGGTCAGTTCAACAACAGAACTCCCTTCGATAAACACTAACCCGTTAGTTGGATTTGGATAGATATTCAAATCTTTTTTCAACTCGATCACGTCGGCTGTGCTCTGCCCTAACTTAACTGCAGTTACTTGCGTGCATGTGTTTGCATCCTTTGTGTATGCCAGATAAACACCCGCTGGCAGATTATTGAAGCTTGGGTTAGAGGTCCAGTTCACCTGATCGTCTATGCTGAATTCATAAGGAGAAGTACCTCCCGAAACATTCAATGTGAATGACCCGTCAGATAATCCAGGAGTCGGATCTGTACTATTGACAATAATACTCATGTAATCCGGAACATAAACCTGAACGGTATAGATCCCAACACAACCATTCGATCCCTGAACAGTTACGGTATAAAGTCCCTGACACAAGCCGGTAAATGTTCCGGTCATTGTTGTTGATGTCTGTGTCTGAGTTTCCGTGTTTCCATTCTGATCAGTAAGGATGACGGTAAACGGAGCACCTCCCGTTGATGTGGTGTAAGAATAAATGATCGATTCGTTGCATGAACCTCCACAGCTTGCACCTGGTGCTTGTGTAGCAGTTACTGTCAGGTTACACCCACTTACAGAACCAACCTGAACAGTGTACACTTGCATACAACCATTCTCATCCCTGACAAACACCATATAGACTCCTGTCGCAAGTCCCGTAAATACATTCGAAGATTGCCAGTTGGACGTGTTGTTCAAAGAGTATTCGTACTGCCCTGACCCTCCGGTTACCGACATACTGATGGTCCCGTTACTTGAACCAGCATTCGCAGCTGTTGAGGTACCCGTAACATAGAGCGGATCAGGTTCCTGGAGCGTATAGTTGTATGTTGCTGAGCATCCGTTCGGATCTGTAACTGTTATACTGTAATCCCCTGCACAAAGGTTATTGAAAACACCCTGAAAGGCAGGTGATGTATAGGTATTCACGGAAACAACGCTATTTCCTTCCATTAGTGTCACCTCATATAAACCGGCAGTACCTCCGCTTGTGTATGTCCAACTTAGTGAACCGTTGCATTGTCCGTTACATGTGATCGATTGTGTTTCAGCCATCGTCACCGCAATGGATGGGCACGCCGGTGATTCGTTCACGATGAAACAGTAGATCGTTGAACAACCGTTCGCATCTGTAACCAGAAGGATCTGAATTCCTGCACTTAATCCGGATAAGACGTTGCTGGTTCCCGAAGTACCGTTGTTGACCGTGTAGGTATATGGAGCCGTTCCACCTACAACTGTTACGACTGCACTACCATTTGACATTCCTGTTGTTGCATTGGTTACAGTAACGTTTGTAACCTGAACCGGAGCCGGCTGATCGACATATACCTGAACGGTACTTACGCAGCCATTTGCAGCCGTGAGTTCCAGTGTATAAACCCCGGAGAACAAATTCGAGAAAGTTCCTGTTGCTGCACCTGCAGTGTAAGTTGCAGTCTGAACGGTGTTTCCATTGCTGATCAATTCAACGATATATGGTGCAGAAGTCCCCGGACTTGTAAAGGTATAGGTGATAGAACCTGAATTCCCTCCGGCACAATCCACGTGATCCGGGGTTCCAACAATAGCCTGGTTACATCCCACAGTTTGAGTTAGCTGAATTGTATAGACCGTCATACAGCCATTAGCATCCTGAACGTAGACAATATAAACACCCGGGGCAAGGCCGGTGAACACATTTGAACTTTGCCAGTTGGACGTATTGTTCAATGAATAAGAATATGGTGCTGTTCCTCCGCTGGCAGTCATTGTGATCGTACCGTTACTCATTCCGCTGGTGGCTGGAGTGCTTGTTCCCGTTACTGTCAAACCAGAAGTTGGGCTGGTAACATAGATCGTATTCGTATAGGAACAACCACTGGCATCTGTAGCTACAATATAGTAATTTCCTGACGGTACTGTTGGGAATGTCCCTTGACCATTCGCCGTCTGTGAGGTCTGACTTTGCATGGTCGCTCCATTTGAATTTTGAAGCACAATACTAACCGGTCCGGCGGCATTATTATACGTGTAGAATACACTGCCTGATGCGGAACCGTAACAACTCACAGGAACGGAATTACTGGTCATTATCAAGGTACATGCGGTCGTTTCTTGTACAACAAACGTATAGATCTGGATACAACCATTTGCATCCTTGACAAAGGCGATATGAACTCCAGAAGAGAGGTTTGTGAACACATTACTACTCTGATAAGTGGTGCCATTCAGACTGTAGGTATATGGAGCTGTGCCACCGGTTGCCGTAATCGTTGCACTTCCGTTCGATGTTCCATACGCCGCAGCCGTCGTGGCCACGTTTGTGATATAAAGCTGCGCAGGTTGCCCGACCGTGTAGGAATAATATGCAGTACAACCATTTGCATCAGTTACTTCCACAGTATAAACTCCTGCACACACATTTGAGAAGGAACCGGATCCTGCAGTATTGGCATTGGTTTGCATCTGTAATACTTGCCCACCTGAATTTTGAAGTTCGATAACACATGGTCCAACTCCTGCAAGTGTATATGCGTACTGGATCACTGCATTGCATGCTCCATAGCATAAAACGTTGATACCGTTGGCGGTAACGGCCATATTGCATGAGGCAGGATTACTAAGTGTAAAATCTACCGTCTGAACACAATCGTTGGCATCTTTTACATAAGCAGTATATGTTCCCGCTGCAAGGGAGCTAAAAGTTGCTGAAGATTGATAGTTTATTCCGTTTATACTGTAGGTATAAGGTTGAACCCCTCCATTTGCAACGACCGTGGCGCTTCCGTTGTTTTGTCCCGGAGCAGGATCAATGGTGTTTACAGAAGCCTGAATCGGCAATGGCTGAGTGATAACGGTCGTTGTCGAGGTTGAACACCCATTACCCTGGATCGTGATCAAATAAGATCCTGCGCACAAGTTAGGATACTGAATAGTTTGTCCTTCGGTGGTGTAGGTGTAGCTTCCCATCCACTGTCCGGTCGTTTGATTGTTCAGTGTTACCACATAAGGTGCACCGGGGTTAGCAGATGCTGTATTCTGATAGGTATAATTGATAATTCCATTACAATCGCCGTTGCAGTCAATAGCTGAGCCGTTGGCAGTTGAGATCAGAACGCATTGGGAAAAAGAACTGATTGTCGTCAGTAATGCCCAGATTAAAATTAAATTCTTCATAGTCGTTTATTTGCCTGAATGACGGGGTTCTATGTTCGTGGTTGCCCGATTAATCAGTTTATTTTATTTAAATAATTACGTATATTAAAATGTATTTTTAAACATTATATAATTGTTTTTCAATTTATTAAATACTTTTTTTATTACGCTTATCAAACACGTATCGAATTAAAGCTTAATAAAAGAGGCAACCTCGCGTGCACCATCTTCCATCGTGCATATTACAAAATATTTACCGGAAGGCAGGGATTCAATATTGAATTGAACACTATTAGGTAATAGAATTTCCCTTCCGATCATATCTTGAACTTCAATGGAAGCGAGTACTTTCAAACTGTTTATCGTTATCATTTCTGAGGCCGGATTGGGAAAAATCACTATTTCTGTATCCCCCTCTAAATTAACAGACCTAATTCCTTTATAATACTCAGTACCATCAATATCAACTTGGAATAATTTATAATAAACAATACCCACAGACACTTCCCTATCCAGTATAGAGTAATTCCTAAGCTCCATTGAATTTCCTGCAGCCGCAACAGTGCCGATAACCATCCAATCAACACCATTTAATGATCGTTCTATAAAGAAATGACTGCTATTATGCTCCGACGCTGTCGTCCATTCCAAGAGAGTCCCGGAATTCGTAGACGTTGCATTATACTCTACCAGCTCAACCGGCAATGAACAAACCAGAAATGCGCTTTTCACTCCCGTAAATTCTTCAAAACCTATATCCGGGCGATTTGTAACCACATTGTTAGGGCGAGGGGTTCCTGTATGATCATCTGCCACTGACCCTATTAACTGACCACCAGACTCAGCATACGAGGTGGCACCTGGAGTTAGTGAATATTTATTTATAATCGTCCCAGATCCAATAAAAGCTGGAATTTCAGTAGCGGTACTATCTTCTCGAGTACCACCCATAAAAACCTTGTACAAACTGCAATTTGTTGAATTAAAAATAGGATTGTTCGTCAAATTGTATGCATTGACAACTGTTGCTGATGTTGTTCCTTCAGAATAGAGAAAGGAATTCGCCACATTAGGCGCATAATAAATATTTAACCCTGATGTTGAGGCAAAGTTTGCCGGTGCCGTACCCGAGGTTCCTGAGGCTCTTTGCAAGGCAGAAACAATACCTGTTCCTTTTTGTTGAGCATTAACATAGACTATATTATTTCGCAGATCAAGGGAATTAGTAATTCCATTATAGGATATCCCGGCCACACCAAAATTTGCACTGACGGTATTAAGCATCGATCCGTATCCCAATGCCACAGTATTGTAATAAACATTATGAACACCCCTCCTGACTTGAAAACCATACAAACAAAGAGGCCCCGAAGCATTATTCACAGACAATTCAGCAACAACGTTATTGCTTACATTTGACACAGAACCCGCTGCCCCTTGGATCTCTATACCTGACAGTTGACTCGCAGTAGAATTTGCATCAATTGCGATAGCATAGATCCTATTTTTTGAGATCGTTACAGAAGGGGAGAAATTTTCACAATAGATCCCATGCGAAGGCCCCGGATTTGCAGTAGTATTATTAACGGCGATATTATAAATATCATTATTACTCACTGTGCCATACGAAAAAGCAGAAAGATAGATCCCTTTGAATTGAACAACACTCGAATTATCACGAAAAGTATTATTGAGCGCACTCACATTGCACCCTGCCAGATTTACACCCCAGCAGATGGTTGCCCCCTCGCAATTATACATCAGATTATCGGTAAACTGAGTTAATGACTGTCCATAGTTGATCCTAAAACCAACCATATCTCCGGTGTTAGACTGTATCCGCCTGAGGGTATTATTCTGTATCGTTTTGCTAATCGTATTTCCATTAACACCAGCGATATCAGTGATCATTTCTATCGACAGGTTATTGGGATTATACCGTGACACCCTGTCAATGTAATTATCCGAAACTGTAATTGTACCGGTTGTCATGGATGCGGATGAATTGAAATACCCATAAGTTGCCGAGTTACCAACCGTATATATGTCAATATTTCCCTCGGTCGAATTACTTTGGAAGGTCATATTGGAAATCACATTATCGATATTACCGAAGAACAGGTACTGTGTAACGACACCATAAGAAACATCGTAATCAGCGAATGTATTAGTCGTAACGGTGACGGTATTTCGTGAAAAGCCCATCGGTCTGTAAATACCGGAGAAAAAAAGCAGATTAGCTGTATTCCCACCTTGTAACGTAAGCGAATTCTGATCCATTGTAATACTGCCTGTACCTGAAGTCTTATCGTAAATTGCCACACAATCACCCGAATAAGCTCCTGCAACCAACTGGATAATACTTTCCGTTATCGAATAGACTGAATTAACGGAAACATCATTATAAATGCCATAAATCGATGATGTTGCTGCTGATCCATTCTGATCATTGTCAATATTTGCTTGCAAAACCGTAAAGGTTCCTTGATTTTTAGAGTAAATTCCGTAATGCTTAAAATTGAATACGTCATTTCCACCCATTACGGTGCCAACTGAATTGGCCTGGTCGTAAAAAGCATAAGGACTTGCGTCATCGAATCCATAAATAAAAAATCCCGTTTGGACATTTTCCACCACATTTCTCCAGAATTGCAAATTAGAATTCACCCCACCCGCAGTTGCACCGCTCACATTTAAAATAGCAGTCGATACATCTGTCATTGGACCTGAGAAGAAACCAACACTACCTTTTGCTCCCCAGCCATTTATCCAAAGATCATTGTAAGAATTGTCCAGCACAACATTGCAAGCCATAAAATTCAAGAACTGAGAACCATTCGTCACACTTTCCCGAAGAATACCATATCCCATTTCCATTTTTTGGGTCGGGGTAGTATTTGAGGCGCTCTCATACAGATCGATCCCAAAGAAAGTTAAATAGTCCATACCAACAATTTTGACAATTCCATCAAAGGCAGTTAAACTATTATTGGCATTTAACCCTGTAAAAGCAATGATCCTTGGATTATTTGTACCTGCGCCACTTCGTTGAAATGTTATTCCCTGCGTAACATTGGTTCTGTTTCCGACAGGCACACCCGGATCAAATTTCATTACAACCCCACCCACGGGAGCGGTCTCAACATGATCCATTGCAACATTAAAGATTACATTACCTGATATCCCTAAAGAATTAACATCGTTAACCGCGGATGCAATTGAA
>Ga0078894_10003312_pt1 | contig 12242 bp, 7 predicted proteins | sample LauGreSu1BDMLBSD_2_FD_67506 | JGI IMG/M metagenome (GOLD analysis project Ga0078894, IMG submission 67506) | Freshwater lake microbial communities from Lake Michigan, USA - Su13.BD.MLB.SD (version 4) (version 4) | ecosystem: Environmental > Aquatic > Freshwater > Lake | place: Lake Michigan, USA...
CCCGACGTGGTGGTGTGCGCGCCCTTGCCGGTGCCGAAGCTGTTGGCCCAGCCGAGGCCCATCATTTCGATCGGCGCGCCTTCCGGCTCGGGGCCCACGAGGGCCGTATCGCCGGCGCCGTGCATCTTGCCGAAGGTGTGACCGCCGGCCACAAGGGCCACCGTCTCTTCGTCGTTCATCGCCATGCGCGCGAACGTCTCGCGGATGTCGCGGGCCGAGGCCATCGGATCGGCGACGCCGTCCGGGCCTTCGGGGTTCACGTAGATGAGCCCCATCTGCACGGCCGCGAGCGGATTCTCGAGCTCACGATCGCCCGTGTAGCGGCTGTTTTCCTTCTCGCTGGTGGCGAGCCACTCGCCTTCGCTGCCCCAGTAGATGTCCTGCTCGGGCTCCCACACATCTTCACGACCGAAGCTGAAGCCGAAGGGCTTGAAGCCCATCGTTTCCATGCCGATGTCGGCGGCGAGGATGAAGAGGTCGGCCCACGAGACCTTGTTGCCGTACTTCTGCTTGATCGGCCACAGGAGGCGGCGCGCCTTGTCGAGATTTCCGTTGTCGGGCCAGCTGTTGAGCGGGGCGAAGCGCTGCGTGCCGCTGCCGGCGCCGCCGCGGCCGTCGGCCGTGCGGTAGGTGCCCGCGCTGTGCCAGGCCATGCGCACGAAGAAGGGGCCGTAGTGGCCGTAGTCAGCCGGCCACCAGTCCTTCGAGTCCGTCTGGAGCGCGACGAGATCGGCCTTCAGCGCGGCCACGTCGAGCGTCTTGAGCGCGTCGGCATACTTGAAGCCCGGGAGCGGGTTCGAGAGCGACGAGTGCTGCCGGAGGATGCCCACATTGAGGGCATTGGGCCACCAGTCACGATTGGTGCGGCCGCGGGGCGCGGAGGTCGCGCCATGTGCCGCAGTCGCGCCGTGCATCACGGGGCACTTGCCCCCGTTTCCACCGGAATGTCCTTCCATCGTTCTCTCTCCAATCGGAGCGTCGTGGGTAGTCGTGCATCGGAACCGCGATGAAGCCGGCGCGGGTTCGCGCAGGGCCTCACAGAGCGGAATAGCTGACGAACGATATGAGGTCCCGGTATAGGCAGCAATGGGTCGCTTCCTATACAAGGCATAGGATGTCACTATATCTCAAATGGATACGACATTACTCCGCGCCTTCCTCGAGACGGCAGACGCTGGGAGTCAGAGCCGAGCGGCCGGGCAGCTGGGGTTGTCGCAGCCGTCGCTCTCGGCGCAGCTCCAGCGGTTGGAGCAGCAGCTGGGGGTTTCGCTCTTCGCGCGGCACGGGCGGGGGGTGACCATGACGGCGGCCGGGCGGGCGCTCTACCCGCGTGCCCGTGCCATCCTGGAGGAGCTGCGGGCCACGGAAACGGCCGTCCGCCGCGAGGGCGCGCTCGGGAGCGGGGGGCTCCGTGTGGGGGCGATCCCCACGATCGCGCCCTATGTGCTCCCGGCGGCGCTTCGCCGATTCACGGCCCTGCACGCCAATACGCGCGTGGAGCTTCGGGAGGATTACAGCGCCGTGCTCGCGAAGCTGCTGCTGGATGGTGAGTTGGACGTGGTCGTCGCGGCCGTCCCGTACAACTTCGAGCATCTCGACACCGAGATCCTCGGTCCCGACGCGCTCGTGGTGGCGGTGCCGGCTACGCATCCTGCGGCGCGCACCGGGCGCATCACCCTCGCGCAACTACACGATGCTCCGGCGGTCACGCTCGATCCGGCGCACTGTCTTGGCGAGCAGGTCGCGGGCTTCTGCTCGAGCCGGCAGGTGCTGCCGTCGGTGGTGTGCCGCAGCGCGCAGCTGGCCACGGTGCTCGAGCTCGTGGGCGCGGAGGTGGGGATCTCGATTGTGCCGGCCATGGCAGCGGCGCGGCACAACACCCCCCAGTGCACGTACGTGTCCCTGGCGGAGCACACGCTGCAGCGCGACATCGTGGCGGTGTGGCGTCGCGGCGCGGTGCCGACGCCCGAGGGGCGTGCCTTCGTGGACGCGGTGCGCGATGTGGTGCGGGGGTGGTGACCGGCACACGACGCACCGCGCGCTCGCGCGGTCCCGGACGCCCCACCTCACCGTCGCGCGGCGGTTCGCGGGGAGACCCACCACCGCGTATCTTCGCCGCGATGAATCCCGTCCTGCGTCCTGCAATTCACGCAGCCGGCACCAGTCTCATGCTGCTGCTCACGGCATGCATGCCGGGGCGTGCCTCGGTGCCGACCACGCCGTCCGTGTCGGCGTCGACAACGCCCGAACCGCTGGGTCCTGGCATTGCGTGGTGGCAACACGACGATCCACGCGGCCCTTGGCGGGCGATGATCGTGCGCATCGACCTCTCGCAGCGCGACCTCTCGCTCCGCGCCGTGCACGCGCGCGATTCGATCGCCGGCCGTGAGCTCACCTCGTCCATGGCGCAGCGCGTGGGCCGTCGCGACAGTGCGCGCGTGCGGGTGGCGATCAATGCCGATTTTTTCGATCTCCGGACCGGGCAGAGCGAAAACAATCAGGTGACCGACGGTGAGTGGTGGGTGGGGCGCATGGTCACCGACTCGCCATTCGATACCTACGACAACGTGCACAGTCAGTTCGCGCTGTCACACGACGGGCGCGGCAGCATCGGGCGATTCGTGCTCGAGGCCCGCGTGTGGGGCCCTACGGGTGCGCTGCCCCTTCTGGGTGTCAACAGCATGCCGGCCGGTCTCTACGAAGGCACGGCCCTCTACACGCCACGTTTCGGCGCGCGCACGCCCTCGCCCTCGCCGCGCGACAGCACTCGGCGCATCGCCGAGCTCCCGCTGCGGGCCATCGCGGCGCACGGCGATACCCTGCGTTATGTGGTGCAGGGGGCAGTGCTTCCGCAGGGAGGTACGCCCATCCCTGCCGATGGTGCGGTGCTCTCCACCCACGGTGATCGTGTGCCGCCGGTTCAGCGCTGGCAGCCCGGCGATACGATTCGTGTGTGGATCGGCACGATGCCGCGTCTGACCGACGGGCGTCCGCCGCAGCAACTGATCGGCGGTTGGCCTCGCATCGTGGAAGGTGGCGTCAACGTGGCCGCCGATGCCCCCGTTCGCGAAGGGACCATCTCGCGCAATGCGGAGGCTCGGCATCCGCGCAGCGCCATCGGTGTGTCGAAGGACGGCCGCACGCTCTGGCTCTACGCGGTGAACGGCCGCAGCGCGTCGAGCGTGGGCATGACGCTCGTGGAGCTGGGTGACGCGATGCGTGCGCTCGGCGCGTGGGACGCGCTCAACTTCGATGGCGGAGGCAGTACCACGCTCGTGATCGACGGGCGCGTGGTCAACACGCCCACTGATGCGACCGGTGAGCGAGCCGTGGCTAACGCGCTGCTGGTGCTGCAGCGGCGGTGAACCCGTCGCCCGGCCGGCGCGCTACCTCACGGGCCGGCCCCGATGTCCCGCTCCCACCGCATCATGCCGCCCGCGAGTGACAGCACCTGCTCGCATCCGTCGGCGAGCAACACCTTCGCGGCACGGGCACTGCGTCCGCCGCTTCGGCACACCACCACCACCGGCTTTGCCCGATCGAGCGTGTGCATGGCGTCCGGCAGCGTGGCCAACGGCATGAGGCGCGCGCCGTTCAGATAGCCGTCACGCGTTTCCTCGGGTTCGCGCACGTCCACCAATTCGAACGCCACGCCTCGAACCATCCATTCGAGCAGCCCCTCCGGCGTAATTTCCTGCACGTCCGGCGCGGTGCGCTGCCCGAGTGGTGGCGTACCACAGAGCTGGTCGTAGTCGATGAGCTGGGTGATGGTGCGCGTGCCACACACCGGGCACTGCGGATTCCGTGCAATGCGCAGGCTCCGGAATTCCATGCCGAGCGCATCGATCAGCAGCAGACGCCCGGCGAGCGTGTCGCCGATGCCGAGGATGATCTTGATCGCTTCGGTGGCTTGCACCGTGCCCACCAACCCGGGCAGCACGCCGAGTACGCCGCCTTGAGCGCAGTTGGGCACCGTGTCCGGCAGCGGGGGCTCGGGATACAGGCAGCGGTAGCAGGGACCATCGGCTGTGGCGAACACCGACGCTTGTCCGTCGAAGCGGAAGATGGCCCCATGCACGTTGGGTCGCTGCAGCATCACGCAGGCATCATTCACCAGATACCGCGTGGCGAAGTTGTCGGTGCCGTCGATCACCACGTCGTAGCGCGCGATGATGTCGAGGGCGTTGGCGGCGGTGAGCCACGTGTCGTGCAGTTCGACCGCCACGTGCGGATTCGCGTCGTGCAGACGGTCGCGCGCGGACGCGAGCTTGGCGCGACCCACGTCGTCGGTACCGTGCAGCAGTTGACGCTGCAGGTTCGTGGCGTCCACTACGTCGTGGTCAACGAGGCCGATTGTTCCCACGCCGGCGGCCGCGAGATACAGCGCCGCGGGCGAGCCCAGCCCGCCGGCCCCGACGATGAGCACCCGTGCCGCCTTGAGGCGCCGTTGCCCGGTCTCGCCCACCGTGGGCAGCACGAGATGCCGTCCATACCGCTGGTGCTCGGCCTGAGTGAGGGCCGGGAGCGCCTCGTCGTGCCGTCCGGATCTGGTCATGACGATTTCCTCGGAACGGGCCAGGCGCTGTTGCGCGCGCAACAGCGCCGCTGGCCGCGTGCTACCGGACGGGCGGTCGGGCTCAGTCGCCGAAGACTGCCGCGTCTGCTTCGGCCTGCTGGGTACCGTACGCCACCGACTCTGGCGGCGTGGTGGTGCCGAGGCGGGTGCTGATGGCGATGCCACCGAACGTCAGGAACACCACGCCGATGATCATGATGACGCGGTTGATCAGCTTCAGCGAGTGCGCTTCGTGCGCATCATCGCACATATCGTTGAACATGAGCGGGGGTACTGTGGTGGGGTTTCAGGGGAACAGCCGAACAACTTTCTCCAATATCAGCAGCTGCACCGGCGTGGTGCAGCCCCGTCTTCCGGCGAAACGCGCGTTCGCTCGCTCCCGCTTGTCCCTGAAACCGCCCTGTTTGTCCCAATCCTTTCCGCCGGTTACCGGAAGGGCAGTGGCCCTTGCCCGTCGCGGAGCTCGCGGACCATGCGGTCGTCGCCGGTGAGCTCCCAGTAGATCATGGAGACCGGGATCATGCCGGCGCCATTCACCTCGTCGAAGAGGCGCTTCATGGTGAAGGCGTTGCCCAGCTGGCGAGCCCGTTCGGCGATCGTTTCCTCCATGAGACGGCCGCCGCTCACGTAGGTCGCGCCATACCCCGGCTGGCGCAGATAGAGGTGCTGCTCGAACCCGAGCAGCGGATCGCGCCGCATCCAGCCACGGGGGGTCCAGTCCACGTGCAGGGTACCCGCGCCTTCCATGGTGAGCTCGTTGCTGTGTGCGTACAGGTTCCCGAGGCCGCGCGCCGCGCGGGCCGCCAGCATGGCCCACACGATCTCCCGCGAGCGCGGGCTGTCGTCGTACAACCCGGCGTGCATGGTCCACTCTTCCATCACGGTGGCCATGCCCTCGGCGCGGCTCATCCACACGTTGTAGCGCAGCGGTTCGCGGCGAATGGGGTTGGCGTGCGGCGCCACGCGAATGCGCATGTTGTCCCACCAGTGGAACAGGTGCGCCCACAGCGTGCGCGGATCGCGGTGCGTGGCCTGCGCGAAGAAGTTGCGAGAGGGTTCCGGCGAGAAGCCCATGAACCGCTCGCGCAGCGCCCGATCCATCCAGGGCTCCATGGTCATGAGCTGCTTGTCGCGCCAGAAGCCCAGATACTTGGGGAGCATGGTGTCCTGCAGCGCCGCGAACTCCGCGGCGTTGGCCGCGACCTTCATAGGCGGGAGCGCCGCATTGCGCGCCTCTTCGAGACGCAACGCCGCGTGTGACCGTGCGAGTTCACGACGGAGAATCGTGACTTCCTGGTCCCACGTGAGAGGCACGAGCAGCACGTTGCGCAGATACCACGTGTACTGCTCCTTGCCGATCCCCGATGGACCGGTGCGCTTGGGGGCCTCCGCCTCGAGCCAGGCCTTGAACTGCGTGGTGGCGTCGGCCGCCTGACTGATCGCGGCGGCGAGCGCCGTTTCCTTCGGGTGCCGCTGGCGCACGCGTGTGAGCAGTGTGCTCAGAGCGTCGTGCTGTTCTTCGAAGGCACGCACGCCACCCACCCACAGGTCCCGCGCGTTGGCGTCGGCGAGGTTGGCGCGCGCCTGGGTGAGGAGTGGGGGGACTGCGCGCAGCGCCGTCGTGAGCTGCTGCACCTCGTCGCGGGTGAGATCACGCACGGTATCGAGCGCGGTGCGCGGCCAGATGCCGAAGCGCCAGAGGCGGATGGCCCCGTGGATGGTGGGCCCTTCCTCTGCGGGCGTGTCGCTCTCGTCGGTCCGAACGGAGGCGTAATAGGCCGGATCGCGCGCGAACGGCTGCAGTACGGTGAGGTGATACAGCATGCCGTTCATCTCGGCGCGCACCAGGTGCCAGTCCACCTGCTGACTGATCGACCAGCCCGTGGTATCGATGGCGGCGAGGCGCTGCTGGAGCGACCGCAGCTCAGCGAGTCGTCGGGCGTTGGTGGCCGGCGTGTAATCCGGTGCCCCCTGCACGCGTGGCGCCTCCTCGAAGGTGCGCCAGGTGGTGAACAGCGGGAGCAACTGTCCGTAGGTGGGTGTTGCCGCTGATTGGGCGTACCCCACCGCGCCGGGTACCGCCACGGCCGTCGCACCGAGTGTGACGGCGCAGGCGACTCGCCGCAGCGCCTTCGGAAGAATCTGGGATGATGGCATCATGCCCCGAAGCTGCTGCGCGAGAAACCGCCACGCCAGTACGCGGCGCGCGCGCCGCCCGACTTTCGGCGGAAAATCATGGCGCGGCGCCAACGGTCGAACTGGCCCGGATCCCGGCACCGCAAGATCGGTGTGGCGCTGTATCATTCGTGCCATGACCAACGCCTCGATATCGGACGGAGGTCCCGCTGCCGGCGGGACGGGATCACGCCCCGCCCTGCGCCGGGAGCTGGGGCTGCTCGGGTTGGCCGCTGCGGGCATCGGGTCCATGGTGGGGGCGGGCATCAACATCGTGCCCTTCGCGCTGCAGCGCACGGTGCCGGGGATCGGGCCGTGGGTGCTGACGGCCTATGCCATCGCCGCCGTGCCGGCGGTGCTCGCGGCACTCTGTTATGCCATGCTGGGGAGCGCCATGCCTCGCGCTGGTGGCTCCTACGTGTACGCCAGCCGCGCCATTGGACCGTACACCGGCTTTCTCGCGAGCTTTTCGCAGTGGTTTGGTCTCTGCATCGCGATCGGCGTGGTGTCGTACGTCATTCCGCCCTTTCTGCGGGACACCGCCATCGCGGCGCAGTGGACCGACGTGGCCGCGATGCTCGACCAGCGGCTGGTGCGTCTGGCGCTTGCCCTCGGGTTCCTCTGGACCTTCGTGCTGGTCAACCTCCGCGGTGTGAAGGCGGTGACCCGCACGCTGGTGCCCCTCGTGGCGCTGGTGTTCCTCTGCAGCGGGCTGGTGATCCTCACGGGCTACACCCACACGGCCGCCGACTATCAGGCGCTGCTGGCCGCCCGCGGCGACTCGGCGATGCTCGAGGGGAGCGCCGGGGAGTTCTGGCGCGTCGTGCCGCCGGCGGCGGCGGTGCTCTTTTCGAGCTTCATTGGTTTCGACGTGATCGCGCAGGCCGGCGGTGAGGCGAAGAACCCGTCGCGCACGCTACCGCTGGCGATCGGCTTGGCGATCGGTGTGGTGGGGATCTTCTACTTCGCCTTCACCGGTGCCGTCTACCGTGCGGTCCCCTGGCAGTACGTGGCGGCGGCGAGTCAGCGCGGTGACGTGACGGCGCCCGGACTGCTTACCGCGCTGGTGAGCCCCGCCGTCGGCGTGCTCATGATGTCGGGCGCAGCACTCGCGCTCATCAAGGACCTGCCGGGGATGCTGCTCGGCGTGTCCCGCCTCTGCTTCGCGTGGGCTGAAGACGGCGTCTTTCCGCGGCAGATCGCCCGGGTCGATCCGGTCAACGGCACCCCGCGCACCGCCCTGTTTGCCTCCGCGATGCTCTCCACGCTGGGCATTCTTGGCGGCCACTTTGCCGGCGACTTCTTCCTCGGCGTGGATATTCTCGTCACGGCCATGCTGGTGAACTTCGTGATCATGGCGCTGTCGGTGTTGCGGTTACCGTCGCACAATCCGGCGATTGCCCGCGATGTGCGCGTGATCACCGCGCGGTGGGCGCAGGTACTGGTAGCGGTGCTGGCGCTCATCACCCTGCTCGCGCTGCTGGTGGTGCACAGCTGGCGCGACCTCACCGCTGACGTGGCGGGATGGTACGCGCGCTCCACGCTCGTGTGGGCCATTGTGATGGCGATCGGTACCCTCGTGTACTGGCGCGAGACGCGTGCGCTGGCGGCGGCGGGGCGTGATCTGCGGGCGATCACGGCGGTGCTGCCGCCGGAATAAGGACGCGCGCCTGCTTCCTCCCTTGTACATCACCCCACTTCCCTTCTCCCGATGGGTATCCCCCGCATCCAGCTCGCCCCCGGTCTCGAGATTTCGCGTGTCCTCACCGGGTTGTGGCAGATCGCCGACCTCGAGCGCGATGGCCGCACGCTCGATCTCGACGCGGCCGCTGCCGCCATGGCGCCGTATGTGGACGCGGGGCTGACGACCTTCGACATGGCCGATCACTACGGGTCGGCCGAGGTGGTGGCAGGGCGGTTTGCTGCCGCGGTACGCCCGGGGGCTCCGGTGCAGCGGCTCACCAAGTGGGTGCCGGAGCCGGGTCCGGTGTCGGCTGCCGACGTGCGTGCGGCGGTGGATCGGGCCTGCTCGCGGCTGCAGACCGAGGTGATCGACCTGCTGCAATTCCACGCGTGGACCTTTGCCGATCCGCGCTGGCTCGACGCGATGTGGCTGCTCGAAGCGGCGCGCGACGCGGGGCGCATCCGGGCCATCGGCGTGACCAACTTCGATACCGCGCATCTGCGGGTAGCGATCGCGAGCGGCATCCGGGTGGTGAGCAATCAGATCAGCGGGAGCGTGATCGATCGGCGTTTCACCACCCGGCTCGGGCCCTATGCCCAGGCGCAGGGGGTGGGGCTCCTCTGCTACGGCACCGTGCTCGGCGGCTTCCTGAGCGAGAAATGGCTGGGCGCCCCCGAGCCGGACTGGGATCGGCTCGAGACGTGGTCGCAGATGAAGTACGGCCGCTTCATCCGCACGGCCGGCGGCTGGGAGCCGTTCCAGGGGGTGCTGCGGGCGCTGCACGCGGTGGCCACCAGACATGGCGTGCCGATCGCCACGGTGGCGAGCCGTTGGGTGCTCGATCAGCCCGGTGTGGCCGGCGTGATCGTGGGCGCACGCCTCAGTCACTCGGCGCACGTGGCCGATACTGCGCGCATGTTCGCGTTTTCGCTCGACGACAACGACCGGGCGTGCATCGCCGAGGCCCAGGCGGCGCTGCAGCCCATTCCCGGCGACTGCGGCGACGAGTACCGTACGCCCCCGTTTCTCACCGCGAGCGGTGATTTGTCGCATCACCTCTCCGGCTTTCCGGCGCCGTTCAACACGCGCCCCGGTAGCGACGGCCGCACCCTCGCCTTGAGCGGTACGGTGTGGGAGCCGATGGCCGGCTACAGCCGCGCCGTGCGCAAGGGCACTCACATCCACGTGTCGGGCACCACGGCCACCCATGGCAGCCGTGCGATCGGCGGCGCCGACCCGGCGGCCCAGACGCACTTCTGCATCGACAAGATCGCCGGCGCCCTGCAGTCACTCGGCGGCTCGCTCGAGCACGTGGTGCGCACGCGTGTGTTCGTCTCCGACATCTCACAGTGGGAGCCGATCGCGCGCGCGCACGGTGAGCGCTTCGGCCACATCCTGCCCGCCAACACCATGGTGCAGGCGTCGCTGATCGGGGACGAGTACCTCGTGGAGATCGAGGCCGACGCGGAGCTCGACTGACGCGGCCGGTCGGACGGGGCAGGCTCGGTGACCGGGCCTGGGGCCGCTGATCACCGTGGCTCGGCACCGTGGCGCGGGGAACATGGTAGCTTTGGGCGGATCCCCAGCCCCTCCCGAACTTCAGGAGTCCGACCCCATGTCCCGACGCCGCTCGCCGCGTGCCACGCGCCCGGTCACCTTGGCCCTCGCTCTTTCGCTTCCACTGGCGCTGCCCGGCGATCGCTCGGGCGCCCTGCTGCATGCGCAGACCGCGGCCACGGCTGCGAAGAGCGCCCCCGCAAACGCCTTGTCGGCGTTCGATTCCACCACGTTCACGAGCCTCTCGTGGCGCAACGTGGGTCCGTGGCGCGGTGGCCGCTCGGTGGCGGCCGCCGGCCTGCCGTCGAACCCGATGACGTATTTCGCGGGATACACCGGCGGTGGGGTGTGGCGTACCGACGATGCGGGTCTGTCCTGGCGCAACATCTCCGATGGCTTCTTCCGCTCGGGATCGATCGGCGCGATCGCCGTGGCACCGAGCGACGAGAACGTGATCTACGTGGGCAGCGGTGAGCACGCCATTCGCGGTCAGTCGTCCACCTACGGCGACGGCATGTACAAGAGCACCGATCAGGGCCGCACCTGGACGCGGATCGGTCTCGAGACGTCGCGGCAGATCAGCGCCGTCCGCGTGCACCCAAACAATCCCGACGTGGTCTACGTCGCGGTGCAGGGTGACCGCTGGAAGGGCACGGCGGACCGCGGCATCTACCGCACCACGGACGGCGGCAAGACGTGGACGCAGCTGCTCAAGGGTGTGAACGCGACGAGCGGCGCCGGTGACCTCAGCATGGATGCCACCAACCCGCGCATCCTGTACGCGGCGTTCTGGGATCATCAGCGCATGCCCTGGACGGTGCGTTCCGGTGGCGCGGGCAGCGGCATCTGGAAGAGCACGGATGGCGGCGACAGCTGGACGCGTCTGGCTGAAGGTTTGCCCAAGCTCATGGGCAAGATCGGCGTGTCGGTGTCGCCCGCCAATCCGGATCGGGTGTACGCGATCGTGGAAGCGGAGAATGGTGGCCTGTTCCGCAGCGACGACGCCGGCAAGTCCTGGCGTCTCATGAGCGGCGACCGTCTCATCCAGACGCGCTCGTGGTACTACATGAACATCACCGCTGATCCTGCCAATGCCGACGTGGTGTGGGTGAGCAACGCGCCGTTGCTCAAGAGCATCGACGGCGGGCGCACCTTCGCGGTGAATCCGGCCACACACGGCGACAACCATGGCGTGTGGATCAATCCCAAGGATTCGCGCTACATGATCAACGCCAACGATGGTGGCGCGTCGATCTCCTTGAACGGTGGCAAGAGCTGGAGCACGCAGGACAATCAGCCCACGTCGCAGTTCTATCATGTGGCGGTCGATGACGACTTCCCCTACAAGCTCTACGGCGGACAGCAGGACAACTCGAGCGTGATTATCAAGTCGCGCAGCGATGGCGGCGCGATCGGTCTCCGCGACTGGACCGAGGGTCCGGGCTGTGAGAGCGCCAACATGGGCGTGAGTGCGAAGCATCCGCGCTACGTGTACGGCGGCTGCTATCAGGGGCTCATCGACGAGATGGACGCGCAGACGGGGCTCACGCGCACGATCATGCCGTGGCCCGAGATGAACCTCACCGAGCCCACCGACAAGACGAAGTATCGTTTCAACTGGACGGCGCCGATCGAGGTATCGCAGCACGACGACAAGGTCGTGTACCATGGTGGCAACGTGCTGTTCAAGACGACCAACCGCGGCCAGAACTGGACGCCCATCTCCGGTGATCTCACGCGGAACGACAGGTCGCGCCAGGGGTGGGGCGGTGGTCCGATCACCAACGAAGGCGCGGGTGGTGAGGTCTACGCCACGATCGTGGTGATCGAGGAGTCGTCGCACGACGCCAATACGATGTACGTGGGTACCGACGATGGACTCATCCAGCGCACGCGCGACGGTGGCAAGACGTGGACGAACGTCACGCCGGCGGTCTGGGGCGATGGTCTGGTGAACGAGATTGCCGTGTCGCCGCACGACGCGGGCACGATCTATGTGTCGTTCCGCAAGGATCGCGTGGGGGATCCCACGCCGCACATTTTCGTCTCCCGTGATTACGGCGCCACCTTCACGCGCATCGTGAACGGGCTGCGCGACGGCGAGCCGGTGCGCGTGGTGCGCGAGGATCCCGTTCGCAAAGGTCTGCTCTACGCCGGCACGGAAACGGGGGTGTACGTGTCGTACAACAGCGGCGCGCAGTGGCTCCCCTTCCGCGGCAACTTCCCCGTGGTGCCGGTGACCGACCTGCA
>Ga0078894_10003314_pt1 | contig 12240 bp, 8 predicted proteins | sample LauGreSu1BDMLBSD_2_FD_67506 | JGI IMG/M metagenome (GOLD analysis project Ga0078894, IMG submission 67506) | Freshwater lake microbial communities from Lake Michigan, USA - Su13.BD.MLB.SD (version 4) (version 4) | ecosystem: Environmental > Aquatic > Freshwater > Lake | place: Lake Michigan, USA...
CGCGAAGTGTAATAAATGTTGAATTGATATTAAAAGATGAAAAACGCCGAAGTCCTTTTTCTTTTTATGTTAATAATGATGGTAAAATAAGAATATTTTCGAATGGATTTTTAGATGCTACTAATAAAGCTTTCGCAGATTTCATAGATAATAAAATTATTGAATTTGAAAAATATAAAAATAATTTAAATTATTATAATTCTAAAAATTTTGATGCAAACAATAATGTTATTATAACAAATATTATAGATAAAGATACAGACCCACCGATATATTTATATAATAATTAATATATATTTTTATGTATATAGAATATAAATGGACGACTGGGGAATAATAGATTTATATTTTAAAAATCATAAATATCCTTTTACAAATCATCATTTAGACAGTTATAGAGAGTTAATTAAAACTTATATTCCAAAAACCATAAGTTCCTATAATCCCATAACTATGATTAAATACGATGATAATGATAATACACGTAAAATTATGCAAGTTGATGTTTATGTTGGTGGCGAAAAGTCTGATGAAATTTTTATAGATCATCCAACTATTATAGCAAAAGATGCTGATGGTGATAAACCATTAAATAAAATTTTAACACCGAATGATGCTAGATTAAGAAATTTAACATACGAGACTCATATATATGCAAATGTTTATATTAAAATTACTAATGAAGATGATGAAATAATAACATCTACGTTAAAAAATGTAGCAATAGGAAGTATTCCTATTATGTTGCATAGTGATATCTGCATATTAAATGGAAATGGTAATAAAGTTTTACAACAATTAGGAGAATGTATTTATGATTGTGGTGGTTATTTTATAATTGATGGTAAGGAAAAAGTAATAGTAGCTCAAGAAAGTTTAACTACAAATTGTTTATTCACCAATAAATTAAAAGAAGATGATAATTTTAGTTATAAAGGTTTTATTCGATGTAGTGCAGATAGTGGTGAAAGTTTATTAAAACCGCGTAGTGTTGAATTTTATTTGGTAAAAGATACAGATGATATAACCGAAAAACATTCACATCAAAAAGGATGTATATTAATTAGTTTACCATCGGTTGAAGGTAAAATACCATTATTTATAGTATTTAGAGCATTAGGTTTAGAGACTGATAAAGATATTTATGAATCTATATTTGGCATTAATAATACAGAAGTTGAGGATAATTATTTTAAAAATTTTATTCGTCCATCATTATGTGATAATTATTATATTACTAAAGATGGCGAGAAGAAATATGTATATACACAAGAAGACGCCTTAAATTATATTAAATTTCGAGTGAAGTATAAGACATTAGATCATGTTAAATATATATTATCAGCCGATGTTTTACCAAATATAGAATTATTTCATAATAAATATAAATTTTTTGGATATTTAACAAAAGAATTTATAAATGTATGCTTGAAAATTAAATTACAGACTGATCGTGATAATTATTTTTATAAAAGAATTAATATTAGTGGATTTCTATTAGCTGAATTGTTTCAAGAGGCTTATGCAAAATTGCGTAAAGATATTCGAGATACTATGGACCAGTTTTATTATTATGGTGCTTGGAAAAATAATAAGAATTATCAAAATTTTATAAATAAAGATAATATTTATCGTTTAATTAGAAATGTTCTTATTGCTGATACATTTGCTAAATCTTTAAAAGGTCGTTGGGGTCTTGCTACAGATGATGACCCTGAATTAGGTAGAGTACAAGATTTATCCAGAATTAGTTATATTGGTTATTTATCACATTTGAGAAGAGTCAATATGCCTATTGATAGAAGTTTAAAAATAACAAGTCCTCATAAACTTCATTCACAGCAGTGGGGTATAATGTGTCCATTTGAAACACCTGATGGGGCATCAGTTGGTTATTTAAAAAATCTTGCATTTTTAACAAAAGTAGCAGCAGGAACAGATCCATCATTTATAAAAACGTGTTTAATTGATATTGGTGTAATACCAATAGAATATTATAATTTACCATTAGATAGAAATATTACAAAAGTTTTTATTAATAATACTTGGTATGGTATTACAAATGATCCTATAAATATAACAAGAATTTTGAGGGCTTATCGTCGAAATGCATTTATTAATATCTTAACATCAATATCATGGCATATAGCATATAACGAAATTAGAATTTTTACAGAAACTGGGCGTGCCGTTAGACCATTAATTGTTGTTAATAATGGTAATGCTAAAATATTTAAGAAAAAATATTCAAATTGGTTTGATATGATTATTGGTAAATATTATCCATTCGAAGAACGAAATGAACAAATTTATTATAAAAATTATTATATTAATCCGTTTAATTTAGATGTATTTGCAAATAAAACAATCGCAGAAATTACTGAATTATTAGAAAAAGATGGAGCCGTTATCGAATATATTGATGCTCAAGAATCTGATGTTTCTTTAATAGCTATGTATAATAATGAAATTAATAATTTTCATACACATGTCGAAATACATCCATCCACTATTTTAAGTGTTGTTACTGGTAATATTCCTATGTGTAATCATAATGCAGCTGCTCGTAATGTTTTCCATGCAGCACAAACAAAACAGGCTATAGGTATATATGCAACTAACTTTACTAAAAGATTTGATACATTCGGTTTTATTCAACATTATCCACAAAGACCAATAATAAATACACGGCATGCACAATATACAGGTAGTGATTATATGGTTAATGGTGTAAATTTAATAGTAGCTATAATGACATATACCGGATATAATCAAGAAGATAGTTTAATTATAAATAGAAATTCAATAAATCGAGGTTTATTTCATTTATCATATTATAAATCATTAACAGCAACTGAAAAACAATTATCAGATTATGAAAAAGTTATATTTGGTAATCCTATTGATTTTTATGTAGATGAATTAAATGAGAATAAACAATTAGTACGTGTAAAAAAAGAAGTATCTGGTAATAAACGTGCTAATTATAAAGCATTAGACGCAAATGGTATTATTAAAGCTGGAACTTATATATCAAGAGGTGAAAAAGCAGTAGTTATGGGAATGATATTAGTAAGAACTTCATTTAAGGAAGTTAAACGAGGCGTTTTTACAGAACAAATTAAAGAAACTACTTATACAGATGTTTCTATATTGAGTGATGAAAGTCATTATGGATATGTTGATAAAATATATTTTGATAATAAAATAGGTGAAGATACTAAAATTTGTAAAGTTCGTTTGTTAAAAATTAAGATACCAGAATTTGGAGATAAACATTCATCACGTCACGGACAAAAAGGAGTAATAGGTATGATATTATCAGAAGAAAATATGCCATTCACTAAAGACGGTATTAAACCTGATTTAATAGTTAATCCACATGCAATCCCGTCACGTATGACAATAGGTCATTTGGTAGAATGTGTATATGCTAAATTATGTTGTTTAGAGGGATATTTAGGAGATGGAACTATTTATATTGATATAGATCATAAAGCAATATATGATAATTTAGAAAAAAATAATTTTAATAAATATGGAAATGAAATATTATATAATGGTCAAACTGGAAAACAAATGAATACTGAAATATTTATAGGACCTACATATTATTTTAGATTAAAACATATGGTTGCTGAAAAAATAAATGCAAGAGGAAAAGGACCTATGACACAATTAACACGTCAACCAACTGGTGGAAGACGTAAAGAAGGAGGTCTTCGTATTGGTGAAATGGAACGTGATAGTTTAATTAGTCATGGTATTGCAGGATTTATTCAGGAAAGTATGATGGAAAGATCTGATAAATATAGATGGCAAGTTTGTAAGAGATGTGGAACTATACCAAATTATTCAACTAAAATAAATACAACTATATGTCCATTATGTAATAAAAATGAAAGTGGAGTAATTGAAACACCTTATTGTATGAAATTATTAAGTCAAGAAATGGAAGCTATGGGAGTTCAAATGCGTTTTAATTGTGATTATACTAATTTACCAGCAGAAGAATTAGAAACATTCGATATAGATGAAGAATATATATTCCCAGAAGAAAATACGGAAAATATTAAAAAAGAACCAAAAGCACAATCGCAAAAAAAGAATGATATTACTAATAGTATTTGTAATAAATGGAATGAAAATAAATTACTAAATCCATTAACTGGGCGAAAAATGACAGAAAATTCTGTTATGTATAAAAAATTAAAATCAAAATGCCCCCCTGTCGGTGAAGATGCTAATACTAACGCGGATGCTAAAAAAGAAGAAAAAACTACAGGTATTACCGAAAGTATGTGCAATAAGTGGAAAGAAAATAAATTAATAAATCCTATTACTGGTCGAAAAATGACAGAAAAATCAGTAATGTATAAAAAATTACAAGCTAAATGCGATGAAGATAAAACGCAAAAAAAGCGAGGAAGACCTGCAAAAGCTAAAGGTGGTAATAATGACGACGATGAAGATGATGAAGACGACGAGGATGATGAAGATGATGAAGACGATGAGGATAATGAAGATGATGAGGACGATGATGACGATGAAGATGATGAGGACGATGAGGATGATGAGGACGATGAGGATGATGAAGATGATGAGGACGATGAGGATAACGAAGATGATGAGGACGATGAGGATGATGAAGATGATGAGGACGATGAGGATAACGAAGATGATGAGGATGATAAAAAAGAAGTTGAAAATAATGATAAAAAGGTTGAAGATGTAATTGATCCAAATATTAAAATAATTAATTTATAATTAAATGTTAGAAATGAATGATTTTTTATTAATATTCATAGGTATATTTGTAATATTACTTATATTCCTATTTTTTATGTTAGTTGCATATGTATATGATACTTACACATCATATAAAGTAGATATTAATAAAAATTTAACAAAATCAGAGGATCATATTAATAGAACAAGAAAGTCTTTTAATAAATTACAGGATAATGTAGATACTGATATATCAAATATTAAAAATAAACATGAAACATTAGAATCAAAATATTCAAATAATTTAAAAACATACACATCAAATTTAAATAATCTTGTTGAAGTAAGAGATAAAAATAATTTAAATATTGGGTCTAATTTATTTAAAAATGATATTACAGGATATGATAGAAATGATATTGAATTAAATTTATTAACTAATTTATCAACTAATAATAATATTTTAGCACATACATCAAGCAATAATTATGTTAATATCTGCGACAATACAACTGGAAAAGATAAAAATAATTATTATTGTGCTGCTATGAATGTCGATAATAATCACGTATTTAATATATCACCAACAAATTCTAAATATAATACATCAAATATTAGTAAAATGCAAATAAAAGGAATAACTCCACCAGTTGGTGTAGGATCTACTACTCCACAACCAACACCAACACTAGCCGAATTTGATTTTACAACTAATAGCATTAAATTTGGAGATGCTACAAATCCTGCAATACAAATTAATAGTAATATTTATACAGCTCCTTTAATTTCAGGTAGTTATTCAATTACTGCTCCAGCAACATTAACAATAACATTTTTTAATAATTTACCAATACCTGCAAATGCATTTATTAACTTTTATTTTCAAACACAACCAACAATAACATCTATAACAACTACAGAAAGCAAAATTAGTTCAGGTTCAACTACATTTACAAATAATATATTAAAATTTAAAACTACTGCTCTAATTGCTGCAACAACATCAACATCATTATCATTTACATTAACTGGAACAATTTCACCAGTTTCAGCAACAACTATTATGGGGTATTTAACATCTTCATAAATAAAAATAAGTTTAAAAAAATAGAATAATGAATTTTACAGCAATAACGATGATTATAATAATTTTAACATTAATTTTATATACGATTATCGATAAATATTCATATTTGAGCATTAATGAAAATGATGAAAAAATTGTATTAAAATCTAAGAAAGTTGATGATGAATTATTAATTAAATATTCATCAATTAAAAATAAATTAACAACCGTAGATGATTATGTAAATTTTTTAAATTATTTAAATACAATTAATTCATCAATATATATTAGTATTATTGATAGTGTAGTTAAAAATTACACACATATTGTTAATTTAATTATAGCAGATATCGAAAAAACTAAAATTAGATATTCATTTAAAAAACTTAAAAATATATATGCTATTATAAAAATAAAAGAAGAAATTAATGATTTAAATACAAGTTATGCAAAAATTATATTATTTTATGATGGTCTAATTTTTAATGAAAAAAGATTTCAATTTATTGAAAATGATTTTACAGGTAATACAATAGTTTATAAATTAAATTTTAAAAATAAACTTATTAATCACTATCTTCAATAAATAATGTTTTTGGTTTATTTTTCTTTTCATATTCATATATATTGCAATATTTTTGAATACTCTTAATAATCTTATTATTCCATTTTTGTTCATCAAATGTAATTCTTTGAGTATTTATTAATTCTAATTTCCAATAAATTAAAATACAATCATTATGTTTATTCATTTCTTCGATGTTTTTGCTGAAATCTTGATTAAATGTTGAATAAATATATGTTCTATCTTTGAATTCGGCAATAATACCATGTTTATGATTCTCATCACAACAATTAATATATTCATTTTCATCTTTTAACGTTATAAATTTACATTCAACATAATCACATATATCTAATTCGCATACAGCCATTTGTCCCTGCATTTGATAATAATATTTATCAGGAATCACAGTATCTTTAATTTCACGTTTATATGGACATTTAATTTCAATCATAATACCTTCATCTGTAATGCCATCAGGGGATGCGCCGAAATTATCGATATTATCATTAACAATAAGACCGAATTCATTAACTTTTGTATTATTTATATGAGAATAAATATTAATTGCGATTGGTTCAAACATACAACCCCATTTTAAAGCAGGAATTGCGAATGAATTATATGAAACATTTTTTAATTTCTTTTTAACTAATGAATGTGGATTATTAATAGCATCATATAAATCACTAGCCGTTAATCTATTTTCACGTAATTTATACCATTCTTCTGTTCTCTGCTTTATTAACGGTTTTTCTTTTAATTTTAATAACATCTCCTGGCGTTTATTTAAATTCATTCGTCTTTTTTTTATATTGCGCCGAATCCTTATATTTTTTTTCTTGTGCGACATTAATTCTATGTAAAGTGGATGACGTATCAATATCAAGTTTATTAATATCTGTCATTTTTTTATCTTTTTTTTTACTTGCAATTAATATTATTTCATCGCGTTTTTCATCTAAAATTTTATTAAAATTATGCATCAATTCCTCCATATCTCAAGTCTATATATAAATACTAAATATATATTCTTAAAATCAATTTTTAATTTTAATATGAAATTATATAATGACATATATAAAAAGTAGTTTAGATTGTATAGGCGTTGATGAAGTTGGTAGAGGAACATTATTCGGAAATGTAGTAGCAGCAGCTGTTATAATGCCAATCGATTTAGATGATGATTTATATAATCAAATAAAAGATTCTAAAAAATTGTCATTTAATAAAAGATCTATATTAGCTAAATATATTAAAGAAAAAGCAATAACATATGGTATTGGTATTGCTACACCAAAAGAAATAGATGATATAAATATCTTACAAGCATCAGTAAGAGCTATGCATCGAGCATTATTTACAGCATACAAAAATAAAAGTTTCAAATCAATAATTGTAGATGGTAATTATTTTAGACCTATTATAAATCCTGATGCGGATGGTGATGTTATAGAATATGAATGTATAACAAAGGGGGACCAAAAATACATAAATATAGCAGCCGCTTCAATTATAGCGAAAGATTATCATGATAATGAAATAATAAAATTAGTAAAAGAAAATCCAGATTTAAATAAATATGATTTATTGAAAAATATGGGATATGCTACATTAAAACATAGAACAGCTATTATAAACCATGGTATTCATGAATTACATAGAAAAACATTTTCAAGTTGTGCTGTTAATCTTTCTCATCCTTAATATTATCAATATATTTTTGTAATTTATCAACTTTCATTTGAACATTTGCCTTTTTATCATTATCTAATTTTAATTTATTTTCCCAATATAATGATGTAGTATCATCAACACCTAAAGATAATATACTATCAGTATATATTTCTTTAATATTGATAGTTATTAAATTAATAACATATGCTATGGATTCACCAAATATATCATAAAATATATATATAATATATAATATAACAACTACTATTAATATTCGTAAAAATAATATTAATAAATTATTAAAATTAGGTATATTAATTTCATCATCTATTGTTTTATCATCTTTAGGTGTTTCAATCGGTATCGGTGGTGTATTGAGTGGTTGGTTATCGGATTCAAGAAGTTCTTTTGTATAGAAATAATAACTCCTGTTATCTAGTTTATATATATTTAAAATTGGTTCTAATGAAGTATCTGGTATTTTAGCACCTTCTGAAATATAAGTATCGAGCGAAACTTTTGAATAATAATCTTTAAAATCGTTAATAAATATGGGTGGTTTATAGTTATTTAAATAATCATCTGTGAATAACTTATCAAACTTATCAAACAAATAATATTTTTTATAATTTATTTTTATCAAGTCATTATCTGATTCTAATAAATCTTTATTAGCAAAACAACTTCTAGTTTTTTCTATAATATTTTTGCTAAATGCAGTTGAATTATCATAACATATATTAACTGCTTTAAAAAATATATTTTTTAATCTTATTGCTTTATTTATTTTAATATTATCATTAGATTCCTCTAAATTAGTATAAATATTTGTAAATAATAATTTATTTAGGTTAGAAGTATATGTATCATATGGACGTGTAGTTAAAAATAACTCTTTATAATTAAAATCAGGATTATCAAATTGTATGGGAACAAAACAATTAGCTAATATCCATGTATGTAATAAAATAGGCGGTATCAATAAATTATTTGCATCTAATCCTTTTAATGTATATAATTCTGGTTCTGTTTCTTTAAATATAGGGTTTAAATATGTAAATTCTTTAGAATCGGGATAATAATTACTAGTATTTGAAAAATTTTTTAATATATTATTATTAATGTTTTTTTTTATTTGATCATAAATATTTGGATAATTTTCATTTGATAATAGCTGTGATTTTAAATCAATTTTAACATTAAACATAGTAGTATCAACATTATTACTAATTTTATATTTTAATATTATTTCATGCAAATTTTTTAATCCATCAGTTTTCTTCATAGCAAAATTACCAATAATATTTATTAAATCTATTGGTGAAAACATATATTTATTTTTAAATATTCCATTTTCATAATATTTTTTTGGAATACAATTAAAACTACCATCATTTTTAGTATAAGGCATAGAATCTCCGTCACAGGGTTTATAACATTTATAAATATCATCAGATGTATATTTTCCAATATCTTTAAAATACCCATTACCCAAATAATAATTTGGCGTAATTAACCAATCATACCATGCATTTTCACAATAAGCCTTTTTTTCACGATATTCATCAACTGCATATACTGAGCTTGGATCTTTACTCACAAAATTTGTTGTAATTGTTTGAGTATCTTTATGATAAACAAGTGTATCTGGTAAAACTATATTATTTGGATTAACAATACATGAATTTGTTTCTGGTTTAGATGAAAACCAAGAAGATGCTGTTATAGCAGCACAATTAGGATATATAAATTCATTATTACTATCATCATTATTATATATAAATAAATGATTTAATTCATTCTTAATATTAGAAGCATTTTTAAAATTAAATTCAAAATTACTTAAACTGGTATCACTCTTTAATTCATCGTCAAAAATATTATCTTCATCCGGTTTATATTTATTAGCATCGCCATGGGCATCATGTCTCATATGAAAATATAATTCCTGTAATGCATATCTAGATGCATTTTTAGCTGCATCAATTAAACTGTTATCTTCACAGCTCATTATTTATATTTATGTTCTATTATTATTTAATAAAATCATCGTATGTTATAATTGGAATATTATATAATATAGCATTTTTAACTTTAGTTGTTTCATCATCTCTATTTTTAACAATCAAACAATTAATTTTTTTAGTGACAGTATTAGCAACTTTACCACCATTAGCTATAATATCTGTTTCTAATTCTTTATTACGTATCCCACTAAATACATAAATATTATTTAAATATTTAGTATTTTTATTAATTTTTTGTGGTTTTTTTTCGATATTAGTTATATTTAAGGAATTATAGAAATCTATAAAAGTTTTCAAATTAGTTATTATTAATTTAGCCGTCAAATCACCAAATCCATTAATATCTTTTAAATCATTAACCGTTAATTTTAAAGTTTTTTCTTGATCTTTACATATAAATGGATATTTTTCAATCAATAAATTTAATTTCTTTTCACCCAATCCTCTACCCAATAAATTAGATGCTACCATCAATTCAAAGCAATTTTTATTTTTAATTTCTTTCAAAGCATTTAATAAATTTTCTGCGCTTTTTTCCTTAATTCCATCAATATTAAGTAATTCCTCTTTAGTTATATTAATAATTTTTTGTAAAGTATCGAATGAATTATCGTATAATTTCGTAATAACACCTTCACCAATACCTTTAATATTTAATGATTTCATAAAATTTGCATAAATTTTAATATCTTGTTCTCTATTTTTATTATTATCATCCAATATAATATCTTTCTTATTCCATTTAAATTTAACATCTGGTAATAATGGTTTTCCATTTGTTGATGGTGATAATACTTCTTTAATATGTGGTATAACATCTCCAGATCTAATTATAATAATACGAGAACCAATACCAATAACATTTTTTACGATATAATCAGCATTAAAACCAGTAGCTTGTTTAATATTAACACCATTAAGTTTAATCTCATTAAATTTTATGATTGGTTTTAAATATTTATCTTTGCTAACATTCCATTCTATATCATTAACAACTACTTCAACTTCTTTATGCATTTGGAGCGATTTAAATGCAAATGAATATTTAGGATTTTCGCCAGATTTTATTTTATAAATATCATTATGTGTAATAACTAAACCATCGATATCATACATACTATTATCTTTCCAAGATTTGAATAATTTATATAAATTGCCGATTGTTAAATCACTATTCTCATTTATATATTTTATAACTTTAAAATTTAATGATGATGCATATTTTAATGAATTTAAAATAGTATTTCGAGGTTCTAAAACATCATATACAACAAAATCAATTAATTTTAAAATATCTTTTTGTAATATTTTAGAATTAATGGCGCCAGCTACGACATTACGGGCATTTGTACCACCCTTAATTTTATCCCAATTCTCTTTGCTAATTATGAGCTCTCCTCTTACAGCGATATTAATATCTTTGAGATCTGGAATACCATTAATATAATCTTTAATATGATTTATATTTTGACCATAAATACCATTACCTCTCGTATAAATATTTATTTTATTTTTATTAACAACTAGAAGACATGAAATACCATCTAATTTTTCACCAATAACATAAGATAATGGTTTATTAAATTTACTAATCCATTTATTTAACGTTTTTTCATCATCCTTAATTTTATCCTGAGAGCCCAGAAAATACGGTAATTTAACTTTTGAATCAACTTCTGCACCAATACGTTTAAAATAAGGATTTTTTTTATCTAATTTACGCAAATAATCTTTAATTTCATCATAAGTATCATCATCATAAATAGGTTCTCCTGTATTATAATATTGATTATCGGCTTTTATTAATAATTCTATCAAATCTTTTTTATTTAATTGTTTATAATCAACCATAAAATAATAATTATCTATATAAAGTCAATTTTTTATATTGAATATAAAAAAATGATATTATAAATAATTATTAAATAATAATGATTTCAATTAAAAGTTATATTACAGACAATACAAATATTATAGACATATATTTAATGCATAAAAATAAAGAAAATATAATTATTAATGATGATTTAATAAAAAAAATTAATATTAATTTTAAAAAAACTAAAACTACTGAATTGGCTTATTATTGCAGAAATAATTATAATTATGTATATGATTTATCGAATGATAGTCAATATGTATATACAAGAAAATTAGAAAATACATTAATTATAAAT
>Ga0078894_10003315_pt1 | contig 12239 bp, 11 predicted proteins | sample LauGreSu1BDMLBSD_2_FD_67506 | JGI IMG/M metagenome (GOLD analysis project Ga0078894, IMG submission 67506) | Freshwater lake microbial communities from Lake Michigan, USA - Su13.BD.MLB.SD (version 4) (version 4) | ecosystem: Environmental > Aquatic > Freshwater > Lake | place: Lake Michigan...
ATTCCGCACCGTCACCGAAGTACTCGATGATGGCTCCGGTTCCGCCTTTCACGGTCAAGATGCCGGCAACTTTGAGGATCACGTCTTTAGCTGAAGTCCAGCCGTTCATGCGGCCAGTCAGCTTCACCCCGATCAGTTTGGGGAACTTGAGCTCCCACGGCATACCCGCCATCACGTCGACGGCATCGGCACCACCCACTCCGATCGCAACCATTCCGAGTCCGCCCGCGTTGACGGTGTGCGAATCGGTTCCAATCATCATGCCGCCAGGGAAGGCGTAGTTTTCGAGCACAACCTGGTGAATGATACCTGCTCCGGGCTTCCAAAATCCGATTCCGTACTTATTCGAAACCGAGGCGAGGAAGTTGAACACCTCGTTCGACTTGTTGATCGACTCCTGGAGGTCGGTGGTTGCACCCACGCGCGCCTGAATCAAGTGGTCGCAGTGCACCGTCGAGGGAACCGCCACTTTTTTGCGGCCCGCCGACATAAACTGAAGCAGAGCCATTTGGGCCGTCGCGTCTTGCATTGCCACGCGGTCCGGGGCAAAGTCGACGTACGAGGTTCCGCGCTGGAAGGCCTCCTTCGCTTCGCCCTCCCAAAGGTGGGCGTACAAAATTTTCTCAGAGAGCGTCAATGGGCGACCCAGCACGGTGCGGGCGGCCTTCACTTTGGTTTCGTAACCGGCGTAAAACGCCGCAACCATATCGAGGTCAAATACCATAATTAGGGAATTTCTGCAAAATTACTGCAGAAACCAGGGATTTTATCCACGGATTTTTCTGAAATCGCGTGGATTTTCCTAAAAATTTCGAAAACTAACGCACTTCAGTACGGAAGCCGAAGTGCCACGCACCCTCAACGCCTTCACTGACAAACCAGTATGCTCCGGGCGCCAAAAAGGTGGTCGGAACCGCGACTTCGTCGCCGGCCCAGGTTCCGCGAAGCACCAGACGACCCAACGCGTCCACCACCCCAAAGCTGCGGGGCGACTGACCGGCAGGGCGAAGCACCTCAAGGCGGTCTGAATGCTGGCGCCACGTGTAGCCCTTAAGATCACGGTCGGCGTCGAGACCGATCCACACGTGCCCGGCGAACATTACACTGTCGTCGGCAGCCTGGTAGCCCGCATCTTTCAACGTGAATGACTTGCCGTCGGCAGCAATTTCAAGGCGAACCCAGCCGTTGATGACGGTGTCGTTAACGTTGCGGCGAAGGCCCAAAAATCCGTCTGAATACGGAGCCTGCCACTGTGCATATGGGTCGTGCTGGCCGTTGAAGCGGTAGTCGAGGTAGCCGTAGTATGCCGAAGGCGAGGTGCCCTGCCAGAGCGAAGATGAACGCGAAATCGAGTCACCTACCGCCAAACGGTTGGAATAGTAGTAGGCGCCACGCTGCTGACCCACCACTTGAATTCGCGCGCTGTCAAGTGGCGAAACCAATACGGCTGAGATTAACCCGGTGGTTCCGGTGTCGCGCAAGAGGGTAAAGCGCAAATCCGCAATGCTGTCTTGGTTGAAGTCCACATCGGCAAACCCCTGGTTTACAGAAACGGTGGTATCTGAGAAGTCAATGTACACGTACTGCGCCCAGGCCGAGGTGGCGGAGGCGATCACGAGTGCAAGCGCGGCATAAATCTTGGTCATTTCGGGTGCAAAGGTGCAAAATGTAGACCACGCGCGCACCATTACCTTTACCCTATTCTATGGCCCGTCTCTCTACCCCCGTTGTCTTCGAAGCCCTTCGCATGGCAGTGCAGGCCCTTCAGGCCCAGCTCTTGCGGGCAATTTTGACCGCGCTCATCATTGCGATCGGCATCACCGCGTTGGTCGGAATGTTGACCGCCACGAGCGTCATGGAGGGCTCGATCACCAAGCAGTTTTCGAGCATGGGCGCGACCACCTTCACTATTCAGCAAGGCGGAATGCAAATCCGCATCGGTCGCCAAGGGATTCAAGAAAAACCCCAACCTGAGATTCCGATTGACCAAGCCGTACGACTCAAAGCGCGACTCGAACGCGAGGGGTTGAAGTCTAGCGTTAGCGACAACGTAGCGGGTGCTATCGAGGTCCAGCACGAAGGCACCAAGACCAATCCCAACGTCAACGTCATTGCGTCAGACAATGCCTACCCGCTGACTCAGGGACTTGAACTCGCCGAGGGCCGCTTCTTTTCTAAAACAGAGCAGGACGAGGCACGGGCCGTCGCCGTACTGGGTTCGGATGTAGCGGGCACACTGTTCCCCAACGGTGAAGCCGTGGGCAAAACCGTACGTGTGGGAAGCAAGCCATATGCGGTGGTCGGAGTAACCGCTCCGAAGGGAAGCAGTTCGTTCATGTCGAGCGACCAGGTCGTCTACCTCCCCTTGCGTACGGGGCACCTCGAATACGCGGGACCGTGGTCGAGCTACGTCATTAGCGTAATGGCTCCGTCACCCGAGGCCTTGGATGCGACCATTGAGCGCGCCACCGTCGTCATGCGCTCGGTACGCCGCCTGAAGCCCGGAGCCGAAGACAACTTCAACCTTCGCCGCAGCGACAGTATTTCGGCGATGCTCATCGAGTCGCTGAGTTCGGTCAGCAGCGGAGCCGCATTGATTGCACTGATTACGCTACTCGGCGCCTCGATTGCCTTGATGAACATCATGCTCGTGAGTGTCACGGAGCGCACCCGCGAAATCGGTACCCGCAAAGCACTAGGCGCCAGTGCGCAAGTCATCGTCATGCAGTTCCTCGCCGAAGCCATCGTGGTCAGCGTCGTCGGAGGCATCGCCGGAATCGCCATGGGCCTCGCCGTAGGCAACGGATTGGCCTACGCGATGGGCGCCGACGCCGTCTTCCCCATTCAATGGATGCTGTTGGCCTTAGTCGTTTCCGTTGCCGTTGGAATCATTTCGGGTTGGTACCCCGCCAAAAAAGCTGCGGGACTTGACCCCATCGAAGCCCTTCGCTATGAGTGACGTCCGCGAAGTGCACGCCAGCGACCCGTGGTGGACGCTCGACCATGATTCCGCCCGCGTCGGACGCCGCGTTGCCGGCGCCTTTGCACGCCGAGACATCCAGCTGCGTTACGTTCAGACCCGTCTGGGATGGCTGTGGGCTTTGATCCAGCCCGTGGCCCTCATTGCCGGCCTAACTCTTGTGCTCGGACGCGTATTTGGGCTTCCCGACGAAGGCCTTCGGCAGTTTGGTTTGAACCTCGCCGCGGCCCTTCCTGGATGGATTTGGTTTCAGTACATCGTCAGCCAAGGCGCGCCCAGCCTTGTGCACAATCAGGCGCTCGTGGTCAAGTCTGCATTCCCGCGAACTGCGCTGCCCAACGCCAAGGCACTAGTGGGTCTAATAGACTTTGCCGTGGCTTCTGTGGTGGTCGGAACCGGCCTCGTCCTGCTCGACGCTGCCTCGCCGTGGGCTGTGGTTCGTCTACCGCTCATTGCAGTGTTTACCGCAATTTCTGGCCTCGGCTGGGCCTACTTGTTGGCCGCCGTTTCGGTTCGCCGGCGCGACGTACTCAGTATGCTGCCCGTCGCCCTTCAGGTACTGTTTTTTGTCAGCCCGGTTGCGCTGCCGAGCGCCAACTTTGACCTCAACGGCTGGGGCCTAATCTATTGGCTGAATCCGGCGGTTGCGATCGCTGACGGCTTTCGTTGGGCCTGGCTCGACTGGTCGGTGTGGCAGCCCGCACACGCCCTTTCGTTTGCTTCGGGCGGAATCATTTTTGTGGTCGGACTCCTCAGCTTGCGCTACCAATCGCGCCGCATTTCGGAATTCTTATGAGCGAAGTTCGAATTCACGCTGAAAACCTCGGCAAGCAACTCGGGGGACGTTGGGCCCTGCGCAAGCTGGACCTGAGCGTCCGCGCGGGCGAGGTCGTCGGAATCATCGGAGCCAACGGAGCCGGAAAATCCACCCTTCTCAAAACCTTGAGCGGACTGCTGCACCCCGATGAGGGCAGCTACCGCATTCATGGCCGAATGGCCAGCCTCCTCGAAGTCGGAACCGGATTTCACCCCGACCTCAGCGGCCGCGAAAACGCCTACCTACGGGGTGCACTACTCGGCATTACTCGAGGCGAAATCCAGCAAATTCTGCCCGTCGCTGCCGAGTTCGCCGGAATTTCAGACCGACTCGACGAACCCGTCAAGTACTACTCGAGCGGCATGCAAGTCCGTCTGGGCTTTGCACTGTCGGCCCACCTTCCAGCTGAAATTCTATTGGTAGACGAGGTGCTCGCCGTAGGCGACGCCGCCTTTCAAGCCAAAAGCCTGGACTTCATGGAGTCCCACTGGAAGTCCGAAGGCCGCAGCATTCTGTACGTGGCGCACCAGCTCCACACGGTACGGCGCATTTGCGACCGCGTCCTTTGGATTGAGGGCGGAATCCTTAAAATGCAGGGTCCAGCCGACGAAGTCTGCGACGCCTACGTCGAGCGTGCTTTAGCACAACCCATTGCGTGGCCTTCAGCTGCGGAACGCGGTGGCCTCGGCGGAATTCGTGCGCAGCAAGTCGACGTGGAGGGCGACTGGACCACGGGCAATCCCGCTTCGCTTCGGGTGGTGTGGGACGGGTCCGCTCACGGAACCGCAGACGTTCGCCTCAGCGTGGCGCGAAGCGACGGGGCTCCCCTAACCCTATGGAGCAGCCGACAGTCCGGTCTTGAAAAGCCGGCGGAAGCCGGTTCAGCCACCGTGCGCATATCTGAGCTGGCACTCAGCCACGGCGCGTACACGCTTCATCTACGCCTATTTGTGGACGGAATTCTGCACGACGAAGTGCGCGACGCGGCCGTCATTCATGTGGCGCACGGTCTGTGGCGGGGGCAGGTGTACCCCACTCCGCGCCCCATGGCACTGCAGGAACAGCACTGGATTTAACGCTTTTTGAGCCCCACTGCCTTGAGGGCGAGACTGGCCTGAGTGCGCGCCCACTGAATGGCGCGCTGGGTCCACGGAACAGGTACAGCATGGGGCCCGTTCGGATGGTGAAAAAGTCCGTGCATGTAGGCCGAGCCCTGCTTGGGTGATAGTTCAGCGGGGTTGCTCAACGCCCAATCCGAAGCATCGTAACCCTGGGCTTTGAGGTAGGATTCAAAGACGGGACGGTAAAATTCGACGTCCGCGTCGGTAAACCACCGGCGCCAGTCACTGTGCGCTTGGCTGCGGGCCACGTGGCGAAAGTTTCCGCGTAAGGCCTCTTCGCCCTTGAGGCTGAATCCGAGGTAGGATTCCACGGCATCCCAGTTTCGGTCGACAAGGTCCTCATAGTGCCAGATGAACCAGCCGTCCGCGCGCAGGCGATCCAAAAATGCGGAGAGTTCGTCGAGCTTGCGCTTTTGTTCTTCGGCATGCTCCTTGAGAACCTGTGGGTCGTCCGAGTGCAGACGGTGAAAGGCAACAGATGACGGGTTGACCTCCTTTTGGCACACCTTCTTGTGGGCCAATTCAAAGGCCGTAGGGTCGGGGTTGTGCACGTAGAACCAGCGGTAAAAAAATCCCGAAATCCACCGGTCTCGGGGGTCGCGCACTAAAAAAATCTTTTTGTCGAAGTGCGCAAAGGCATCAGCAGCGGCTTCGCCCGACCACCCGTGCATTTCAGGGCTCGAGTACAAAATCTTCACCAATGTGGCGTCAGCATCTGGCCAAACCATGCCGTCAAGGCGGTGAAACCGGTTGTTTTCGAGCTTATTGGGCTCAAAAACCTCGGTGAGCGGCCCCTGAGCCTTAAGCGCCTCTGAGAGCAGTGAAAAACCATAAGTTGTGCCGCTTCGCGGCATTCCAAACAAAACGGTGCGCATGGGGGCTGAAGGTACATTAAGTTTGGGGGATGCGCGAACGACTTCCTTTGGTGACTGTGGCGGTGCCCAACTTCCGGCACGAACGCTACCTTCCATTGCGCCTGCAGAGCATCGCCGACCAGACCTTTACCGACACCGAAGTGCTGTTGCTCGACGATGCCTCGCCCGACGGGTCACTGAGCGTGCTGGAGGCATTTGCCGAAGGCCGTCCGTCGTGGTCGGTGCACCCCAACGAGGTTAATTCCGGGAGTCCCTTTGCCCAATGGAACAAGGCCGTCTCGCTTGCACGCGGCCGCTACCTGTGGATCGCCGAAAGCGACGACTACGCAGACCCCAAGCTCCTCGAGCGCCTGGTTGGCGTGATGGAGTCCGATCCCAACCTCGTGATCGCCTACGGCCAGTCCATGCTGGTCGATTCCGAGGGCCAACCGATGCACAGTTTTGACGTGCACTACCGCTACGTGTACGGAACCGAGGCCCAGCGCTGGGTCGACGGCTACCGCAACGACGGACGCGACGAAGTGCGCAACTTTATGCTGCTGCACAACGTGGTTCCCAATGCCTCGGGGGCGCTCATTCGCCTGGAAACGTTTCGCGCCGTGGGCGGAGCCGACCCCAATTGGCGCCTCAACGGGGACTGGATGACCTACATCAAACTCCTCGAGCAGGGCGGAATCGCCTTTGTTCCTGAGGTCCTCAACTTCTTTCGGGTACATTCTGAAACCGCGCGCCAGAAGGCCAACGAAGGGGGCGACGTCTACCTCGAGCTGCTCGCACTGGTCGACTACATTGCCGAGCACCACCAACCCGACCAAGCTCGGCTTCGGCGTGCCTACCGAAATGTCGCGGCCTGGTGGACCCACTCACTGTACCGGCAAGATTGGAGTTCCGCCCGGCGGAACACCAACATGCGCGTCAACCGTGTGCTCTTTTCGCGATTTGTGCGCCTGCACCCGCTGGTACTGCTCCACATTCCGTACGAGGGGCTCGTGCGCTTGGCCGTTGCGGCACTTGCCGCTCTCGGCCTCAAGGAACCCATTCGGCGCGTCCTTCACCAGTTTTTTCCGAATCACTTTATGCCCCGCGCGACGTGAAGATTTCGGTCGTAATCCCATGCTTCAACGCTGAAGGCACGCTGCACGATGCCGTACGCAGCGCCCTAGACGCATACGAGGTCCTCGTCGTCGATGACGCCTCAGCTGGTGCGTGCGCCGAACTCGTAGCAAGCTGGGGGTGGCCCAACGTCCGAGTGGTTTCGCACCATGAAAATTTGGGGCTTGGTGCAGCGCGCAACAGCGGTTCTGCAGCCGCCACCGGAGACTGGATTGCCTTTCTTGATGCCGACGACGCGTTCGAAGACGGCTGGCATCGGGCGCTTACGACATTTTTGCGCCAGTCGCACGAGGAAACATGGGTCTACCACCCGGTGCGCGAGTGGACCGGAACCCAACTCAGGGCAGTCCGCTACGGTGACCACCCCACCCAACATAGCGATTGGGTACTACTGAGGCCCGCCGTGGCGCCCAGCGCATGCGCACTTCGGGCAGACGTGGCCAAGGCGCAGCCATTTGACACCAACCGTCGCCTGCAGGGCACCGAAGACCTCGAACTATGGATGCGGCTTTGGTCCGAAGGCCACCGACCATTTCGGTGGACCGACGAGGCATTTACGCGCTATCGAATCAGCCACGGAATGTCTGCGGAACTCGAATCCCATACCACCAAAATCCGGCTTCGATGGACCCAGTTCGTCGAACGCGGCTGGATTGCCGAAGGGGTGCTCGTTCGGGCGGAACTCGAGTTGCAGCGCCAAAAAGCGCGCAGCTACCACAAAGCGGGTCGTTACAAGGAAGCACAAAGGGCCTACCTCGCGGCAGGCCCTTCGGCAAAAAATTGGATTCTTGCGGCCGCAGCTGCAGTCCACATTAAAATTTAAAGACGGGCGCGAAGCTCGGCGTCCAAGGCGTCCAGGAACTCCTCAGTATAGAGGTAGTGCGTTCCGTGCTCCACCTTGTTGCCGTGAATGCACACCGCGAGGTCCTTGGTCATGCGGCCGCTTTCGACCACATCAATACACACTTGCTCAAGGGTCTCGCTAAACCGAATTAGCTCAGCGTTTCCGTCGAGCTTGCCGCGGTGCGCCAAACCACGCGTCCACGCAAAAATGGAAGCGATGGGGTTGGTGCTCGTAGGCTTGCCCTGCTGGTGCTGGCGGTAGTGGCGGGTCACGGTTCCGTGCGCAGCCTCTGCCTCCATCGTCTTGCCGTCGGGGGTAATAAGGACCGAGGTCATCAACCCAAGCGAGCCAAAGCCCTGGGCCACCGTATCGGACTGGACGTCACCGTCGTAGTTCTTGCAGGCCCATACAAATGAACCTTCCCACTTGAGCGCGGATGCAACCATGTCGTCGATGAGACGATGCTCGTAGGTGATTCCGGCAGCCTCGTACTTGGCCTTAAATTCAGCCTGATAGATCTCTTCGAAAATGTCCTTGAATCGGCCGTCGTACTTTTTTAGGATGGTGTTCTTGGTACTCAAGTAAAGCGGCCACTTCTTATCAAGGGCCATATTGAAGCAGCTTCGCGCGAATCCAGAAATAGACTCGTCCGTGTTGTACATACTAAGTGCTACGCCGTCTCCCTTGAAGTTGTATACTTCCCACGTTTGGGGCTCGCTACCGTCTTCGGGGGTAAACGTCATGGTCAACTTGCCCTTGCCCTTCACGGTGGTGTCGGTGGCGCGGTACTGGTCGCCAAACGCGTGGCGGCCAATGACGATGGGCTTGTTCCAGGTGGTCACCAATCGCGGAATATTCGCCATCACAATGGGCTCGCGGAACACGGTTCCGTCGAGAATGTTGCGAATGGTTCCGTTGGGAGACTTCCACATCTGCTTGAGATTGAACTCCGTGACGCGCTGCTCATCGGGTGTAATCGTAGCGCACTTGATGCCCACGTTGTACTTTTTGATCGCCTCCGCCGCATCAACCGTGACTTGGTCGTTCGTCGCGTCGCGGTGTTCCATTCCGAGGTCGTAGTACTTAATGTCGACGTCGACGTACGGAAGGATTAGTTTGTTTTTGATAAACGACCAGATGATTCGGGTCATTTCGTCGCCATCGAGTTCGACGATTGGATTGATTACTTTAATCTTCTGCATAAGGATTGCAAAAGTATCAAAGAATCCGCAGGTTTATTCGATATCTAGCTGAAATTCTCTTCGAAATTCGTCTAAATGCGGATTTTTTTCTAATAAAAAGGTATAACGCTCATCAGGAGTGTACACGAGCTTGGCGTTCACCGAACCTTCTTGAACGACCGTCTGAAGTTTAATGGAGTCATTTTGAAGGACCTGCCTTAGAAAAGGCACGAGCCGATCGCGCTCCGCGAGCATCAGTGTCTGCTGCAAGTCATTTTCAATACTCACTCGAATGACCGCATCACCTTCGAGTACCGGCAAGACGGTCTGAATAAGCGACTTGACCATCGGCGCATCGTGAAAGAGTTGTTCCGCATCCTTCCATGCATTGTCGAGCGCCTGTTGCGTAAATGGCCGAAGATTGCGCTCAGTCGGCGGAACCTCCAATTCATCTTCTTGTTCCACAACGTGAGACTCGGTGGCCGACACCTCTGGCTTTAGCCCTAAGTCTTTGAGCGAGAACGCCGTGCGGCGTGCCCGCGAAGGAGCTGCGGCGGGCTGGGCAAGGTTGGCAAGATTGGCTGAGATTGGCTCGTTGGCTGAGCTAGCAAGATTGGCAAGGTTCGCTGAGATTGGCTCGTTGGCCGAGCTAGCGAGATTGGCTGAGATTGGCTCGTTAGCTGAACTAGCAAGGTTGGCCGAGATTGGCTCGTTGGCCGAACTAGCAAGGTTGGCAAGGTTGGCTGAGACTGGCTCGCTTGCCTTTATGATCTCTGGAGAAGTGACCGGTTGGTCGACTGGGGCGTTGGCTGCCGGCGTAAGTGCCTCACTCAGCGGTGGGTTTACCGGTTGCGGTGAAGCAGCGGCGCCGGGCGCCCCTTCTACCCTACTGGGCTTTTTTTTTTCGTCTGACTCGTGGTCAGGAACTAAATCAAGAAGCGCAACCTCTACATGCCATCGGGCATTGCTGGCGGCCCGGTAGCCTGCGTCTGCCGCCACCAAGCGCTTAAGCGCCGAAGCAGTGCGCCCTGCGTTGGATTGAGTTGCTGCTTCGAGAAGCTGCTGCTTTGCGGAGTCGGGGACATCGAGTAACGCGACGGTCGCCGGATGCTGTGCCAAAAGAAGTTCGCGAACGTAGCCGGCAAAGCCCATCAAAAAGCGCTGAAGATCAAAGCCCTGATCCAAAACGTGCTGCACCACATTGAGAATGGATGCTCGGTCACCGCGCTCAATCGAACTCCATAGGTTGACAAACAGTGCGCGGTCGACGAGTTGAAGGTTTTGGCGAACGAGTTCGTAGGTCAAGGTTCCGCCCTGCGCAAAAGCCGCAATGCGGTCAAAAATGGAGAGGGAGTCGCGCAAGGAGCCGTCTGCCTTTTCGGCAATGGCGTGCAAGGCCTCAGGCTCAGCACCTAAGCCCTCTTGCTGGGCAACCCATTGAAGGTGGTCGGCGATGTCGCCGATTCCGATTCGCTTAAAATCAAAAATTTGGCAGCGCGAGAGAATGGTCGGCAGGACTTTGTGCTTTTCGGTCGTCGCCAAAATGAAGACCGCGTGGGCGGGCGGTTCCTCAAGCGTTTTTAGGAAGGCGTTGAATGCAGCCTGGGACAGCATGTGGACCTCGTCGATGATGTACACCTTGTAGGTTCCCATTTGGGGCGCAAAGCGAACTTGGTCGATGAGCTGCCTGATGTCGTCGACCGTATTGTTGGATGCGGCGTCAAGCTCAAAAATGTTGAGGCTGTAGTCGAGGCCCTCACCAGTGTGTACCTCATTGATTCGGCGTGCCAGAATTCGCGCACAGGTCGTCTTGCCCACCCCGCGAGGCCCAGTAAACAGCAACGCCTGGGCGAGGCGTCCACTGACCACCTCGTGCTCTAAGGTTTCGGTAACGTGCTGCTGGCCAACGACTGACTGAAAGGCAGCGGGGCGGTACTTGCGGGCCGAAACGAGGTAGTTCTGTTCCATGAGGTGGGAATGCAAACCTACACTTTAGTTACCGATTGGCCACAGCCAAGAAAGAGCAAAAAAACAAGCTTGCGCGAGAAGCACGGCCGGTGCAAGTGGATTTCTATTCGGACCTTTTCCTAGGAGCCATTGCGCGGCAAAAGCGACGCCAAACCACGCAAGATAATTTTGCCACGGCGCCACTCCACCCGCAAAAAGCCACAAACGGTGAGCATGCGCAACCGGTTCCATGAGTACATCAAGAACGAGCATTAATCCCGACGCAAGTATCGCGCGCTGAAGCCGAGTACCTTCTTCTAGAAATTGTGAAGCAAATGAACCAGACGACAACGCAAGAAGCGCCCAGTTGAGCCCGATAAGCCAGGGAGTCTCCATAAATTTTGGCCCAAGTCCCTCGAGGTACACGTAGGCACCGAACGGAAAACCCGTATTCACCCCAAGAATCTCAATTCCGAGTCCGAGCACAAAAATGGCGAGCAATGAAGCCTTGAGCCGATCTGAACGGTCCGAAAAGTAAAAAAGCAATCCAAAAGTGACCAACAGGTGAACCGGAGTGAGTAAGGTTATCCAATCGGCTAAGGGACTGCGGAGCCCGATTGCGCCGACGCAATGGGTAACCACCAAGATCAAAAGTGCAGTACGGTAGGACATGCTCCAAAGTTAAGACTGAACACAACGAAGGATTCCGCGTTGAAGCATCATGTTGACCGAACGCCGAATACTTGTTTTCGTGTCCATCGCATGCCTAGCTGCAGTTGGATTGGCCATGGCCACTTATGATGCTCCTCCCTTGGATTTGCGCTACCGCAACGTTCTTCAAGAAAACCGCCTTCTCTACTTTAAAAACATTCGGAGTATTAAGTATGAGCGTACGGATTTCGGGAGTGGTATCACGACATTTCATTCAAAGAACTTTTCTCAACGTACAGGCGGTTTCATTATTCGTATCAACACGCATACGGCAGAGGCTAATGTTGTGTGGACGAGGGGTACGGACCGCACTCCACTGGTGATTCGACCCGATTCCCTTGGAGCGTGGAACCCAGATACTGCCCAACCAATCACTCATTGGCATATGGCCCTTCGGTGCGTTCAGCATCAAAAGCGCCCCGACGGAATTCTTGCAGATTACTTTGAGCTTATTGGCATCATGCCCGAAGACCTAAAGAACTGATTTTTTTGTATCTTTGCACCCCTTTAAAGGAATTTTTCTCATGAATCAATACGAAACCGTTTTCATCCTAAATCCCGTCTTGTCTGATGATCAGATAAGGGAAACGGTGGATAAATACACCAGCAGCATTAAAGCCGCCGGTGGTTCCATCATCAACGTAGAGCGT
>Ga0078894_10003316_pt1 | contig 12239 bp, 6 predicted proteins | sample LauGreSu1BDMLBSD_2_FD_67506 | JGI IMG/M metagenome (GOLD analysis project Ga0078894, IMG submission 67506) | Freshwater lake microbial communities from Lake Michigan, USA - Su13.BD.MLB.SD (version 4) (version 4) | ecosystem: Environmental > Aquatic > Freshwater > Lake | place: Lake Michigan, USA...
CGAGCCGCTCGCGGACGCCACGACCGGCGACGAGTTCGTCGTCCGCGTCCACACCTCGTCCGCGATTGCTCCTGGGACCGTGTTCACGGGCCTCCAGCTCGCGATGTACTTCGACACCGACTGGCTCCAGCTCGAGCGGATCGACCCGGTCCCGGGCGGCCCGCTCACGCTCGAGGTCGCGGAGCAGGTCGACAACACGACCGGCATGATCTGCTACGCGGTCGGACTCGACGAAGGGGGCGACGCGTCGGGCGACGCGGCCGGCCTGGTCGACCTTGTGTTCAGCCTCCGTCAGGCGCCGCTCTGCGGGCGCGCGTCGCTCGTCGGCTTCACGGCCGTCGGCCCCTTCACATCGCTGCTTTCGACGAACGGGAGCGGCGTCGTGGTCCCGGTCGCCGTCGACATTGAGAACACCGATCTCGATGTGCTGCCGCCGGTGCTCGCCGGCGTGCCGTCGAGCGTTCCGGAGATCCCCGCCGACATCGGCCTCGGCAGCGGTGCCTTCGTGCCCGCGCCCGGCGTCGTCGAGGCGAGCGACCTCTGCGACGGTGCGCTGCCGGTCACGCTGGTCGTGACCTATCCGAACGGCTCGACCGGCTCGACCTGGCCTGCGGGCGGGATCTTCCCGATCGGAACGACGACCCTCGAGTGGACCTCCGTCGACTCGAGCGGCAACATCGGCCGCGCGACGCGCACGGTGGCGGTCGGCGACTACCAGGTCCTCGACCTCACGATCACCATCAACGGCGTGCTCCGCGGCGCCTCGACCCGCGCGGTCCGGCTGACCGGCACGGGTGCGGGCAGCCCGTGGTCGCTGGTGCTCCCGGCGGTCGTCCTCCCGGCGACACCGCAGAACGCCCAGTCGACCACGATCGTCCTCGAGGGCGTCCACATCCCGCCGCGCGCGGCGCAGGAGTGCCTGACGGTCAAGAGCGTCGACCACTCGCTTGCGACGGCCGTGTCGCCGGTGCCGGGAGTCCGCCGCTACAGCGCCTCGGCCGCGATCGTGCAGGGCGACTGCAACGACACGAACTCCGTCGACATCTTCGACTTCAGCATCTTCGCGGCCCGGCGCAGCGTCTACGGCAACTCCGAGCGCTCGCCGGACGAGGTTGCGAACTTCAACGCCGACCATTTCATCGACAACAGCGACTTCACGATGATCAGCCTGTCGTTCTTCCAGAACGGCCAGTCCTGCTCCTCGGGCGCGAACGGATCCGACCCCGTGCGCCGCGTGAGCGTGAAGGAGCTCCGGCGGCGGGGACTCGGGCATCTCGCGGCGGCCGACCTGAACAGGGACGGCTGGGTCGATGTCCGCGACATCGAGGCCTACATGCGCGGCGACGGCGCCGCCACCACGAGCAACTGACGCGCGGCTGCGCGCACGATCGCATTTTCCGCGGGGTTTCCCGCGATCGTGCGCGCCCGCGCGCAGATTTCCGGCGCGCGCGCCGGCGCCGCCCGGACGACCGACGCCAGCGCCAGCAGCGCGTTGCGCTTCATCATCTCGAGGCTCGCGCGCTTCAGCGCGCTCGACACCACGAGGCGCGCGCGATCCTCCTCGGTCCACCCGAGCACCTCGAGCAGGTCGACCGAGTCGAGCCGCGGCGCGTGGAGCGGACTGGTCCCCGCGCGCCGCGACGCGCGGGTGCGCTGCGCGTGCGGGCACACCTCCTGGCAGATGTCGCAGCCGAACCACCAGTCGCCGGTGGCGCCGAAGAACTCCGCGCCGATCTCGCCCCGGTGCTCGATGGTCAGGTATGCGGTGCAGCGCGTCGCGTCGACCGACCACGGCGTGATCGCCTTCGTCGGACACGCGTCGAGGCACCGCGTGCACGATCCGCAGAGGTCGGCCGGCGGCGGGGGTGCGTCGCTTGGCGCGATCTCGGCGTCGGTGACGATCTCGCCGAGGAGAAACCAGCTGCCGAGTCCCGGACGGATCAGGAGCGTGTGCTTGCCGATCGCGCCGAGCAGTGCGCGCGCCGCCTGCTCGCGCTCGAGGATCGGGTGGATGTCGCCGGTCAGGCGCGTCTGGCAGCCGGGCGCGAGCTCGCGGATCGCCCGGCCGAGCTTGCGGAGCCGGTCGCGGATCAGGTCGTGGTAGTCCTTGCCTCGCGCGTAGCGGGCGATGCGGCCGCGCGCGGCTGCCGGATCGACCGTGTCCGTCGCGCCGTCGTGGTAGCGGTCCGCGACGCAGACGACGCTGCGCGCGCCGCGCACGAGCCGGCGTACATCCGCCATGTCGGCGACGCGCTCGGCGAGCCAGCCCATCTCGCCGTGGCGGCCGTCCGCGATCCAGCGCTCGAGCTCGGCGCGGCGGGAGGACTCCGCGGCCGCGGCGACTCCGCAGAGCGCGAAGCCGAGCTCGCGGGCGCGCGCCTCGACGGCATCGCGGAGTTCCCTCGGGGAGGCGCGCGCGGTCATGGCATGGACTGCGAGTAGAGCGGCGCCACGACCGACAGGAACGCGCCGAGGAGGTAGCCGAACGGCGCGAGGAGCAGCACCGACGAGATCGACATCCAGAGCATCGTGCGGCGCGTCCCGAGGATCAGCGGCACCGCGGAGGCGAGCGCGGGGATTCCCAGCACGATGCCGAGCCAGGGGTACGCGAGGTAGAACTCGCCGAACGCCGTCGGCTTGAGGTTCTGGTTGTCGAGGATCGTCTTGAGCACCGGATGCAGGAAGAGCGACGAGAGCATCGCGAGGACGCAGGTCACGACGAGCATGACCGCCTTGATGCGGCCGACGAGGAGCCAGCCCTTCGACGGGGCGCCGTGCGTCTGGGTCCGGTGGCGGTCGGGCGGGAGCGGGGGCTGCATGGGTCGCCTATCGGCCGGGGCAGCGGGGGGACGCAAAAAGACACCGGGCGCCGCGGTTGCGGCGCCCAGTGGTATTGACTCGATCGGGTGTGGGTTCAGTTGTCGCCTTCACGGCCGGCGTCGCCGCCGCGCCGGCGGCCGCCGCCCATGCCGCCACCCATGCCGCCACCCATGCCGCCAGCCATCGACTCCATGAGCTGCTGCTGGATTGCGCCCGAGACTTCCTCGGCCGAGGTGAACTCGCCGGCACGCACGCGCTCCGCGAGCTTCTTCATCGCGTTGCCCATCGGGGTCAGCATCATGTCGATCATCGGGCCGGCCTGTTCCATCATCGCGGCCTGGGCCGGCGGCATCGAAGCCAGCAGGTCGATCTTCCAGCCGCCCGAAGTGAAGACGAAGTTCACATCCTGCCCGTTTCCATCGGTGTAGACCGCGGTGCGTCCGTCGAAGGACTTCTTGGTCAGCGCGCCGTTGGCCGTCGTCGGCAGCATGCCGCCCGACAGGCCCGCCGTTCCTTCCGGACCGAACTTCTCCTCGACCGCGGCAAGCAGGGGCTCCATCATGCGGATGGTCTTCGACATCATGTCCTTCATCGTGCGTCCCGCGCCGGTCGAATCGTCGACCGAGTCGAGCATGACGCGCGCGCTGCCGATTCCGGATCCCGCGGCGCCGATCTTGGCGACGAGCGCCTCGAGGTCGGCCTCGCTGCCGGCTGCGCCACCGCCAGCCGACATCGAGCGGCCGGTCTGCTTCGAGCCTGCCTTCGCCTCGACGGTCGGCGGAGCGAGGAGCTGCTCGACGGTCAGTCCGTCGGCGAGCTTCTTCACGCCATCGACATAGTTCTTCATCGGCGCGAGCACGGGGTCCTCGCCCATGCCTTCGAACTGGCCCGCCGCGGTCGCCGACTTCTCGCGAAGCGCGGTGATGGCCGCCTCCGCGGCGCTCTTCAGCTCGCCGAGTCCGGCGGCGCCGTCGCCGCCGGCGTACGCGAGCATGCGCGCCTGCGCGCCGATGCCGGCGATCTGCGTCACCTGCATGCGGAGTTCCTCGGAGAGCACCGTGTTCCGCAGTCCGTCGCCCGCGGCTTCCGCCGCGCTCGCGAGATCAGCCGCGGCGGCCTCGTAGGCGGCCTTGAGCGCGCCGGCGCGCTCGTCGGCGACGGTCTTCATCAGGCTTTCGGCCGTGTTGCGGAGCTCGCGCGCCATGTCGCGGCACTTCGCGGCGCCGCCGTCGACATCGGCCTCGAAGCCGTTGATCAGCTCGAGCGCGGCCGAGGCAGCCGACTGGACGCCCTGCGCGCCCTTGAGCTGCGCCGACGCGACGCGCGCCTGGCCCTGCATCGAGTCGGCATCGGCCTGCTTGCCTGCGGCCATCTTGGCCACGCCGCGCGCCTCGGTCTTGATGGTCGCGGCCTCCTCGACGAAGGCGAGCCCGGCAGAGGGGCTCGACTCGCGCGCCTTGCGGAGCAGCACGGCCACTTCCTGGCCGAGCTCGCTGAGCCGCGCGGTGCCCTTGCTTGCCTCGGCGGCGAGCTGGCTGGCCGGGCCCTCGAGGCGCTGGACCTCTTCCTGCAGCCGACGGCTGGCCTGTCCGCTCGCGCCCTTCGCGGCCTCGGTTCCGCCGCGCGAGTCGGAGAAGTCCATCTCCTCAGAGGCGCTGGCGACGGCGTCGAGGTCCTTCGCGAGCGAGCTCGCGCTCATCGCGAGGCCGCGCACGACCTCGTGGCTCGACTCGAGCGACGCTGCGCGCGCGAGCTCGATCGACGCGAGCGTGCGGTGGACGCTTGCCGCGAAGGTTCGCGCCGCGGCCTGCTGGCCCGACGACCCGCCCGAGAGCCCGGTCGCCTTGGTCGCGACGGAGCGGAGCGCGTCGATCGACTCGCTCGAGGGCGACGCCGAGAGAAGGTCGGGGCGGCCCCCGAGGGTCTTCGCGTACTCGGCCGCGACCTCGTTGAACTGGCGCTCGAAGGCGGCCTGCTTCTCGAGCTCGGGGTCGTTGCAGCCCACGATGAGGAAGGTGGCGAGGCAGCCCGCGGCGAGCGAGGCGAGCGGACGCGAGGAGACGAGCGAGAATCGTGACGCCATGGGGACGGTCCTGAATGGAACGGACGGGTGCTTCCCGGACGGGCCCGAGGCGCCCGAAGCGGGTGGGTCAGTGTAACGAAAGTGCCCTCCGGCGGGGCCGGGTTCAGCGGTCCGGGCCGGCCGGCGCAGGCCGATCCGGCGAGCGGAGCGCGGGCGGGGTGTACTCGATCGGGTAGTCGCCGTGCGGCACGCGCATGGCGCGCACCCAGTCGACGAACCGCTCCTGCAGGTTCTTGCGGCTGTTGGAGAGCACCGGGGCCCATCCCCGCACATCGGGGTGCGGCCGGCGCGCCTCGGTCTTCGGCAGCGCGTACTGGAAGACGAGGCTGTCGGTCGGCTTCTCCGGATCGATCAGCGGCAGCGTGTCGAGCCGCGTGCGCTGGAGGATGAGCAGGTTCGTGTAGAGGACATTCGCGTCGTTCGGCTTGCGGTTATGCAGGAAGAACCGGCCCGCGTCGGCGCCGCCGTGGCAGCGGCTGGTGGCGCAGTTTCCGATCAGCCAGGGGTGGACCGACTGCTTCATCAGCGCGATCGACTCGGGGTCGCCGAGCACCTCGATGTCCTTGTAGAGCTCGCGCGCCTTGAGGGCGAAGAGCGTCTTGACGACCTCGATCGGCTCCTTGGAGAAGAACGCCTGCCGCTCCGCGAGCTTGGAGGGGATCAGCTCGCTGTCGGCGTACTTCTCGAGCATCGTCTCGATCAGCCCGTGCGAGACCTGGATGCGCGGCGGGTTCGAGGTGTCGAGCTCGTAGACGCGGATCAGGTTGACCTCGGCGTCGGAGAGCAGCGCGCTGCCCAGCATGCCCGACGCGCTGCGGGCGTCGTTCAGGGGGCCGCCTTCCGGCGCGTCCTTGCCCGGCGTCGCGCCCTCCATGATGGCGATCTGCGCCGAGACCTCCTTGAGGAGGCGCTTCGCCTCGTAGTGGTTCGTCGCCTCGAGCAGGCTCTCGAGCTCGGTCTTCGCCTCCGGGTACATCTTCTTGTTGTAGAGCCAGAGTGCGAGCGTGTAGCGGGCGCCGTACTGGTCGGGCTCGAGCGTCGTGCGGAACCGGTCGTACAGCTCGCGGTCCGTCGGATACGGGTAGACCGCGGTGACGGCCTCGCGCGCGTACTTGGTCCGGATCCCGGAGACCTCGAGCTCGACATGCTCGTACCCGTCCGCGACGAGCGCGCCCACGATCACGCGGCCGTCGTTGAAGACCACGCGCACGCGGCGTCCGGCGGGTCCGTCGAGCAGGTAGGTGATGGTGAAGACGCGGTTCTTCGAGAAACTCTTGACGCGGTCCTTCTCGTCGCGAAGGACGATGACCGCATCATCGTCGGACTCGATGCGGCCAGCGGCGACGCTGACGCGATCGACCACGATGTAGGCGCGCGTCGGCTTCTCGGCGGGAAGGACGGGTTCGGATGCAGCCTCCGGGGGTGCCGCAGGCGCGGCTTCAGGCGCGGCTTCAGGTGCGGGCGTCGTCGCGGGCTCCGACGCAGGCGGCGTCGGAACCGGCACCGCGGGCTCGGCCTGCAGCGCAAGAAGCGTGAGGATCGTCACCAGGACCATGGGGGCTCCCATCGTACGGTCGGCGCGCGGCGATCGACGCATGCCGAGGGCAACTTCAGGCCCTTTCCGCGCCGCCCGGCGGACACAACCGGGCCGAGGGGTGGTAGTTTCCGGGCCTGACCGAGACCCGAACGGAAAGAGGTTCCCATGAAGCTTGGCGTGATGGCGGCGCTCTTCAACGGCCGCAAGCTCGAGGATGTGGCGGCGTACTGCGCGGAGATCCGGCTCGACGCGATCGAGCTTCCTGTCGGCGGCTATCCCGGGAAGACCTTCTTCGATCCGGCCAAGGTGCTCGCCTCGAAGAAGGAGCAGGACCGGATCAAGGGGATCCTGAAGGACCACGGGCTCATGCTGTCCGGCCTCGCCGTGCACGGGAATCCCGTCACCCCCGACAAGAAGCAGGCGACCGCAGACCACCGCGACTTCGTCAACGCCGTCAAGCTCGCGCCCGTGCTCGGGACCGATGTCGTCATCACCTTCTCCGGCTGCCCGGGTGGCTCGAAGACCGACAAGATGCCCAACTGGGTCACCTGCGCCTGGCCGCCCGAGTACCTCGCGATCCTCGACTACCAGTGGAAGCAGGTGCTCATCCCGTACTGGGCCACGCAGGCGCGGCTGTGCGCACAGAACGGCGTGCGCGTCGCATGGGAGGCCCACCCGGGGTTCTGCGTCTACAACCCCGACACGCTCATCCGCCTGAGCGGGGCCGCGATGAAGGCCTCGGGCCTCAAGGGCAAGCCTGTCCTCGGCGCGAACCTCGATCCGTCGCACTTCTTCTGGCAGGGGATCGACCCCGTCGAGAGCGCGCGCGTGCTCGGCGAGGCCGGGCTCCTCTTCTACTGCCACGCGAAGGACACCGAGCTGCACCTCCACCAGGGCCGCATCAACGGCTACAACGACGCGCGGCCGTACACCGACCTCAACCGGCGCTCGTGGAACTTCCGGACCTGCGGCTACGGCCATGGGCACGAGTTCTGGAAGCCGTTCATCTCGATGCTGCGCCGGCAGGGCTACGACCATGTGCTCTCGATCGAGCACGAGGACGCGCTCATGTCGGTCGAGGAGGGCCTCGAGCGCGCGGCGGCGTTCCTCGCCGAGGCGATCATCGTCGACGGCGCGGGCAAGGCGTGGTGGTGTTGATCCGCAACTGATACGGAGCCGCGAGAACGATGAGCATCGAGGAACGCCGCGCATTGCTCGGTGAGGTCGACCTGCCGCAGCGGGCCGGAGTCGGCTCGGTGCGCGCGGTGACGGTGGCGTTCGCGCTCGTCGCGGCCGGCGGGATCGGCGCGAGCGCATGGCTGTGGACGCGGCTCGATGGCGAGCGCGAGGCGCTCCGGGCGAGCGAGGCGCGCCTCGCGGCCGAAAGCGTCGCGCGCGCACAGGAGTCCGCGGACGCCGCGCGGCGGCTCGCGGCGGCCGAGGTCGATCTCGGCTCGCTGAGGCTCGCGGCGAAGGACGCCGAGGAGGCGCGCGATCGGAGCGACAAGGCCGCGGATGCGCTGATTGCGAGCTTCCTCCGGAGTTCGCAGGTCGAGCTCGGCGGATCGACGACGACGCTGGCGCGCGAAGTCATGCGGGGCGGTGCGCTCGACGAGCTCGCGAAGTCGCTTCCGGAGGCGAAGTACCTCGCCGTGGCGCTTGCGGTCGTCGAGGCGCTGGCGCGCGAACCGGGCGCAGCGGGGCCGAGCGAGCTCGCGCGCGAGATCACCTTTGCGGCGAACTTCGCGGCGCGCGCGCGGGCGGTGCTCGACCCGGCGAGCCCGACCCTCGGCGACGCGCTGCACGCGACCGCGCAGCTGATCTGGTCGAGCCGCAGGCTCCCGTTCGTCGATGCGCGCGCGGCGGCGGCGCTCGGCGCGGACGCCGCAAAGGTCGCAGGCGAGGCGCGGTCGGCGCGACGGGCTGCGGGCGGCCGGCGGCTCGCGCTGACGCTCGTCCTCCTCGCGGAGATCGACCGGGCCGAGAAGCGGCTCCCGGAGGCCGCACAGCTGCTCTCCGACGCCGGACTCGAGATGCTGAAGGACGGGGGCCCGATCGAGGTCGCGGTCGTCGAGCGGGAGCTTTCGGAAGTGGAGTTCGAGCTCGGTCGCGCGGCGCAGGCGATCGATCGGCTCGATGCTCGCGCGCGCGCGCTCGCAGCGCTCGACGCGAGGGAGGTGCCTGCGGCGCCGCTGGCGGCCCTCGGCCTGCGCGAGCTCCGCATGCAGATGCTCGCCGCGACCGGCGCCGAGAAGTCCGACCCGCAGCGCTGGCTCGCGGAGCAGGTCGCGCTCGCTCGGGCGCAGCTCGGTGCCGGACGCGTCGCGCCTGTCGTCGAGTCGCTTCCCGCAGTCCTCGCCGCCTACCGGCGCGACCAGTCGCGCTTCCGCGAGAGGCTCGAGTGCGCGATCGTCCTCGCCCGCGCCATGTCGGCGGCCGGGTCGCCCAAGGCGGCGTACGAGACCCTCGATCAGAGGCAGTTCGTCGATGACGCGAGGGTCCTCGGAGCCGAGCACCCGCTGGCGGTCGAGTTCGAGGCGCTCCGCGTGCAGCTGCGATGACGGTGCCTGGCACGTGCCGCGCAGTGCATGGCACTGCACGGCACGTGCCAGGCACCTCCGAAGAACCCGTCCCGGGTCGCCGCCGGCGGGAGTGTCCGGCACGTGCCGCGCAGTGCATGGCACTGCACGGCACGTGCCAGGCACCGTCGCTAGATGCCGGCGCGCGCGCCGCCTCGCTCGAGCAGCGCGGCGATGTGGTCCTTGTCGGCGAGTCCGGACGCGCGCACCTTCGCCACGATCTCGCGGTTCGCGAGGTCGCTCTTCATGTAGCGGCGCCCGAGGTCGGCGATCTCGGCCGGCGTGCAGCCGTCGAAGAAGTCCATTCCCTCGCGGTACGCGATCGAGCTCGCGAGCCGGTTCGCGATGATCCAGGTCTGGTAGGACGCCGGAAGGCTCTTCCACACGCGGTCGCCCGCGAAGTCGAAGAGCACCTTCGGGAGGTGGTCGCGGATCATCTGCTTCGCGAGCTCGCGGTCCTCGGCCGGCCAGCCCGGCACGCCCGCCGCGATCGCCGCGGCCGTCGTGTTGATGACCTTCGAAAGCTCCACCGAGATCTTCGGCAGCGACATCGACGGATGCGTCTTCGCCGCGCGCATGAGGAACTCCGCCTCGACGCGCGCGAGCTCCCGCAGCCGGTCGAGCACCTGCGACACATACGCGTCCTTGATCGACAGGAACTCGTCGTCGCTCAGCACCATGCACGCGCTGATCTCATAGCTCGAGCAGATCACGCCGCACTTGTTCGCCGACGAGTCCTTGATCACGGTCGCGCCGCGTTTCGAGAGCTCCTCGCGCGCGCCCGGCGTGAGGAACAGGTTCGCGCCCTCCGAGATCACCATCGTGCTCGGCTTGCCGTCGGCGGTCAGGAACTCCTGCCAGTTGCCCTCGTGGATCGTCGCGGGACGACCGCCGCCCGGCACGAACGCATCCGTCACCAGCCGGTTGTGCATCGTGTTGCGCAGCTGCGCGCCCTCGGGCTCGTCGACCGACACGATGCGACCCTTCGCCGACAGCCTCTTCCGGTCGAAGCTCGCGATCGGCAGGCCTTCCTTGAAGAGCCGCAGGAGCTCCGCGTGGTCGAGTCCCTCGGGGTCCTCGCCGCAGCCCGAGCCGTCGCCCACGCCCACGATCACGGCATTCGCGCCGTAGTCGCGGTCGAGGATGCGCATCATGTTGCCCGCGACATCGCCGTCGGGACCGCCCGTGATCTTCACCGTGAAGCGCTGCTTGCGCGGATCGATGCCGCGCGAGCGCAGCGCCACATCGAGGAACACGTTCACGCCCTCGCTGGTGACGCCGTAGACCTTGTGGTTGATGCCCGCGCCCGGCTTCGAGCTCATGAACGCCGTCGGCATCGAGTAGCCGCGCCGGCGCGCGCGCTCGACGATCCACTCGATGTGGGCCGGGGTGATGTTCTCGTCCGGCCCGAGGTAGATCAGCTCGTCCTTGCCGAAGCGGTCGACGACGAGCTTCTTCACCTCGGGGACCTGCACGATCAGGTCGAGGATCGAATTGACGAACGCCTTGACGCAGCGGTCGACGGTCGCGCCCGGCTCGAGCAGGATCGCGGCCTTCGCGCCGCCCTCGGGGATGTCCTTGTTCTTCAGCTGCTGCGCCCACGAGAGGCCGTAGACCTCGTCGAACAGGCGCTCGCTCTCGCGCGTGTGCTGCGCGGCGGTCGTCGTGCGGATCACGCGCAGGCCGCCGCGGGCGATGTCCTGGAAGCGGTTGTGGAAGCCGTCGAAGCCGCGGCCGTGCACGAAGAAGGTCGCGTACGGCTTCTCCGGCCGGTCGGAGTTCGCGAGGTACGCCGGGTCGATGCGCAGGCAGAGCGCGAAGCGGTCGGGCAGGAAGTAGTTCGTCCGGAGCGTCGCGCAGACGCCCTCGAGCATCTTCGCGAGCACCGTGCGGTTCATCTCGCTCGGCTGGCGGGCGATCTCGGTCTCGACCTTCGCGCGCTCCGCGGAGAACTCGGCGTCCGACATCGGCTTCGACGGGTCGAACCTCGCGACGAGCAGCCTCGCCACCGCCGCCGCCGCGCCGATCGACTCCTCGGCGAAGCCCTGGATGCGCTCGCGCGTCCACAGGTAGCGGTTCTGCGGCGAGAGCACCTGGTGGGCCATGTTGCACAGCGCGACGATCGCCTCGGCCTGGTCGATCGAGAGGCTCGCGTGGCGGCCCGAGATCTCCAGCGCCTTGTCGTCGACCCACTTGATGCGGCGCAGGTCGCGGACCACCGCGCCCCAGCCCTCGCTCGCGGGGTTGATCGCCTTGCCATCGGCTCCCTGCACGACGAATCCGACGAAGGTGACCGAGCCGCCCTTGCCGTCCTTGACGATGTCGAGGTACGCGCGGTGGATCGAGATCCGGTGACGCGCGAGGATCTTCGCGCAGCGCTCGAGCATCGTGCGGGTGCGCGCGTTCTCGACGACCACGACGATCCGGCTCATCGTCTGGTGGCTCTCGGGCTCGAGCTCGACGATCGTGCCGTCGGTGCCGCTCACGCGGCTGAACAGCTTCCAGTGCGCCGCGACGCGCAGCGGCGTGCAGGTGAGCACATACTCGGCGCTGCAGCCGGCGAAGTAGCTCGAGATCTGGTCCGGCGTCCAGTCGAGCCGCTGCTCCTTGGCGTAGCGGATCGTGTCGGTCAACTTGGCGGACTGCCGCGGATCACGGCTGTCGAACGGCTCCGGATCGCCGAAGACGAAGGTGTCGAGCACGAGCTTGCCGTCGAAGCTCGAGTGGATCTTCGCCGCGCGCAGCGAGCGGTCCATCGGAAGCTGCGAGACGAGCTCCGCGAGGATGCCCGGGTAGTTCGCGCTGCGGATCAGCGTCAGCTGCCGTCCGTCCTCGCTCTTGAGCGTCAGGTCGATCGGCCGGTCGGAGGCCTTGGCGGCGATGATCGCGCGCAGGTGGGCCAGCTGGCTCGCCCGATCGGTGTCCTGAAAGTACATCGGGGGCATCTGCGAGACGAACCACGGCACGACGCTCTCCGCGGTCGCCCGGAAGGAGCTCGCGAGTTCGTCCACGATGCGTGCGGAATCCGGCTGGGCCGAGGTCGAGGAGGGCGCGCTGGTCATTTCGTGTATGTTCCGAAGTGCGGAAGGGGGTACAGGATACCCTCTGCCCCCGACCACGCCGCGCGCCGCGGCAGGCAGGCCATGCAGGCAGTCGTCATCGGCAACTTCGACGGAGTCCACCTCGGACATCAGGGGCTGTTCCGCCTCGCCGGCGAGGC
>Ga0078894_10003318_pt1 | contig 12232 bp, 13 predicted proteins | sample LauGreSu1BDMLBSD_2_FD_67506 | JGI IMG/M metagenome (GOLD analysis project Ga0078894, IMG submission 67506) | Freshwater lake microbial communities from Lake Michigan, USA - Su13.BD.MLB.SD (version 4) (version 4) | ecosystem: Environmental > Aquatic > Freshwater > Lake | place: Lake Michigan...
CTACATTCCCACTTGTTAAAGTTATTAAAGTTAAATGCGTTAAAGCGTTCTGCTTGATCCATGAACCAAGGATTACCTTCCTTGTCCATAAATTCAATTTGGAAGTGTTGAGGTATGCCTTGACTATATGTCTGTTTTTGCATTGTTCTAGCTTCGTCAATTTTAAACGTAGGTTTTGGTCTTTCAACTAATCCAGCTTTATTAGCTTTCACTTCGGTGAACGCACGTTGTGGCATACCATTGTGTAACTTAGCTAACATGTCATCAGTATAACCATCTACCACTCTGCTTGCCGTCGGATCGCTTTGTGGCTTGAGTGTTACATTGATTCCTCTACTGTGAAAGTATAAAGCTAAGTCGTATATTTTATCAAACTGTTCTGGTACCATCACTTGATTTACAGTTATTTGCGTGTCATATTCCTGACACAATACTAATTTATCAGCGAACTCTTCTACTTTCTTATCTGTGTCAACATGTTCTAAATGGCAACTGGCAGTAATACTGGCACGATGGAAATCCCTAACTGCTGGTACATATTTTTCTTCAAACCATTTAATAGGGCGACTCATGTTACTTGTCATGTGTACGCTGGTATAGTTTGTATTGCCAGCGTCAGCATTTAAGTGATTAAGAATATCAATATACGCAGGATGGAATGTAGGTTCGCCACCACTTAGACTAAAGTGGAAACTATTAAAGCCTCGCTCACGTGCTTGACGTTTAATTTCATCTACAGTATGTAGCATCAAAGGAGTAGGTCGATGATCCTTTGTATCACTGCGGGCATATGGCCAGCAATAGCTACAACGATAATTACAGTAACGTCCCAATAGCCAAGACACTGTAAACATATCGCGGTATAACATTGTTCTTTGTCCAACTCTTACTAAGTCACTGTAGGGAATCTTAGTAAAGTCGTATTCACTTGTTTTTAAATCACTCATCGTATTATACTTATTTGATACTTTCGTAGATACAGTTACTTAGATGTTAGCCACTCTACCAAAGCAGGATCCAGGAAATTTTCAAAGTTTTGGTCCCTAGATAAATCAAATAAAGTTATCTCATCTAGCATTTTTTGCTTGTTTTCTTTATTATTTTTTATTGCATCTCGTATCATTGCTCTGACATTGTTGATTTGCATATCATGCTCAGAAAAATCTTTTATTCTATTTAACGCATCTTCTAATAGATAAATTGGTAAACTAGTCAATGAAGTTCCACGGTCAAATGGATACATTTCAGCAAAATGTATCATAATATGTCGTCTATGTTTAGTTGCTAAATTTGTTAACCAATTAACATATTCTTTAGTTGTAAAAATATTTAATGCACTAACAACTACTGTAGGCATGAAAGATTTAATGTTAGTTACCTTAGACAGGTATGCGTTTAACCTATCATCTATTAATTCAAATGTTGCAGGATATCTAATATAATTGTAAGACTTATCCCATCCGTCTATACTAAAATTATGGAAATTGGCCTTAAACTGATTTAATTTATCAATCAATGAATCATCGATCAATGTACCATTTGTCATAAAGGCTAATTCTGTTTGCGACGCATGGCCTTTTTCTATAAAAATATCCAATAGTTTAAGTACATTATTATCATAAAAAGGCTCTCCTCCTGCCATTTTTAATAATTTTATTTTGTCAGTGTTATCTACCATCCATTGCCATTGTACAGAATATTTAGAAGTTGCTAATTCTGGAGGGCTGATCCAGCCACCATTTACAACATTGTTTAATTTATCTTCTAATTTATTCTTTTTAAAAAATACAGCATCTATCTGCAAGCTATTGCTACTGCCAGGATTGCACATTCGACATCTTAGATTACATGCACTTGATGCAGTGTAGTCAAACTCTGCTAATTTAGGATGTGTACAATCCTCGTCAGAAAGGTAAGTGCTAGCCGTTTGTCGAAATGATCGAATACCTTTGTCTTCTTGATCCCAGCATACTTGGCAAGCACTATCTCTGGTACCATTTAACATATTACTTCTAAGTTCATCCATTCGAGGGTGATAGAATATTTCTTCCGGAGTTAGATTTTCATAATCGGGTATTTTTAGTCTGTCATCATCGTCATTACGGGATATTTTATTTCCCATCATACAGCAGGGCCATGCTACTCTTAATTTGTTATTACTGAAATTTTTTAGTGCTATAGATCTAAAAGGATGCGAGCAAAATGTGTTATCTGGTGTAGCCTTCATAATTATTTTTCTTGTTCATAGACAAATGTAATGTCTTTTCCGGGACCAACTTTACTGGGCATGTCACCATATTCTTTTATATACCATTCTATGGCAGCGACATACCAACCTTGACTGTTGTGTCGACTTTCCTTGTTAAAAATATAGATATTATCGTTGGTTGCGGGCATAGAGCTAATTACTCTAGCCGATTCTAGCTGTAACTGCCTTAAAGTGTAATCTGTAGGATTAAACTTATTTTTTTCTATCATTAATCTTTCCTTGCATATAAAAAAATAGCGTACAGTTAACTGTACGCTATTATATAGTCATTGATTTCGAATAGTTATAACTTTTAATTAAATTGCTATTTCTTGGTTCGTTGCTGCCAAAAATTCAGCAACCATTGCGTCAAATTCTGGTGTCTGAATTAATTCTCCGCCGACCAATGCATCTGCGTGTTGTTGCATTAATTCTTGATACGCCGAATTACCTGATGCTAGAACCCATACACCTAATTCAACCACTGGTGCACCTGTCTTAGAAATTGTCTGTGCCATACTCTATCTCCTTTAATGTATTTATTTATCACAATGAAGTACAAATAGCACATATTTTGCTATTCTTTTATATTTAATCGAATAGAATCGATCATTAATCCTACTGTAGCCGTATGTTCTTCTTTTAGAATTTCATATAATTTAGGGTTTTTGTCAATCCAATCTTCGTTACGGATACTGCTTAATTTCTTATCTTTTTCTATAAAATTGCAAAAATCTCCGCCATCTTGTAGTATTGCATTAACTGCTCTAGGAACTGCTGGATGTTCATGATTTTTAATAGAATCAATTATTGTTTGCTTGACACTATCGGGTAAATTGCGGGGATGCATCCATTCACTGCCATCAATTATGTTAAATGCAATCTTACACCACTTATAGTATGAATTTACATAATCTGCCAAATCCATGAAATTATTAATATTATAAATGCTAATTACGCCATTAACGTTAATATTATTCGGAAATTGTTTGGCAAACCAATGTAAATTTTCTTCGACTTCTTCCCATTTACTACCCTTACGCAAATAATCATTTAATGGACCGTATGCGTCAATGCTTAGATTCCATCTTACTTTTTTACATTCCTTTAACAACTCAGTTAATTCTTCATTAGGCCGCACAGTAGTATTAGTTGTTATAAGGATATTCATATTTTTCAGATTACATTTTTTAAGTACTTCAATGAATTTATCCTGTTCCATTAATGGCTCGCCGCCAATCATTTTAATATATGTTAGCTTACTAAAGTCTATGTCGTCAAAATTGTTTTTATGTTCAATTAAGCCGCGTGGAATTTCTATACCTAGCTTTTTGCTATCACTATACCAATTAGTACTAAGTTCGTAATTGCACATGCGGCAACGATTGTTGCATACGTTACTCAATGCCAAGTCAATATATGTTAGTACTGGTTCATCTGGCGGAGTTTCACTGAAACCCAATCGTTCTTCCATTATATACTCTGTACGCATACTCCGGCCGGTTAAACGTTCTGCCCTGTAACATTCTCCGCAGCCTTTAACTGGCTTGTCCTCTCGTAAATCAGCTCTAATCTTTTTCATAAACGGATGATCATGAAATAAATTTTTATAGTCTAATGTAAAGTCCTTGGGAATTTCGTTCCATCTAAAGGCACAGCATGGCTGTACTGTCCCGTTGGGTCTGATCGCCACATGATGGAATGGGATTGGGCAATAATGGTTTGTTTTCATGTTATGTTATAAAAAGATTTATCGTTTGCTGGCGCCACAAAGTCATTGATATTTATATTCACTGATTCACCCTGTAGCCATCGTTCTGCAAGTCCTGCTAGTATTAAATTATTCTCTATGGACATATGACATCTTCTAAGGTCTTCGGGACCAGTATTTCTAATAGGAATTCCCCAATGTCTATTTTCCATATCAGTTATATCGTATAAACATGTATTATGCATATTAAAACGATAACTATCACCGAAAGCTGGAATTAAAATTACATCAGGTCTGACACTTTTAATATGGTCTACTTGTAGATCATGAACAAATCTATCATATTTTATTCTTTGTATATGTGTAAAATATTGAATTGCTGCCTGATGAATTTTTGTAAGTTCAATTGAAACCGGGTCGTTATTATCTTTACGTTCGTTATATACAAATTCCGCCATGGACAATGCGCTTAAATGTACATGGTCGTACTTTTCAAGTATGGGATTTCCTTCTAGATATAACCTACCTGGGGTCGTTAATACAAATATAATTTTATCATATAGATGATTTGTTGCCTTGAGTTCGGTAACAGAATAGTATAAACCTGATCCTTCTACTGCATAATTGGTAACATCGTATTTTTCACTTAAATGATCGACCCAAGATTTCAAACCGATATCTTTTTTGAATTTGTGTTGTGGTGCCGCAAAGCTGTCACCGTATACTGCTATTTTATTCATTGTTTTACTAACAATCGAAATAGTTCTTCTCTAGATGGTACTTCAAAATCCTTAACATCTATATGCACAGGTGCTCCATTGGACCATTCAAACATTTTATCTGCAAGTATTTCATTATTTCTTTTACTTAAATGACACATTCTAAAATCATGATATTGCCACAATTCTGGCGGCCGGCCGCCGCTTGGGCTAAATTCATAATATGATATATCACTTAGTCCTGGTTGTAGAGTTTCAACTAAAACAGCATCAGGTCTAATATTTTTTATGCTATCTTTCATTAAATGATGCATTCTCATATCATACACTGGATCCCGTAAATATTTATAATAATCTATAGAGGCCTTGGTTGCTAGTATGCCTTGAGGTGTCATGACACCAGGTTTAACAAGATGACTTTCGGCAGTTTCGACGCTGTTTATATGATACATCTTATATGAATCTGGGTGATCTAGAAATTTTATATAGCTTGGTATAGTTAGTCTGCCATAAGTGGTTGTAACAAAAATAATCTTATCATATTTGTTATGGTTGTCCATAAATTTATTATAAGAAAAGTACAATGAGGAGCCGGCTTCTCCATAGCAAGTCAATTTAGGATAATATTTTTCTCTTAGAATTTCTACCCAACTTTTATAATTGGCTTCTTTTTTATGTATATTTTCGTCTGCGTAACTATCACCAAAAATTCCAACTTTCATGAAATCTGCTCCGTTGTTCTAATAAATCCATTTGGTCTTTGTATTCCACATTTTAACACGCACATTGGATTTCTTCCCTGTGCAAATGTTTTGTTCCAACCCTGCTTTATCGTTGGGAAATAACTTTCCATTATTTCTTTAATCGGTTTATTTAGTGCATTTATATTTTCTAAACCAACTGTTTCATCTATCCATTTTTTGTGATAAACTAGCTCAGGCATAGGTAGTATATCTTTATTAATATGTCCTAAATAACAACATGGATGTATTCCACCATCACTGTCTATATATATTTCACTAAAACGAATTGCTGTACATTCTTGTACTTCTACATGATCCATGTCATTGAATTTTTTAATCTGGTCATCATATGATCGATGATTCTTATCTAAGACAGCCATCCTAATACTGGAATATTTTTCACTGACACTGTTAATATTAGTATCAAAATCAATTGAATTATATGTAATGTCATGTAATGGTCTAGCTAATTTTTTAGCAGGTTCTATATGCCTAATAAACTTTCCATTACGATCGACAACTCTCATTTTTCCATTGTAATTAAAGCTATGCGGAGTTCCTTCAAGAAATGTATTAAATCCCATTTCATCCGCTAACCTCCTGGCATCATTGATTTGATGTTCATTATGACCAAAAACTAAAAAGTCCCATATAGCAGTGCCGCCAGCGTTGATAAATGCTTGTACATTTTTTATTAATCGATCCCATTCCACACCAATTCTATACAAATGATTAGTATCTGCCAAACCATCTATGCTAAATGTTACAGAGCTGTTGGGCATAGTAGCCATTAAACTACCTAATCTGGTCCAAAATTCTTCATCGCGAATTCCACCATTTGTGTGAATGTTTAATTCTAGTAGATAATTATTTTTTTGTATGTAACGAATTACTCCTATAATATCTTTACACATTATAGGATCTCCATAGTTACCGCACATATTCATTATACTCACTTGTTTGAGTAAATCAACAGGGAGAATTTTCATTACATCTTCTAAGCTAAGTGATGTGGGTTTTAATTCATGACTTACAATTCCACCATCAACATTTCTCGGACATGTAGGGCATGACGAATTGCAATGACTTGATAATTCCAAATGTACTTGCTTTACATCTTCGTATTTTAACATTTTAGCTTTCTAACCATTTAACAATACGGGTATCTAAGTAATCCTTATAATTTTGATTGCGCGACATGTCAAACAGTTTGAGTTCTTCTAATGCTTTATGTTTGTCCCCTACATTATTGTTAATAGAATCACGTATAATATTTAAAGCATTATCTACCCTAATTCTTGGATGTGCTCGACCTGCCGCTTCAACTTCTGCATAAGCTTGTTCTAATAATTCCGTAGACAAATTAATCAATGACATACCTCGAGTCTGTGAATGCACTTCTGCATAACTTATACCTATGTCACCAGGCAAGGAATCTAACCAGGCAATAAACTCAGGCAAATTAAATACGTTTGATATCATCATAATATTTGCTATATTATAAAATCTCTGAGGTATTTTAGCCATATAAGATCTGACACTATTATCTAGTTGTTCCCATGTTGCAGGATGTCTTATGAACTCATATACTTTGCCTGTACCATCAATACTAAAATTAAGATTATTCTTAAAATGACTTAATTTTTCAATTAGCTCTTCATTGAACAATGTAGCATTGGTATGAAATTCAAGTGTGATATTTTTTGCTGTGCCGTCGGCTATAGCTCTATCAATAAACTCTAATACCGAATCATTATAAAAAGGTTCACCTCCGGATAGTCTGAGTGCTTCAAACTTATCTGTGTTATTAATGATCCATTGCCATTGTTTGTTTGTTTTTAACTTAAATGACCCTAACTTTGAATCTGTCCAGCGTTCCACGGATTTACTTACTCGATCCATTAACTTGTTTTCAACAAAATAATTATGATCTAACATTAATAAACTACTTGCGCTAGGGGTACACATTCTACAGCGCAGATTACAATGATTATTAATAGACATATCAATGACACGCAACTTTTTATTTTTTACATATGAATTAACGTCTTGGTTTTGGTTACTGATCTGTCTAAACGACAGAATATCTCTATCTTCTTGTTCCCAGCATATATTACAGGCAGGGTCTCTGACTCCGTTTAATAAGTTATTACGCAGAGATTCCATGCCGGTATGATTAAAAATCTCTTCTGGATTTAACATTGATAAATCATCGTCGTTGGCTAACTTAACTGAATCTCTGTTACCTCTTCTAAGATCTTCTAGGGTCTGATTGCCCATCATACAGCAAGGCCAAAATGATTTTAATTGACCTGTAGAGTCATACTCTTTGATAGCAATGTTGCTAAAGGGGTATTTACAAATTGTATCTTTACTCATATCCATCCTTGTTCTTTTAGTCTGCTTTCAATAATATTTGCTATTTCGATTTGACTTTCAGTAGTTGTGTGATATCCAGGATCTACAAAATCAGGATTGGCATCTCTATCTACATAATATGGTTCAAATGAAAATTCATCTAATATGTGTTCTTTCCCAAATTGCTTTATTAGTTCGTTGTCATCAAATAAGTCACCTTCTGGAAACAATAAATTTGGCATGTATAGGAAATTAGTATTATTCTTTTTTAACTCGTGTAATGCGTAAAACATGCCCCATTTGTCTATATGATAATTCATACCTATAGGCAATTGAGTTAACACTACTTCTTTGACATTGTCAGGAATTGTAGAATCATTTGCTATAGTAAACAAATTTATACTTTTCATAAATGGTGTATCTTTATCGTCGATATCAAAGTTTTCAAACGATTTACAATTTATATCTGCCCGGTCTGAATAGCTATGCTTTGTAAGTAATTCAACTCGAGTAAAACTAGAAGAATGAGATCCTATGATTATACTATCAGGATGTGTCAATGAATGTAACATTTGAAAAACAATATACCTAGTGGAACAACCATGACGTGCCAAAGAAATAAGATTTAAATTATGACGTTCACTGAGTATTTCACTCCAATGTGTTCCTTTGAAATCTTTATTAAGAGCGTTAAAACTATCACCAAATACAATTAAATTTTTCATAGGGAATTATTGAATACACTGCTGTCAATGTGGCCAAAGAATACTCGTTTGTATTCTTCTTTGTCTAAGCTTTTAGGAGCACACATTCCGCAACCACAGGTTTTCTTTGGACAGATAATTGTGGGCATTGTTTCGTTGATAAGATTACGTTCTAGTTCTTCTAATATCTTATCACTGTCTTGCAATGTGCCAATTGGGCCACGTGTGCCGCCAAACTGTGCTTGACATGTTTGATGATGGAATACGTTTCCTGTTTGTTGTTCTATATGAAAGAAGAACCAATTAACGCTACAATTCCAACCTTTGAATTCCCGTTGTCCGCTGAATGTTCCGCGAATACTTTCTTCACCTTTGCTAAAGCACATAGTTCGGCCACCGCAACAAGGGCGACCAATTTTCATTCCTAGTTTCTTTTCATCAGACATTTTCGTTTACTTTCTTGTTTTTACGATCCCAGTACTCTTTCATCCAAGCAAGTTGTTCGTCTGAATACTTATGCGCGAACGTAGGACGACTATCTAATTCTTCTCCAATAACTCGGGGTACATACGTAACTCCATTACTATCTAAGAATTCGCATACTTGTTTACATTCATCAAAGTATTGTGCGTGGAACATAACATTAATACTAACAGTACACCATTGTTCTGGACCTTTTTTGTATATTTGTAAAATGCGATCCAAAACGTTTTTCTTAATTGTTTCATCGGCTTCTGTGTGGTAACTAATTGTTATGTGACTCATATGTTCTACAATAGCATCTGCCATTTTTTCACTCATTGCGCCGTTGCTGGTTAAGGCAAATGTACATACATACTGATCTTTGTATTTTGCTTCATATGTCTCATTGAGATATTTAATAAACGCAATAAAGTTAGGATTAACAGTAGGTTCGCCGCCAGTAAAACTAATACTGGCTTCTTTGTAATTACGATACTTCATGTATAAGCTAATATACTTGAATACAAAATCTGCATTTTTCTTTAGCTCTTCTAATGTGGCATGTGGACTAAAATTGTCATGTCGATGTACAGGGCAGTAGCTACAATCGTAATTACATCTACGTCCTAGGTCCCACGTAACTTGAAATACACTGCCGCTTAAAAGGTCTAATGTATCGTATTCGTATATAATGTTACTCATAAGTATTTTTTAAATTCCGGTTCAATATCTTTGATATTTTCTTGTCTAATTCTATCTAAGTCGTTAGTATATTTAACAAACTCATGCCAGTGTTTTTCATTATAACTATCGCTTTGCATATAGTTAATTACGCCATTGACAATTTCTTTGGCATGTTTCTTTATATGTTCATTAAAATTGCCTTCATCAATCCAAGTTAAAAATTCGTTATAACGAATAACTATAGTTTGTTTGAACTCATTGGGCAAAACACGAATGTTTAAATGTTTGGGATGATGTGCAACATGATATGTTATAATAGGTCTGCGATTACTGCTGTTAATTCGTTTGAAGCCACTTTCAGTTAATTTCCACTTCATAAAATCTATCATGTGTAATACATTATAAGCTGTTACAGTAAATGCTAGCCAACTAATAATATTATTTGGCAAATCATCTACTTTGTTTAAATTGTATAAAGTCTTGTCCCACTTAGCAGGATTACGTTGATATTCTAATACTGCGCCCATACCATCTACACTGGCGCCAATACGAACTTGTTTGAACTTTGTCCATAAGTTTAACACACGAGTAGGCAATGTACTCATATTGGTGTTGTACTCTATAATCATATTCTTGGCAGCTCCTGCTTCTACACAGCGTTCCAAGAAGTCGTAGTGTCGTTCAATAAGCATGGGTTCGCCGCCGGCAAAGTATACATGCTCAATGTTATGCATGTTCTTTTCTAGTTGAGTCCAAAATGGTTCGTAATTATACCATTCAAACTGCGGTACATGATAACCTTTATCTGTTTTTGTTATTTGTATAACTCCACTAGTGTCTTTAAACTCGCTGGTGCCAGTTAATTCAATCCAATCGTCATACCATGCATTACTGTCTGTAGGACCACACATGCGACACTTTAAGTTACAAAAGTTACCAAAGCGCAAATCATAATAATGTACAGGGAATTCTTCTGGATTAATTGAACCGTCTAAAGCAGTTAGTCTACGAATCTTTTCTAAATCCATGGGCCATTGTTGATTTTCATAACTGCGACGACTTACTAATCCATTGTCTTCTTCGCTTTTACAACGGCCGCACTCTTCACTCCATTCACCATCTAACATGTTTCTGCGAACAATACGCATTAGTTCTGCATTACGGGCCAGTGTTAAATCATCGCGGCCAGCATTGAACGCAGAGCCATCTTCTTTACGGATAACCCCTTGGTTCTTAGTGACATTGGCTTGGCAACATACTCGCACATCGCCATTGGCACGAATAGCTTGGAAGTTCCACGGAATAGGACAAAATGTATTACTCATCAAACTTAGCTAAATCTTTTAATGTTTCTTCTACTTTATTGTCTGCCCAGGCTCTTTCTAGACACCAAAAGCATTCATTACATGTAGGTACATACATGCCCGGTTTATAATCTTCTAAAGTAGGAATAATATCTTTGCTTGTTTCATGTCCGACATTACCTTCACAGCTACGAGTTGTATTGTAAAGTTCTTCCATGCCCTGTCTATGATACTCGGCAACAATCCAATCCTTGCGAACAAATTTGAAAGGCAATATTACCAACCCTTTCATCTTTTTAAACATTATATCACGTAGCTCGCCATCCTTAGGATCCTTTTCTCTGTTCATCATTTTGTATGGAAGATCAACATCTGGATTACGGCTTGTACCATTGTACATAGCGTCTAAGTTTTCGTTATACATTACATATTCATTATACTCGTCAACAATGATTTGATCTCCACTGCGGTCTCTGCCTTTATGATCCTTAGTAATAGGACCAAGAACTCCCCATTCAAGTGCAACCGGGATAAAGTTTTTATAACGAATGTATTCTATACTAGGGAATAATTCTCGAAACTTATTAAATACTGCCAGTGCAACTGTGGCTTGCCACGGACGAATGTTCCAGCATCGATGATGTTGAATAACATGAACGCGACACTTACTGTTTGTTTCTGTAATAATTTTAGACAGTAACATCAGCAAACAACTGCTGTCAGCACCGCCACTAAGGTTAATACCAATATTAGTCCATGCTGGATTAAATGGAATATCTAAGCCATCGAATCTATATAAGTTAAGTCCAAATTTTGGATCTCTGTGTTCGTACAATTTATTTGAATCTGTAAAATCTATCATTCTGTTACCCTTTTAATTTGTCCATCTTCGAACTTGTATTTAATGAAATGATTATTAAAATTTTGTTTCCAGATGCTGTCAGACTTTCTGATGTACACTTTTAATGCTTCATATTCATCGGCTGTAGCAGTATTGTTATGTGTTACATAGCGTTCTATATTTTCAATAGCTTTTTTTGCTGTATATAAATCAGTAAAAATCTTGTACTTTTCACTCCAGGCTCTTCGTTTTAATTCTTCTTCTAAGTTAGAAAATCTTCTTATTTTTTCTTTCATAATAAGTCTTTTAACTTCGGCAATGTCTTTCAATACGCTTTCTCGATGCTCAATCATCATCAAAGCAGGATTAATATATTTAGGTGTATATACTATAGAACTATTAAGTCCAGTTACATCCAATTCTAAGATAGATGAAAAAACATCAACTAGATCCATGAT
>Ga0078894_10003319_pt1 | contig 12232 bp, 8 predicted proteins | sample LauGreSu1BDMLBSD_2_FD_67506 | JGI IMG/M metagenome (GOLD analysis project Ga0078894, IMG submission 67506) | Freshwater lake microbial communities from Lake Michigan, USA - Su13.BD.MLB.SD (version 4) (version 4) | ecosystem: Environmental > Aquatic > Freshwater > Lake | place: Lake Michigan, USA...
GTGAATCAGGTTAGACGTAGAGGCTATGGTAAATCAATTTCGGCGGTGGATGCAACGGTTGATTTACCCGCTGGTTTATCAAAAACTTCTTTCTTTGCTGCATTGGTAAAAGAACGCTCTTTAGAATTAGGTGGAGAGGGTACCAGAAAGTACGATTTAATCCGTTGGAATTTATTAGCAAGTACGATTGCTAATACTAAAACTACATTAGCTGCAATGGCAGCAAGGTCTGGTGCTTGGGCTAATTTACCACAGTCTATGTTTTTTAGAACCAATAGTACTGCGGATGATAAAACAGCATGGTTGGGATCTTTTCATCTTCCAACTCCTTCAGCTTGGGCGTCCACTACGCCAAGTGGAAGTACTAAAGTGGTTTGGATGAGTTCTGCGATTAGTACAACCGCCTTAGCACGTTTTGCTACTGGCTTTACTACAGGAAAATCAGAATTACTTCCAATACCTCAACCAGTATTAGATGCTAATTTCAATATGAAACAAAATCCTGGTTACTAATTTTTAAAATACGGTATTGAATAAGGCAGTTTTTACTGCCTTATTTTTTTATATTTACTTTTTACAATTATGAACTTACGCCCCATTATTTTCATGTTTGCAATTATTGGCAATGTATTGCTATTAACTGCACAACCTATTGCCTTTCCTTCGGCTGAAGGTTTTGGAAAGTATACTACTGGGGGACGCGGCGGTACGGTAATTAAAGTAACCAACTTAAATGATGATGGTCCTGGAAGTTTTAGAGCTGCAGCCACTAAAAAAAGTCCACGCATCATTATTTTTGATGTATCTGGTACTATTCACCTTCAGTCCAAAATTGTTATTGTTGGTAATGCAACTATTGCAGGCCAGTCCGCTCCTGGAGACGGGATTTGTTTGGCGGACCAATCGGTAGTTTTAGGAGGAGACAATATTATTGTCAGATATTTAAGATTCCGTTTAGGCGATAAATTTCAAAGAGGAGGAATGATTGATGGCAACGGTAGTGACGATGCTTTCGGAGCCAACAAGCGAAAAAATATTATTATTGATCATTGCAGTATGAGTTGGAGTGATGACGAGGTTTTTTCCATTTATGGGGGAGATAGTACAACCGTGCAATGGAATTTAATTGCGGAGCCGTTAAACTATTCATACCATTTTGAAACAGGAGATAAGGATTATGAAAAACATGGTTTTGGAGGAATTTGGGGCGGCACTCATTTAAGTGCACACCATAATTTATTCGCACATTGCGTAAGCAGAAATCCCCGATTTAATGGAGCGAGACTGGGTGCGAGTGAAGAGTTTGTTGATTTTAGCAACAATGTGATATATAATTGGCAAAACAATAGTTCATATGGCGGAGAGGAAGGTAAATACAATATGCAAAACAACTATTACCGATCGGGTCCTTCCACCAGTAAAAATGTTGCCAAGAGAATTGTCAATCCAACTTTAAATGAAACAAGGGGATTAGGTGTATTTTATGTGGATGGAAATTTTGTGGACGGCTTTGAGCAGGTAACAAAAAATAACAAATTAGGTATTGACTTTGCGAGCAATATAACGGAAGCTCAAAAAAAAGAGGCTATTGCCAATCAGCCATTTGAATCATTACCCATTAATTTACAACACCCAAAAGCAGCGTATATATCCGTTTTAACGCATGTAGGAGCTTCCTATAAACGTGACACATTGGACGAAAGAATAATTCAGGACGTGGTGCAAAGAAGAGGTAGCATCATTGACGTGCAGGGAGGATTTGCACATGGTACACCCTATGAGGAAACTATCAGCGCTTGGCCTAATTTAAAAAATGGTCCTACTGTATTAGATACAGATAAAGACGGCATGCCAGATGACTGGGAATTGGCAATGGGATTAAATCCCAAGTTAGAGGAAAGTGCAGCCTATACTTTATCAAAAGTTTATACCAATATTGAAATGTATTTAAATAGCATTACCCCTTAACTTATTATGAAAAAAAGCATTCTTTTTTTATTGATGGCTATTTTATTTATTGCCGCTACACCTCCGAAAAAAGTGAAAATATGGTTATGTGGAGACAGTACCATTGCCATTAAACAAACCAATACCTATCCAGAAACAGGATGGGGCATGCCCTTTGTTTATTTTTGGGATTCCACTATTCAAGTAATGAACCTTGCTAAAAATGGGAGAAGTACTAAAACCTTTATTAGCGAAAATTTATGGCAACAAGTAATGGATGGCGCTTCAGAAGGTGATTACATTTTTATTCAGTTTGGACACAATGACGAATCGGTTGAAAAAAAAGAAAGGTATGCTAGCCCAACTGAGTTCAAAGCCAATCTCACCAAATTTGTAAATGAAGCAAGGGCTTTAAAAGCAATTCCAATTTTATTGACACCTGTTTCACGTCGCAAGTTTGATGCTACTGGCACGGCTATAGAAACACATAAAATATATAGTGCCCTAGTTCAAGAAGTAGCATCTGCTGAAAAGGTTTTATTTATTGACCTAGACACTAAAAGCCGAGCATTGTATCAGCAATTTGGAAAAGACAATTCAACCTTATTATTTTTACAACTTAAAGCAGGAGAGCATCCTAATTATCCTGAGGGAAAAGTAGACAACACCCACTTTAATGAGTTAGGCGCTAGGTTAATTGCCCAATTGGTTTTAAATGAAGTAAAAGCACTCAATACCAACTTGAATAGTCATATTATTGTTCCTAAAGCCAAATAATGAAAAAAATTGTTTCGTTTTTTCTTTTAAACATTTTAATTGCTTCTGTTGGCAACCCAATTATTGCGCAGTATCAAAAAAACAATACAACTGTTGCAAAGCCGCAATATGATTTTATTGTATCAAAAGAAAAAAGTGCAAAATATCATTCTATTCAAGAGGTACTTAATTTAATTCCCTCCGGAAATAAGAAACCAGTTAGCATTTTTATTAAAAATGGAATTTACAATGAAGTAATCACGGTGGATGCCAGCAAGTCGAATATTTTATTGGTTGGTGAGGATGAAAATAATACCATTATTAGATTTGATAATCATGCAGGTTTAAAAGATGCAAACGGGGACACCCTTAATACCTGGACCTGCGCTTCAGCATTTATTTATGGCAACGACTTTCAGGCACAAAATATTAGTTTTAGCAATCAAGCAGGTTTTAATGCAGGACAAGCTGTTGCATTAAGGGTTGAGGGGAATAGGGCTTCCTTTTACAATTGTAAAATGCTTGGATTTCAGGATGTGTTATTTTTAAGTGGTAATGGCGTAAAACATTATTTTGAAAATTGTTATATTGAGGGTACTACCGATTTTATTTTTGGAGCGGCTACTGCATTATTTGATAATTGCCATATTCACAGCAAGAAAAATTCACACGTTACTGCCGCTTCTACCAATTCTATTATTCCATTTGGTTTTGTTTTTAAAAATTGTAAACTTACTGGAGACAGTACCTTAAATAAGGTGTCACTGGGAAGGCCTTGGAGTCCTACAGCAAGCGTAACTTATATTAATTGCTGGATGGGTAAACATATTATTGAAGAAGGTTGGAACAATTGGAAAAATCCAGCCAATGAAGCCACTGCGAGATATAGTGAATACAATAGTACGGGCCCTGGAGCCAATCCTGCTAAGCGTGTGGCTTGGTCCAAACAATTAAATACTGATCAAGCCAATTTATTAACCACTGCTAAAATATTTGGCACATGGCAACCCATCAAAAAATAAGATTAATTTTTCTTTCTACACTTTTATTTATTTACAGTAGCTCGAAAAATACTTTTGCACAATCCACTATTACGCAGACTTATACCAACCCTATCATTCATGAGGACTATAGTGATCCGGATGTGATTAGAGTGGGTAATTGGTTTTACATGACCGCATCGAGTTTTACTTCTGTTCCTGGTTTGCCAATTCTGCGTTCCGACGACTTAGTGCATTGGCAACTTATTGGCTATGCTTTGAAAAATAATATTCCTGCCGATTATTATAAAAATGTGAAACATGGTGCTGGTGTATGGGCACCAAGCATCAGGTATCATGGCGGTGAATTTTATATTTATTATCCTGACCCCGATTTTGGTATTTATGTTACTAAAACAAAAAATATATCAGGTCCTTGGACTACTCCACAATTAGTGATCGCAGGTAAAGGTTTAATTGATCCTTGTCCATTGTGGGATGACAATGGGAAGGTTTATTTAGTGCATGCTTATGCAGGAAGTAGAGCAGGTATTAAAAGTGTATTGGCTATGAAAGAATTAAATACCGAAGGCAATGCAGTGATTGATGAGGGAAAATTAATTTATGATGGGCATGGAATAGATCCAACAGTAGAAGGACCAAAAATATACAAACGCAATGGTTGGTATTATGTTTTTGCACCTGCAGGGGGTGTGTCTACTGGATGGCAAATTGTGTTAAGGTCAAAAAATATTGATGGGCCTTACGAAAGAAAAAAAGTTATGGAGCAAGGCACTTCTCCAATCAATGGACCACACCAAGGGGCATGGGTGCAAACCAATACTGGTGAAGATTGGTTTATTCATTTTCAGGATAAGGAAGCCTACGGCCGCATCACACATTTGCAGCCGATGCGTTGGAAAAATGATTGGCCAGTTATTGGAGAGGACAATGACGGCGATGGTATTGGAACACCTGTGCTTAAACATAAGGCACCTTCAATGCTAAGTAAACATGTTGCATTTGAACAAAATGATGCATTGTCATATCAATGGAACGCAACGCCCGAGCACCATTGGCGTATTCCTTTTCAGGAAACCTTTAGGCATTATGCAGTGGTTAAACCAGATAGCCTTCCTAACTTATGGAACTTCCCTGCCTTGTATTTACGTAAATTACCCGCTGAGAATTTCACTTTTAATACTGAATTGCATTTTAATAGCTTTGCTTTAGGAGAACGCGCAGGCTTTATTTTATTTGGAAAGTCATACGCTGCTATTGAACTAAAGCATACTTCCAATGGGGTGCAATTAAATTACATTGAATGCAATAAGGCCCATTTAGGATTTCCCGAAACTACTACCACTTTACTTGACAAAGTAATGGTTGAAAATACCAAAGCCAAGGTATTGATAAGAATGCGCATGACTACTGATGCCAATGCTATTTTTGAATACAGCTTTGATGGAATAACGTACAATAAGGCGCCGTTTACCTTTAAAGCTACAGTGGGTAATTGGGTTGGCGCCAAAATGGGTTATTATTGTAGTAGTGAAAAGTTTACCAACGATGCAGGTTATTTAGAAATTAAATCTTCCTACATTCAAAATACATCACAATTTTAAAAACACAATTGCTTTAAAATAATTTTATGAAAAAAATATTTTTTATACTTGGCTTTTCTTTTCTTGTGCAGTTCGGACATGCACAAACAAAAAAAATAAATGCAGTTCAAACCGCAGTCAATAATTTAATAGCTGCAATGATATCGGGAGACAGAACTGCTTTAACGGAAATAGCATCATCGCATCTTAGCTATGGTCATTCCGGTGGACATGTTGAAGGTATTAATGAATTTGTAGAGAAAATTGCAAGTGGCAAATCCGATTTTGTAACCATTGATATTACCGATCAAACTATTGATATAGTTGGAAAGACCGCAATCGTACGACATAGCTTTAATGCCACTACTAATGATGGCGGCAAACCAGGTACAGTTAAATTAAAAGTGTTATTGGTTTTTCAAAAGGAAAAGGGTGGCTGGAAAATGTTGGCTAGACAAGCCATTAAAGCCTAGCTTATCGTTTTTCCGAGGAAGCCCTTTGGTGTAATTCAGTAGCAAGCACTACATCCTCAAAATCTTTTATTGGACGTTTGCTTTCGATTTGCTTGATTAATAATTCGGCTGCTATGCGTCCCATTTCATAAGCGGGTTGTCTCACTACCGTAAGAGAAGGTGCTAATAATTCAGTCAAATCTAAATTACTAAAACCAACTAAGCCAACTTGAGTGGGTATAGTAATTGCTTCATTTTGACAATAACGCATTACACTTGTGGTAATTTTATCAGAACAAGCTAATATTGCATCTGGCTTACTTTTGCTATTCATGGCGCCTTGCATTATAGTGACTACTTCATCATAATTTAATCCTCCATGTAAACAATAGTAAATGTTATCGGGATTGATTTTAATGTTATGATCCTTTAATGCATTTTTATATCCTTCTACTCTTTCTTTTGTAATTGATAAATATTCGGCATTGGCCATACAAGCGATATTGGTATAGCCATTTTTGATAAAATGGGTTGTTGCTTCGTAAGCTGCTTTGTAATTGTCCACCGAAACTTTATGAATATCTGCAAAATCCACTACGCGATCAAAGGACACCATATTCATTCCTCTTGCATAGAGCTGTTGAACATGAGAAAAGTCGGATGTTTCAGCAGAAACCGAAAAAATAATTCCATCCACACTTCGAGAAGCTAAATATTGTAAAGAAGAAATTTCTTTTTCAAAATCTTCCTTGCTTTGGGCAATAATAACGTTGTACCCTTTTTCCTGTGCCACGGACTCAATACCGTTAATGGCTTGGGAAAAGAAACTGTTGGCAATTTCACAAACAAGGACTCCTATGGAGCTACTGCGCTTTTCCTTTAAGCTCAATGCAATAGGATTAGGTCGGTAGTTGTTTTCTTTTGCGTATAAAAGTACTTTTTCCTTGGTTTCGGGGCTTATTTCATAGCTATCCCTTAAGGCCCTACTTACAGTAGAAGTAGACAAGCCCAAAGCTTTGGCAATATCTTTAATTGTGATGGCCTCGAATTTCATTTAAGGTAGCAGGTTGAGTCCCAAAGTTAGTACTTTTTTATTCTAATAATAACGGTATCGATTGCGTAAAATATGCCCAATTATCAGGACTTTTAAGGAGTTAAAATGCCCATATTTCTTTAAATTTAATCCTCTATGAAACGATTGATAATTGCTTGTTTTGCAAGTATTTCTTGCCTAATTGGGCTTGCCCAAAAACAACCTAATTTTAAGGTTGCCCCAACTAGTTTCAAAAAAGACACAGTCTTTATTGAAAAATTTGGCGCCGTTGCCAACGGGGACTTTTTAAATACGCAGGCCATTAATGCCGCCATTGATTTTATGCATAAAAAAGGCGGAGGGGTAGTTGTGGTTTCAAAAGGTCAGTGGATGACCGGCCCCATTGTTTTAAAATCAAATGTGAATTTACATTTGAAAAAAAATGCGCTCATTGTTTTCACTGCTGACTTTTCGCAATATCCTTTAGTGGTTTCTTCCTTTGAAGGAGTAGAAGCTGCAAGATGTCAATCACCCATTTCGGCGGTGAATCAAACCAATATTGCCATTACGGGTGAGGGCATATTTAACGGAAATGGAATGTATTGGAGACCGTTAAAAAAAGAAAAATTATCTGAAGCTGAATGGAAAAGACATTTGCAAGTGTATGGTGGCGCATTAACGGATGACAAAAAAACATGGTATCCTAGTAAAGCAGCAGCGGATGCTTCTAAGTCGAAAGATATTGGCAAATTGGTGAATGGTAAAAAACTACAAGACTTTGAAAATATAAAAGATTTTTTACGTCCTAATATGTTAAGGATTAGTGGGTGTAGTAAAGTATTGGTGGAAGGCGTGACCTTTGAAAACTCACCAGCATGGACCACCCATTTTTTGATGAGCAAGGACATTACCGTAAAAGGAATGCGCGTAAAAAATCCATGGTGGGGTGCCAATACAGATGCCATTGACCTTGAAAGTTGCAGCAACGCTATTTTAGAAGATTGTGTATTTGATACTGGCGACGATGGCATTACCATTAAAAGCGGTAGAGATGAAGACGGCCGTAAAAGAGGGATGCCTTCTCAAAACATCATTGTAAAAAATTGTACCGTGTATCATGCGCATGGTGGTTTTGTAATTGGAAGTGAAATGAGTGGAGGCGCTAAAAATATTTATATTTCTGATTGTTCCTTTATTGGTTCAGATATTGGTTTGAGGTTTAAAACAGTGCGTGGTCGTGGAGGCGTAGTGGAAAATATATACGCACACAACATTAACATGAAAGACATTGTTGGAGAAGCAATTTTGTTTGACATGTATTATGCAGCAGTAGATCCCATAAAAATTAACAGTGAGGACGGCACTAAAATTGTAGTCGAAAAATTTCCAGTAACAGAAGCAACGCCCACCTTCCAACATTTTTATTTTGACAATATAGTTTGTGATGGAGCAGCAAAGGCAGTGTTTGTGAGAGGTATTCCTGAAATGCGTATAAAGGATGTGAATTTAAGTGAGTTATTTATTAAAGCAAGAAAGGGAGTAGAAATTGAAGAAGCGACTGGCGTGTCCATTAAAAATTCCACCATTCTTACAAAAGAGGCTGGCCCAATTGTTCAATTGGTTAATGCAGACAGTATTGCTATTGATACCATCGCCCTTAAAAGAATTAATCCTAGTACTACTAGCTTATCAGAAAAATTTGCGGCAACAGCAATGCATATTTGGCCTGATTCTTTTTCAGTAAAACCTGGCGGTAAAGCAAGATGGAGTTACGATCAGGGGGTTATATTAAAAGGCATGGATGCGTTATGGAATGCTACAGGTGATGCGCAATATTTTCGCTATATGCAAAATGCAATGGATTTTTACGTTAAAGCCGATGGGACAATTCATGATTATAAACCAGATGAATATAATATTGACCATCTAAATAATGGTAAAATACTGCTGACCCTTTATCAGGTTACAGGAAAAGAAAAATATAAAAAGGCAATTGATTTATTGCAAACACAATTAAAGAGCCATCCAAGAAATTCCTTGGGCGGCTTTTGGCATAAAAAAATATACCCTAATCAAATGTGGTTAGATGGTTTGTATATGGGGGCAGCATTTTATGCGCAATACGCTGCAGCGTTTCATGACACTATTGCATTCAATGATATTACGCGCCAATTTGTATTGGCAGAGCAATATACAAGAGATGCGCGTACTGGATTGTTATACCATGCATGGGATGAAAGCAAGCAACAAAAATGGGCTGATCCAACCACGGGTAAGTCGCCTCATATTTGGGGAAGAGCCATGGGTTGGTATGCTATGGCCTTAGTGGATGCATTGGATTATTATCCCGAAAATCATGTTGGAAGAGATTCTTTGATACAGATATTACAAAGATGGTCGGCAGCCGTTGCGAAAGTGCAGGATCCAAAAGACGGTTTGTGGTTTGATATTATTGATGCACCCAATGACACACGCAATTACAAAGAAGCTTCTGCTTCAAGTATGTTTACACGTGTTTTATATAAAGCGGTTAGACATGGCTACATAAGCCATGATTATTTAGCAAATGCTAAAAAAGGGTATGCGGGCATCCTAGCCAATTTTATTGAAAATAAAAATGGTCAAATTAATTTAAAAGGAACTGTTAGTGTTTCTGGCTTAGGAGGCAATCCTTATCGTGATGGCAGCTTGGATTATTATTTTAAAGAACCAGTGGTGGTGAATGATCCTAAAGGCATGGGCGCATTTTTACAATGTGCAGTGGAAGCGGAATATGCGCAAGTAAATACAAAGCATCCTATTGTTTTATTAGATGCTTATTATAACAATGAAATAAAAAAAGATGCATTGGGGAATGATTCAAGATGGCATTATGCTTGGGAGGATTTATCCAATGGTGGATTTAGTATGTTGGGTAAACAATTTGAAAATAAAGGCGCTCAATTAAAAACATTGACTTCGGCACCTACTCCTTTGGCTTTGAATAAAGCAGGTGTTTACCTTATAGTGGATCCAGACAATAACAAAGACAATCCCACACCTAACTACATGAATGCTGCTGAAGCAAAAGTAATTAGCGACTGGGTAAAAGAGGGCGGTGTTTTGGTATTGCTCGCAAATGATTCTGCCAATTGCGATTTAACTCACTTGAATACTTTAGCCAATTTATTTGGTATACAATTCACCAATGAGTCTATCAATATGGTCAAAGGAACTGCTTTTGATATGGGAGCTGCTTTCCCAACGCTGGATAATAAAGTACTTAAACCAGGATCAAAAATATATGTCAAAGAAGTGAGTGCTTTACAATTAACCGGTGCTGCAAAGCCAATTGCACTAGCAGAAGATAAAGTAGTCGCTGCTGTTGTTGCTTTTGGAAAAGGACAGGTAATTGCGGTGGGAGATCCTTGGTTATACAATGAATATGTAGATGGAAGAAAGCTGCCAATTGGTTTTCAAAATTTTGAAGCCATGGGCCAGATTGTAAATTTTGTAATGGCTAAAAAATAGTTTTAAAAATACAGTATAATAGATACTGCTGCTTAAATGATTAAAACGCTAAAAATATTATTGATTATTGCTGCCTTTATGCATGCACCATTTGTGTATGCCGGTAAGTTAATTTGGAAAGTGAGTGCATCTGGCAATGGGCAGTTTACTACTATTCAATCGGCCATTGATCATATACCCAATGGGCCACATGAATTCATCAGTATACAAATTGAGGCGGGCACTTATAAAGAAAAGTTGTTTATCAAAAAAAGCGCTTTTGAATTAGTAGGTGCGGGGATTGATAAAACCATCATCACACAATCTATTGCAAGAGATGCTTGGAGATGCGATCATGTTGATGATTGGGGTGTAGCTACTGTTAATGTGGATTCTTGTAGCAAAATTAACTTTAAAAATTTGACCATTGAAAATAGCTATGGCTTTGATCATACAACTGCCATCAACATTCCTTGTGCTGCAGATACTTCAAAATACAAACTTGTGCAACCTAATGGACATCAAATGGCCTTTAGAAGTTTTTATGCAACAAGATTGAAATTTGTAAACTGTCATTTTAAAGCATTTGGGGGTGACACGATGAGTCCATGGAATACCACCGACGGCATGTTTTATTTGAAAGACTGTGTATTGGAAGGAGGTGTAGATTTTTATTGTCCTCGTGGTTGGGCTTATGCTGAAAATTGTAGCTTTCTAAGCCATAGCGGATCAGCGGCCATATGGCACGATGGATCCTTACACGAGGATGCAAAAACAGTTTTAGTGAATTGCAACTTCAATGGCTTTGATGGTTTCAACTTAGGGAGGTTTCACAGAGACGCACAATTTTATTTAATCAAATGTCATTTTGCTTCCAATATGTCTGACACACCCATTTATCAAGTAAAAACTACCAATACATTAAGTTGGCCTGGAAGAGTATACTATGATGGGTGTAGTGGGGGGAATAAAAATAAGTTTTATAAAAATAATTTACAGGAAGCAAAAGGAAATCCAAAGGCTGCTGAAATAAATGCAGCTTGGGTATTTGGAAACAGATGGAACCCACTTAAACAATAAAAGAATAATCAAAGAGATGAGTGTAGCAGTTTTAAATAAATCAATCGCCCACAAGGATACCCAACTTGTTTTTCCAACAACTGAAAAAGTAATTCAGTTTGGAACAGGTGTATTATTAAGGGGACTACCTGATCATTTCATTCACAATGCAAATCAGCAAAATATTTTTAATGGGAGTATTGTAGTCATAAAATCTACAAGCAATGGGGGAGTGGATGATTTTGCACACCAGGATGGATTGTTTACCCATTGTGTGCGCGGAGTGTACAATGGCGAGAACATTGACAAGCATTTTGTGAATACTTCTATAAGCAGGGTGTTGGCTGCTGCTTCGGATTGGGATCAAATTATTGCTTTAGCACAATCTGTAAATATTGAAATTATTATTTCAAACACTACAGAGGCGGGCATGGTTTTAGAAGCAGATGATACTATTACCAACGGAGCGCCCAATTCTTTTCCAGGTAAATTATTGGCATTATTGTTTGAAAGATGGAAACATTTTAATGGTGACCCCAATAAAGGTTGGGTGATTCTTCCAACAGAGTTAATGCCTGATAACGGCATATTGTTAAATAGCTTAGTGAATCAATTGGCTACGATTCTTGCATTACCAACTGATTTTATACAATGGATGAATACGGCCAATGATTTTTGTAATACACTGGTTGACAGAATTGTTCCGGGTATGGTGAGTGATACCGAAAAAGAAGCTTTAGAATCTAAGTTAGGTTATAAGGACAATTTATTAATTACGAGTGAGCCATTTGCATTATGGGCTATTGAATCGAGTAAAGCAACTACGATTGAAAAATTATCTTTTGCAAAAATAGAAGACAGTATTACCATTGCACCAAGCATTGTAAAATTCAGGGAACTTAAATTAAGATT
>Ga0078894_10003320_pt1 | contig 12229 bp, 9 predicted proteins | sample LauGreSu1BDMLBSD_2_FD_67506 | JGI IMG/M metagenome (GOLD analysis project Ga0078894, IMG submission 67506) | Freshwater lake microbial communities from Lake Michigan, USA - Su13.BD.MLB.SD (version 4) (version 4) | ecosystem: Environmental > Aquatic > Freshwater > Lake | place: Lake Michigan, USA...
CGATGAAGGGATGACGTCTAAAGATCTTAAGCGGGCCCTTGAGGACGGTAAGAGGATCATCGTAACCACTTTGCAGAAGTTTGGGGTGATTATGGACAGCATGAGTGAGCTGCCGGGCGAACGTTTCGCCGTCATTGTAGACGAAGCTCATTCGTCTCAGGCCGGGCAATGCGCAAAGGCGGTTCAAAAGGTCCTTTCTTACGCCTCAGAAGAAAATCAGAAAGAAGAGGATGAAAAGACGATCGAAGACCGCATCCTTGAGGAGCTTAAGTCACGCGGACCGCAAAAGAACGTGAGCTATTTCGCCTTCACTGCTACCCCTAAGCCGGAGACCTTGCAGCAGTTTGGAACTAAGCATTCCGACGGAACCTTTAAGCCATTCAGTCTCTATACGATGAGGCAGGCAATCGAGGAGAAATTCATCCTCGATGTGCTGAAGAACTACTCCACTTACGACCAGTACTGGGCCTTGCTTAAGAAGGCCAAGGATGATCCGGAGTTCGAGCAGGCGAAGACCAAATCACTCCTTAAACAGTTCGTCAGCAGGCATGAGCGCACCATCGCTAAGAAGGTCGCAACCATGGTAGATCATTTTCATGATAAGGTGAGTTCTAAATTGGGCGGCAAAGCCAAAGCAATGGTAGTAACTTCATCACGGCTACATGCCGTAAGATATAAAATAGCGATCGACGCTTATCTCAAGATGCAGGGGATTCCCTACAAGGCGCTCGTTGCCTTTACTGATGTCGTCAAGGACTCCAAAGACGGCAAAGAATACACCGAGGCTGGCATGAACGGCTTCCCGGAAGCAGCGACCGCAGATAGGTTCGAATCTGACGAATTCCGATTTTTGATCGTGGCCAGCAAATTCCAGACCGGCTTCGATCAGCCAAAGTTGCTCGCCATGTACGTGGATAAGAAGCTTGGCGGCGTTGCCTGCGTGCAAACCCTCTCGCGCTTGAACCGTACTACAGCTGGGAAGGAAGAGACTTTTGTCCTGGATTTCGAGAACACTGCCGACGACATCGAGAAGGGCTTCCAGCCTTTTTACGATCGTATCACGCTTTCGAAGGAGACCGACCCCAATCAGCTCTACAATATACGTACCGATCTCGAGAAATTTGGAATTCACGCTGAACCTGACCTGTCGGCATTCGCCGAACAGTGGTTCGCCGTAACCCCAAAGATCGAAAAACTGCATGCCGTCGTCGATCCGGTGGCAGAGAAGTGGAAGACAGAAAACGAAGAAGATCAGGTAGATTACAAATCTAAGGCCCGCGATTTCGTGAAACTTTACGCCTTCATTTCACAGCTCGTACCGATGAGAGACGCTGGGTTGGAGAAGCTTCACGTCTTCCTGCGCTTCCTCCTGCCCAAGCTTCCGGCGAACAAGGGGGAGAAGCCGCTGGAAGTGCTTGGTATGGTCGACATGGAAAAACTCGCCATCCGGAAAAAGGACCAAAAAGACATCGGCTTGAAGAGAGGCGAAGAAAAAGTCGACCCGCTCAACTACGGCGGCGGGGCGACTTTGTCGGAAGAAGAGCGCGAGCAACTCTCTAAGATTATTGATGACCTTAACTCACGCTTTAACACGTCCTTTACTGAGGATGAAATCATGGTGATTAAGCAGCTAGAGAAGAAAATCGGAGAAGATGAAGCCCTACAGCAGCAGCTTAGGAATGGTGCGAGGCACGCGGTCGAAGCTACCTTTAGGCAAGTGGCAGAAGATGCTTTTGAAGACCTTATGAATGAGAACTTCAAGTTCTACAAGAAGGTCAGCGACGATCCGGAAGTATCGAAGGAGTTCTTCGCCAGGCTGTTCGAGTGGTATCTTGATGGGCGCAAGAAGACGCCTCCGAAGAAGTGAGCATACGCCTGAGATTCGACATTCAGTCTAGGCTGTGTAATGCCTTGGATGCCTATGGGCGGTGGGGTGGATACGATAAGCGCCAACGATGGCGACTTCTATGCCGAGTACCATCACGAGGCACAGTTACTTCGTGTACGAATCAATATGCCCCGCGGTCCATTCGCTGAGGTAAGTACGGTCGGCTTCGGCGTCTGGCTGGAACTAAAAAGTGGCGCTGAACCATTGCAGAACTATTTGCGTTTCTATCGACCTAAGCCTCCCAGAGAAGAAGAGCCACGCATACACAGATCTCCGGCTGCGAAGAAGCCTACGCCCGAACAAGCGGCCGCCGCGAGGAGATGTGAAGAGGCCAATAGGCCGATGGGCTGCGGCATGAAGCTGTTCCTCCACGACCTCATCGCGTCGGCTCTGGCGGTCCTGGTTTTGTGTTTGGCGGAACTGTTTAAGCGGTAGGCGTTTATAGTAAGGCGTGCCAATTACAGTGGCTAACCACTAGTGACTGCGCCCCAGGCCTTTACGGTCGCGGCGGACTGGCGGGCCCCTGAAGCCACCTGCAGGACAGTAGGTTGACTCCCTGCCTGCCGCGGACATGGTTATGAGTCCTGGCCCATTTTGGCTGGGATTTGAAAGTCCATGAATAAGAAAAGCCCTCACGAAGAGGGCGGGATGTCGGAGAAAGCCCTAGGCGACTGGTTGGAATCCCACATGCTGGGGCTCTGGCCGGAAAGCGAAGGAATCGAAGACAACCTGCCGTCTGAGGACTCGGATATCAGCTGATCTCCCGTTGTTGCTAATAACGCGCCCTGCGCGTGCTGATCAAAAAGAAAGCCCAGGCCGCCGAGCGACCGGGCGAATCTCCGGCCCGGGCACGAAGTGCTCGGGCCGGTTCTGTTTGGCGGCCAAACGGCTTGTGGCCGACCATCGTCCGTCTATGAAAGTCTTATGGAACCCCTGCATTACGACGACCTGCCCAAGAACTCCGCCGAATGCTGGGAGATGCTTCCAGAATCGGAGTGGCGATCGGCCGTTAAGGCATTCCTCACCCACGGGGCTGAGCGTGATGACGACGACCTGCCGGAGTTCAAGAAGGCTGTGCTTAAACATTCAGGCATAGCGCAGATCATCAAGTTTTTCGACGGGTGGTCGACCGACAGGCAGATGCTCAAGACGCTACAACTGCTGAAGAAGGAAAAGTTGAACGACTTCAGGGGCAGCCTGGTGAGATATTGGCTGTTGGTAGAGCATCTCACATTAATCCGCGCAACCTTGGATGCGGCAGGGATTCCTAATGATAAGGGTTACATCCACGACGATTATGACGAAGCCAAACCTGAGATGTGGAAAAAGGGCCTGGAGGTTTTGTGGGCTTTTGAAGATCTGCCAGTCCGGATGTATCTCGGATATGTCCTAAAAGACACACGGACCCCATCGTCTGAGGGCATCTGGGAAAGTTTGGCTATCGCCCTTGGTAAGGGAGTGCCCAGGCAGGTCGAACCAGGGCAGGGTGGGGCGCTAGCGGTGCAGGCAGGAGAGCCGGAATCAAATGTGGAGATAGTCGATCAAGTCGGGACGGCTCGCGCAGAAGAGTCCGGAGAGTTCCTGCTATACGAGCAGGAGATCATTAAGGCGCTTGCCAGAGGCGCCATCTCGCGGACCGATGCGGTCGAGGCAGAGGACGCGGTCGAGATGGCCAGGCAGGTCATCGATGCGGCGACGGGGCGGGCGCAAGGCTTCTTCCTTTTCGGTTTCGCGCAGGCGCTACATCGGCTTAAGGCGGACTTGGGTGCCATCCAAGGGGTCAACCCGGACCGCAACTCGTGGTTTGTCGCAGGTTATGTAAACGGGCTTGCCCGACATGCGGACAGCAAGGCCATCGCAGGGTTCATTCGCGAGGCTGCCGACATATATAAGGAGTTTATCAAGTCTCCTCAGCATCACGCATTCCGACAGGCTCAGGCCATCATATCGCAGGCACTGGCGCAGTCCGAAGAAGCTACTTTGTTCTGCGAGCTAATCGAAGCTGGGAGGGAAGGTCATGACGACAACGACCGGGTTAACTATCTGCTGATGGGTGAACCATTGGCGCGTGAGCTGTCGGGGCGCAAGAAATACGCCGAGGCCCTTAACCTGACCCGTGTGCTTAAGGACATCGCTGAAGACCTGGGCGATTCAGAAGAACAAGCCTATTCAAGGTATGCAGGCGTCATACTCAAAGCGCTGCAGCGGCGAGAGGCTATCGTCACCCTTGGACGTGGTGATCTGGAGGGGGCTCGCAGCATGTTCGGCAGGTTGGCGGCGGACGGAAGCTCCCGCGAGAAGGTGGAGGCGCGTGCATGGATTGCTATGGCAAACGCCGAGCTCACGGACTTCTTCAACGTCTTCCCGTCGAATACCCGGGACGAGTTCGTTAAATCAGGAGAGCGCATGCAGGCGGTCGTGCGTGAAATCTCAGCCCAAGGAATGGAAGGTGCTAAGTTCTCGCCTACGGTCAGTACCTGCGCCGGCATGGCCGAGTACTGCCGGGGCAACTATGCGGGGGCATATGGGCATTTCCGGGAAGCTGCGGATGCCATCGTGCATGAGGGCAGGTCGCCCTCCAGTCGTGCTTACCTATGGGTACGCTTCATGAGATCAGCGTCACAGCTGATGAGCATGGAGTTCGGGTCTCCCGAGGTGATCGTTTCTGACTTCGAGGCGGTGTCCGCATCCAAGATAAAGCCTGCGAGCTGGTTCTATGGTGAGCTCGTGGAGTCCGCCGCGCTGTTCCCTGACGCACGTCTATTGCCATTGGTGCTCGCGGCCGTACCCGACGCCGACGGAGAGAGGCACTTCCTAGCCTACCAGAACGCTGACATTCTTCCAAAGGACGCGCAGAAGCGACAGGCATACGCACAATGGCTGCCAGGTTCAAAACGAAAGAAGCAGGCGATATTCGAGCAACTTTCCCACGTAGTCCGCTGGGATATGAAGGCGGAGAAGTCAGAAGCGGCTGAACTAGCCTTGGACGCGCTGGAACAGCTTGCGGAAGAGGCCCAGCCCTTCGCCGAAGGCTTGCTGCAGCTCCTCGCCGAGCCGGGGATTGTCCCGAACATCTTGGACGAGGCGCACCAGCTAGAACTTCGTATCCGTCTGCTACTTCGTCTCAACCGAGAAGCCGACGCCTTGCAACTGATGCTCGAGCGATTCCGGAAGGCGGCGACTTCGAGCAACGCTTGGCACCGTGAACAGTCCCTGGAGCTCCTATCGGAACTCAAGGCCACTGGCGCCGACCTTTCTCAGGTGAGCGTGATAGCGGGCAAGCTGGTTGCAGAGTTCGACTCAGGCAACACAGCCAACGACATCATTGCGACCGCCGGTAGGGTTAGGGTCATCTACGTGGGTGGAAACGAGATCCAGCAGCGGTACGAGAAAGATATCGTCGCCGAGCTTGCCGTGGAGCACCCCAACCTATCGGTCGATTTCGAATACCCGGGCTGGTCCAGCAACTGGGCTTCCGTCGCCGACGGCATCAAGTCGCGTCTCGGAGACTATGATGGTCTGGTACTCAGCTACTTCGTGCGTACGATCTTCGGCCGCACGGTGCGTAAGATGTGCACCGACTCTTGCCCTTGGTGGGCCGCCCCAGGGCATGGTAAGGCCAGCATCAAACGCGGAATCCTGGCCGCTGCCCGACATGCCGCATCTAGGAAGAAGAAGCCGCAGTGACATGTGGGTGGGGTTGGTTTGAGAAACGTACTTTGATGCGGTAAATATTGGTCATAGCACGTCGAAGGCCAGTACGTGAAACGATAGAGAAGGGCAGGGAATCGTATGCGACTTGCGGGCAAAAATCCCGCAGGCACGGTCCGCCTTGCCATGAGCAAATCGAACAATAACTCCTCCAACCAGCAGAACGCCAACAAGGGCACCAACGGGACCAACAAGGCCTACGACAAGGCCCAGGGCAACCGTGGCTGGCAGACGAACCCCCAGAACCCGGCCAACAAGGGCCGCGGCAATAACTCCAAGTAATCGCCGCCATGTCAATCCACGTTAAGCTCAAGAAGCTCGGCGAACATCTCGAGAGCGGCCTCGTCGGCCGTCGCGATCACGCCCGCATGCTCCTGCTCGCCGCTGTCGCCGGCGAGAACGCGCTCCTCTTCGGCCCGCCCGGAACGGCCAAGAGCCTCCTGGCCCGCCGGCTGAAGGACTGCTTCGCCGACGAGGTCCGCTACTTCGAGTGCCTGCTGACGAAGTTCAGTATGCCTGAAGAGGTTTTTGGCCCGGTCTCACTCAAGGGATTGGAGAAGGACATCTTCCGCCGCGTCTACGACCGCTACATGCCGGGCGCCGGCGTGGCCTTCATTGACGAGACGTTCAAGGCGAACAGCGCCATACTCAACTCGATGCTCACGATCCTGAACGAACGTGAGTTCGACACGGGTAACGAGCGCATCAAGGTGGCCCTTCGCTGCGTCGTCGGTGCCAGTAACGAGATGCCCAAGGAGGCCGAGCTCGAGGCACTCTACGATCGTTTCATCATCCGCATGCGGGTCGACCGCCTGCAGGACGAAGACCAGCTGACCCGCTTCCTGACCAACACCGCCGAGTATGTGGCCCCGGAGGCTTCTCTGCGCCTGACCAAAGCGGAGCTGGAATCCATCGCCAAAGCCGCGAAGGTCCTCCCCGTCGATGCACCGGTTATCGAGCTCCTGGTTGAACTTCGCGAGTGGTGCCACGGGAAGGGCATAAAGATCTCGGATCGCCGCTTGGTTAAGATCCGGCATCTCCTTCAGGTGGCCGCTACGACCTCCGGAAGGGAATCGGCGAGCCTGTCCGACGCCTGGGTGATCCGTCACTGCGCTTGGGACGACTTCAACACCGACCAGGCTGAGAAGCTCGCCGAGTGGCTGGACAGCCGTATCGACAAGCAGCAGCATAACCTCTCAGGCCTCCGCGCCCTGGTCGACGCGGAGAAGAAGGCGTTCTCTGGGAAGGCTCAGATTCAGAAGAAAGACAATCAGGGGAACCCGATCTACCTGAACAGCCGAGGGATTGAGACGACCGTTCATGAGGCCGAAGGCTACGCCTACAGCTCCACGGACGACAACAACGGCGCCCTTTACAGCGTAGAACAGCTTAAAGCCAAGCTTCGCAGCGAGAATCGGGGCGACAACTACGACCGAATTTATATCAACGGCACATGGATTGACCTGGAGCATCATTTCAATTCAGCTTACGCTGGAAAGGTAAAGAAGCTCAAACATAAGCCCAAGCTGGAGAACGGTATCTATACGCTGGAGCAGCGTGAGCGATTCAAGGCCAGCTCGTCCACGCTTCTGGACCGATTGAAAGCCAGGGGCGTCGAGATTACCGAGCAGATAGGCAAACTCGTCGAGGCTTTGGACTCGTCGCCCTGGACTCCCAAGGAGTTCCAGGAGAGTCACGTAGCCGGACTCAAGGCTAACCTAGTGGAGCTCGAGAAGTTCCAGGATACGCTTCAAGAAGTGATCTCGGGTTACGACAAGTTCCTGATCACCAGCGACACCGAAAAGCTCACCGACCCGCAGGCATGAGCACCTCTCTACGTGGTCTGGATGCCGACAGCACCACGCTTCTCGGCCGTTTGCCGGCGGCATTGGTATCCGCCGCGGCGATGTGCCGCGTTGATGGCCTTCGGCAGACCATCGAAGGGGCCGCCGGCTGGAGGGACGCCCTCCTTAAGGGTGCCCTGCCTTCGGGCGATAGCACTTGGCCTGCTGGGCCTATCGGACAGGCGCTCCGCCAGTCCTTCCCCTGCGGGCTTCTCCGGTTCACGAAGGGTAATAAGGATGTCGCCGACGCGGTCGTGGAAAACCTACTCCAGATCGTCGACGGGTTGCGCTCAGACTGGGATAACCGGGTGGCCGATGAGCTTGAGGAGTGGCTCAAAGCCGAAGACCTTCGCCGCGAACAAGCAGCAAAAGCCGAAGAGGAGGCACAAGAGCTTGAAGAAGGAGAGACAGAGCGAAAAAGGGTTCACCCGATTCCGGTCGACGCGGAAGAGTCTCTGAAGAAAGCCGCCGAGATTAGGTCTAGTCTGGAAGCAGTATTGGCCGACTGGGCTAAGGTGCGGATGGAGAGGGTCTGGGGTGAGCAGGTCGCCGGGTGGACGTCTATCTCCGAGGTATTTGGGGCGCTACAGTCCGAAACGTCCTTTGGCTGGGACCTCTCCAAGGGTATTCTGAAGCATGTCGGCTGGTCGAAGGTCGAGGAGATGAACAAGCTGCTGAAATCTCTCCCACAGATCGCCGCCATCGCCAAGGCCTTGGGTCGGGCAAAGTCTTCGGACAAAGAAGTCGGTCCTGAGGAGCGTATCATGGCGAAGGTCTCCCGGGTCCGTGAGGAGCTCCAGTGGGTCGAGGCCCCGCACGCACGCACCCACACGGACGGAATCCACAAGTCCGACGACATTCCGCGCATGTTGCCAATGGAGGGGTCGCTTTACCGTCATCCGGTCTTCCGTAAGCTTTGGAAGGCCAAGCTCATCGAGCGAACGCTGGCCTGCTATCAGATCAAGGGCATCGAGAAGCGCAGCATTTTCTCGGAAGAATGGGTGGAAGAGGAGCAGGTGGTCCGCAAGAAGTTGGAGCGCGGTCCGATCATCGTGTGCCTCGACACCTCCGGATCCATGCAGGGCGTTCCCGAGACGGTGGCTAAGGCCATCACCCTGGAAGCGATGCGGCTCGCCCATGCCGAGGGGCGGGACTGCCTGCTTTACGCCTTCAGCGGTTACGGTGACGTCACCGAGCATGACCTCGACCTGAGCCCGGCCGGCATCGAGAGCCTTTGCGCTTTCCTGTGCATGTCATTCCACGGGGGTACGGATATCTCCGGGCCGATCAGCGCGGCCACTGGAAAACTCGGTGAGGCTAAATGGAAGAGGGCAGATATCATCATGGTGTCGGACGGAGCCTTCGACGTTCCGGGACATACCCAGGAGACGCTGGAAGAGGCAAAGAAGAAGCACGGCCTCCGCGTCCATGGCTTGCTTGTCTCCAACGGCTACCACGGCTCTTTCGGACTGAACTCGATGCAGAGCCTGTGCGACCCTGTCCACGTCTTCCGTGACTGGGAGGATGTCAGGGGGTTGTGATCACTGAGTGTTTGCCCTGGGGCTATTCTTGGGGTTTTCTAGAGTGATACCCCAGATGTCTTCTCCCTATACGATACGAATCTATGTTCCCGAGGGTGACCCTAACGGGCTCCGCATCATCGAGAACATGAACTGGACGGGCACTGGGGTCGCCTTTCCGCGGGATAAGTGGTCCTCGGCCTTTAAGCACGGCGATATCAAGAAGCCGGGAATCTATATCTTATGGGGCTACAGCAACAGCACCGAGGACCCGCGTCCGCGCGTCTACATCGGAGAAGGCGACTACGTGCCTGACCGCATCGATTCGCACCTTGAGAACAAGGACTTCTGGGGAAACGCCATCGTATTCACTTCGAACAACCTGAACAAAGCATACATTCGCTACATCGAGAGCATGCTGATCTCCAGGGCGAAGAAGTATAAGCGCTGCATCGTCGAGAACGGCACCGAGCCCAGTAAGCCGCCGATGACGGCCAGTGACTGTGCGGACGCCGATGGGTTCCTGGCCCAGATGCTGCGCGTCCTGCCTCTCGTTGACCTGAATGTCTTCGAAGAACCCAAGGCTCACGTCGTCGCGAAATCGGAGTCCGTCACGCCTGCTTCCGTAGCCGCAGCCTTGTCGCCCGCCACGGGGGCCGCCGTAACTGCCGCGCCTCAGGATGACGATCTCGTGATTGTGGTCCCTTGCCGCGAAGAGGGGTTTAGCAACGTCTTCTTAGGCGATAACTGCTGGTACTACGTCAGCATCGCCCCCGGTAAGGTGGAGCAGATCAAGTGGTGCGCCTCTTACCAGGTGGCTCCCGTTTCCGCGGTCACCTACGTGGCGCCGGTCTCGCGCATCGAGCTCTTTGGCGAGCACGGCGAGTACAAGATACTCTTCGCCAGCCCGGCCGTTAAGCTCCGTGAGCCGATCATCTATGGAAGCACCAAGCCAGGTAGCATGCAGCGGCCTCGCTATACCACCCTGGGTAAGCTCAAGGCTGCCAAAGAAGTCGGGGACTTGTCGGTCTAAGCGGATTTTCAATCTCGTCAGACCTCGTTCAGGTGCGCTTGCACTTCGACGCCCATTTGGCAGAATTTACCTATGGCTAAAAGTGCCCAACTAGACCTTCAAAAAGCATTCGCCAAGCCTGATGCTAAGCGGAGATTCCGGAAGCTCGTAGGTCCGAAGCGCGTATCCGAGAAAGAGGTCGATGAAATCGTTGCATTGAACGATGACTGCCTATTCTTGGAGTATTTGCAGCAGGCCGGGCAGCCTGTATTCGAAGTTAGTTGGGGCGCCTTGCATCATGGCGGCAGCGGAAGGTTCGAGCTCTACTATTTCGACGGCCAGTATTTCGCGTCTCAATGCACAGACTGTGGAGACGATCGACTAGGCCCACTAGGCAGTCCCTTGGCAGCTGCCGAAATGTTCAGCGGGCTCTTCAAATTTGATTACGAGGAGGACCATGGCATTTCGGGTGCAATCCACTACGAAACAAGTTGGGGTGATGCAGGTCGCAGGCTAATCACGGCACGCATGGCCGAGAAGGTTTTCGAGGAACTCACCGGCATTGCTGGATCTCCGCTTAGCTTTTACTGGTGTGAGGCCCAGCCTGGTGAGCTATTCAAGGACCCGTTCCACGATGAAAAAGGGAAGGCCCTCCTTCAGTTTCATGAAGCGATTAAGGGCGGCAACCTCGACCTCCTCGCCATTGCTCAAGCAAAGCTCGAAGGCCCCAAGAAGGTGCTACTTGTGTCGGATCACGTCCTCGGCGATGAGGCGAAATACTTCAACAACGCTTTCGATTCATTCCTGATGAAGGTCCCCTTGGACGCCAAAGGTAAGCTGAAGGCTCATGCGACAGAATGGGTCAGGCTTTGCCTGCCTAAGCGGGTCGGCAAGACGACCTTCGTTGCCGTCATGCGAATCGAGAACCCGGAGAGCCTGATCGAAGACTTCATCCCCGTACCGGATGGTGGTAACGAGAAAGAATAAAAAGACCCACTTAACTGGGTCTGGCCCTATTGATATGGATTGGCACCGCCCGACCGTGGACGGCGCGGTCGGTTGGGTAGGTTAGGAGGATGATCCCGATCCCGACCGGCTGCGCGCGATTCCTTTGCTATGGCTGGATCATCACGGGGATCCTTTTCCTGCTGGGCGTGAACAAGAACGGGGAGGATCTGTCCGGGGCCGGGCTGTTCGCCGTGATCACCGGCCTGTGGGGTCTCTACGTCACCCGCCCGCGCAAGGATTAACCCCCCCAGACCCAACAAGGGGTCAGACCACCATAAGAGGGTCAGACCACCATATGGTGGTCTGACCCCCTGTCAGGATAGTGCCCCGCGCTTATGACGCGAAGGCTGATGGATTTCATCCGGTGGCCGCCTAGGTTCGATCCATGAGTAACCATCCTTCACCTCCAGCCGCGCTCGCGGCGCTATCCCGGCTCTATGCTTTCGGCCAATCTGAGCAGGTTGCCGAGCGGCATGGTCGCCATCTCATCGATCTTGCGAGCGAGACTGTCGGCCTCGAATCGACCGATGAAGGGGTCTTTCTCTGCCTCTCCCGGGATTGTCCATTTGACGAGATCGCCCCGGCCTATCTGGCGATTTACCTGCACCATCTCAATCAGCTGTCCCCGGACGTCCCGCTGCGGCATCTGCACGGCTACCTCCATCCGATCGTGGCGCGCCTGCCGGTGCGGCTGCCCCAGGAGGCGACCGAGCCGGAGTGGGCGGAGGCCCTGGCGAAGGTTAGGGCTCAGCTGGACGGGGCGCTGCGATTGCAGCGCCAAGCCGTCGATCGGTTCGACGAGGCTCAGGGATCCCATCGATGCGCGGAATGGCCCGCGGTTGAGGTCACCCGGGAGCAGCTAGCCCAGTTGGGCGAGCTGGCGGACTGCTTCCCGCCGCCCGGTAGGGACGACTATGGAGCGTGTCGGGAGTTCGATTTCGGCAAGTTGGAGGCGGATCTGGTCCGCCTGAGGGTCATCGACCCAGCCGAGTCCTGGGTCGAGTGGCTGGAGCGGGATGAACTCCACTCTGGTTTCTTTCACTCCTTGCTGGCGGGGCAACTCGCTCCGGCCCAGTTGGTGGTGACCTTGAAGGCGCTTTTCCATGGCGCGCGTTATAGTCCCAGCCTCCTGGTGCGAGCCCATCAGTCCGACTTCCTCCGCGCGATCTTCGTCCGTTGCCGCGAGCTCGCGGCAACGGACGAAGATCGCGCGGAGGAAGTCGGACTGATGGGCTCGCACCAGGAG